>ENA-OQAZ01000086-OQAZ01000086.1-human-gut-metagenome-genome-assembly--contig:-NODE-86-length-44450-cov-7.840106_pt1 | contig 44450 bp, 53 predicted proteins | sample MGYA00242737_ERZ504531 | MGnify/ENA primary metagenome ERZ504531 (study PRJEB26092, sample SAMD00036244) | human gut metagenome | host: Homo sapiens | study: EMG produced TPA metagenomics assembly of... | reverse complement strand
CGGCAATCAGGTATATTCCGCAGAATCATCCCCTTCAGTTCCACCAGTATTCTGAATACGGTTGTTTACAAAGAAACCTGCCCGTTGCGCTCATTTCAAAATTGATGGCCTCGGATATAATTTCTTCATTGAATGTATGTACTTCCGTCTGAATAGGGTAACGGTTAGGAGGAGGTGTCTGGATGACCGACAAGTCTCTGGCCCCCATCAAAGAGAACTGAAGGGTACGCGGAATAGGAGTCGCCGTCAATGTCAGCGTATCTACATTGACCTTCAGCTGACGAAGCTTTTCTTTCACGCTTACACCGAACTTCTGCTCCTCGTCAATGATAAGCAGACCCAAATCCTTGAATTTGACACTTTTGCCAATAATCTTATGCGTACCGATAAGGATATTGATTTTTCCGTCGGCCAACTCTTTCAGAATACGGCTTGTATCCTTTGCCGTACGTGCCCGGCTTAGGTATTCCACCTTACAAGGCATATCCTCCAGACGTTTCTTGAAAGTCTGGAAATGCTGGTAAGCCAGCACCGTAGTCGGCACCAGCACCGCTACCTGCTTGTTGTCGGTCACTGCCTTAAATGCGGCACGGATAGCGACCTCCGTCTTACCAAAACCCACGTCACCACAAACAAGACGGTCCATCGGCTTATCACTCTCCATATCCGCCTTTACTTCCTGAGTAGCCTTCAACTGGTCCGGAGTATCTTCATACAAGAAACTGGCCTCCAGTTCGTGCTGTAAAAAGCTGTCCGGGCTATATTTAAACCCTTTCTCCTGTTTACGCTGAGAATAAAGTTTAATCAAATCACGGGCAATATCCTTGATTTTCGTCTTCGTCCGTTCCTTGATTTTTTCCCATGCTCCTGTGCCCAGCTTACTGATACGGGGCTGTTCTCCTTCTTTTCCTTTGTACTTGGAAATTTTATGTAATGAATGAATGGATACAAACACCACATCCTCATTCTGATACACCAGCTTGATGACCTCCTGCGTAGTGTTTCCGTTCGGAATACGCACCAGGCCTGCAAAGCGCCCGATACCGTGGTCGATATGTACCACATAATCGCCCGGTTCAAACATGTTCAGTTCCTTGAGCGACAATGCCACTTTTCCACTACGTGCCTTGTCACTGCGAAGGTTGTATTTATGGAATCGGTCAAAAATCTGATGGTCCGTAAACACACAAACCCGCAACGCATGGTCCACAAACCCTTCATGCAACGTACGGTCTACCGGTTCAAAGGTAATGTCATCGCCTCTTTCCTTAAATATATCTTTCAGACGTTCCGTCTGCTTCATGCTGTCCGAGCAGATATACAGACGATATTTCCGTTGCAGGAAATCGGTGAAAGAACTTGCAACCAAATCAAAATTCTTGTGGAAAATTGGTTGTACAGAGGTCTCGAACGACAAGCGTGCCTGCGGAGTTCCTAAGGCCTTATGTCCGAAATCTACCCGGAAGAATTCAAGGCACGCACCGTGAATTCGGCTCCGTCAATCAGTTTCCTGGACAAATTCATCAGTTCCGTCTGCTCGCCTTCATACGCTTTCAGTGCCTGAGGAGAAACCGTCTCATCGTGTACGGCCTGAATACGTTCGCGCACCCAGAGCAAGTCTTTTACCCAAAGTGTAGCGCCTTTATCCACGAAATCCAGAAAACAGATATCCGCTCCTTCCGTTCCTGAAAGTTCAGGTACAATACAGATAGAATCTTTCTTTTCTTTCGACAACTGAGTTTCTACTTCAAACGTACGCAAACTGTCAATCTCATCTCCGAAAAAGTCAATTCGGTAAGGATATTCCGATGCAAAAGAATACACGTCAAGAATGCTGCCGCGCAAGGCAAACTGTCCCGGCTCATAGACATAGTCACATGCTCAAACCCATACTTGGAAAGCGTCTCCATCAGTTTGACCGTATCTTCCTGCTGTCCCACTTTCAGGGTCAGCATCGCATCCGAGAGTCGTTTCCGCGAAACCACTTTCTCTGCCAAAGCTTCCGGATAGGTGACTACCGTGACCGGCTTCTTCTGCTCCAATCTGCTCAGCACTTCCGTGCGAAGAATTTCATTGGCTGCATCTTTCTGTCCGTATTTGATGGCACGACGATAAGAAGACGGGAAAAACAGGACATCAGCCTCTCCGTCCACCTGCACCAGGTCATGGTAAAAATACCCGGCTTCCTCCAAATCGTTCAGTATAAACACATGAATTCCCGGCATCGTCTTGACCGATACCGAAGCAAACAAGGAAGCACACGAACCGTGCATACCTTCCAAATAAACAGTCTTTATATCCTTATTTTTACGTAAAGAAGCCAAGCCTGCCACATTAGGATGCTTGGCATATACCTCTTGAAGCTCTTTTATACTCATTGTCTCATCAATAGATGCTGCAAAAATAATCAATCTCGTTTGAATATGCGCACAAAAAGGAAAGAATACAACGGCAACTCTTCCTTAAAATTTAAAGCTGAGACTTCCGTACGGCAAACAGTTGCCACTCCAGTGCACGGAATAAAAACTCAGAATATCTTCTTCGGAAGGGTTTCCCACGACATTATATACCCCCAAACGAAGCAAGAGCAATTTATCGCCGAATGATTTCCGGTAAGAATAGCCCACATCCACCCGATAATTCAGCGGCTCACGCTTCTCACGAAATTCTTCTACCGACAAAGGCTCATAATCTTCATTCAAGAACCGGACTTTTCCGGAACGTAGCATGCCTCCTACAGAGAAAGAAGAATGAGCCGTCAACTGATACGACAAGGCTCCTCCCAACTGATGAGGTACATCGTACAAAGAGGGCACCTTCCCTTTTTCCGGCAACTCACCAAACCACTCCCGGCTTCGGGAGTAAGCATACGACAGTTGCAGACTCCAACGCTTCCAGCGCTGATATAAATATCCTTTCACCCCATAACTGTCTCCATTACCTATCAAGTATTTCTGCCATCCCTCATCTTCAACCCATGTGTCCGGACGCAAGGCCAGCACATTCCGCCTCGTTTTATAGTACACAGAAACTTCACACTGTCCTGAATTCATAAAATGCTTCCATCCCATCTCATAATGCTCGGAAGAGCGAGGCTTGAAACCGTCAATGCTGGGCATTCTGAAGTCCGTAGGCAAAGAAAAGCTGTCGAAACGAAGGAAATGATAAAACTGCTCCATCTTCGAAAAGTTCAGACAAAGCAGATTTCTCTCCGACGGGAAATATTTCACCGACAGACGCGGCTGAATGCTATAATACGACCGATGATGCTGTGGGCAATAGGCCACCCCATGCACCCCCACCTGCACAGAGAATTCCGGAGATATACGCAACAGGTTGTCATAATAAACCGAAACCTGATTCACCGGCTCATGCCGTACCCGCATCTCCTCACCTTGCGAAACCAAATCGTAGACTTCATACGCATATTTCACTCCCCAACGTGCATGATAGAGATTCTCCAGCGAATAGCTAAAGTCCGTCGTCACGTTGAGCGACTTGATACCACTATGTACATATCCGTCCGTATCCTCTTTTATCTCTCCCATATAAGCGCGGTTGGTATGGGCAGAATAAAATACCGCTGTCGAATTTCCCAATCTACTTCTGTGTGGCAAACGAGAGCTGATAGGCCTGATTGTCCCAACGCAGTACCGACACATTTTCACCGTTTTCCTGAAGAGGCAAGTGATAATCATCCCGAGCTCCGTATGCCAGGAAGTTAAGGGTAGTAACGGGAGAAAAATTATACGACAGCTTGGCATTGTAATCATAAGTGGAATGGTTCAAGCGATTTTTCTTCCGACAAAAGACTATCGAAAAAATCAAGCCAGCTTCTGCGTGCCCCGACCATGTACGACAATTTATTCTTGATAATCGGCCCCTCAAGCATGACGGATGCAGCCGGCATGTCCAACGTCAAGGTACGCACATGCTCTTTCTTATTTCCCTCTTTCAGATTAACTTCCGTAACCGACGAAATCCGTCCCTCCAAAGGAGTTGGAAAGAAACCTTTATGAAAGACCATGTTCTTCACGGCATCCCCATTGAACACGGGCAAAAGCGAACTGAAATGTCCGGGATGAAACACGGGTACGCCATCCAGCAACAGCAAGTTCTCATCGTATCCGCCCCCGTCGACCATAAAATTCTGTCCGGCCAAAGAAGAAGTCACCCCCGGCAGAATCCATATCTGCGAGAACAGGTCTCCCCCACTAAAAGCCAGCAAATTAGACGGAGTCAGTTCTCCCAGTTCATTTTCCCGTTTACCCGACTCCACGGTAATTTCTTCTATCTCAAACAACAATGGTTTCATACGGGTACGGATAAAACAGTCTCTCGTCACCCGGACCGACTGCACCTGCGGAGTGTAGCCATGTAAGAAGTTTTCACTGTGTATGTTCCTTCGGGTACATGCAGGCGGAAAATCCCTTTTCCATTCGAAATGGTATTCCATTGCTTTCCATCCTTATCCTCCAGCGTCACGACCGCACCATACAAGCGTTCTTCACTGTCCACTTCGGACACCGTACCGCTGACATCATAACTTTCAATCTTCCGTGCATGAACACCAGTTTGCGGGGAGGTACGAAAGCAATTTTCACCTGATAACCGGAGAGGATGCGATGCAAAAGTTCTTCTACCGTCATTCTCCCTCCCGGCTCTATCCGACGCACCTCACCTAACTCCATCTGTGCAGGATTATATGAAAGCACGATTCCCGTACTTTTTTCAATCCATTCAAACCACTGCAATACGGTAGCGGAAGAGGAGTTCACTTGTATCCACTCTTCCGCTACCGTATTCGCTGATTTGACTTCCTGCCCCCATGCTTCCGGTCGTGCAACCATGCACATCCACAGCAAAAGAAGCAGCCATTTACTTTTCATATAGCCTGTAATGTTTTCCTTTCACCAATGTCTCGCATTTACATCCACAAAGAAAAGCCAGTTCTCCGGCTATGTCCGGCTCATTGCTGTTTATCCGGGTCGTAATCAGATTTTTCTCCAACCCTTCGGCCAAATCAATCTGTATACCTGTCTTTTCCCGAATTACCTTCACCACTTCCGTAATGGGTGCCTGCTCAAAAATCAGTACCGAATCGTCCACACCGAATACATCCTGCGGACGAAGAATCGTATCTGCTTTCAAGACGCCCCCTTTCAGTTCCGCCTTTTCATTGGCTTGAATCACCACTTCATGTTCAGCAGATTCCACGCGCACCTTTCCGGTTTTAACAAACACTCCGGCTTTTTCTTTCTGTGCCACGTCTACCAAAAACGAGGTTCCAAGTACTTCTACATCCAAAAAGTCAGTTTTCACCCTAAAAGGAATTCCATGCATCTTTTTCACCTGAAAGAAAGCCTTTCCTTTCAATGTGGTCATTCTTCCTTTTTCTTTATCCGAAAAATAATAAGACAATGTAGCCTCTGGATATAAAATCACCTCTGAGCTGTCGGGCAAAACTATCTGCTTTACTGTTCTATCCGCATTGGCATAATACAAGCCCTCTTCTGCCGGTGCACGGAACAGATAAAAGGCACCGATGCCCAGCAACACCAATAACGAAGCTGCCACGGAAAAGAAAAAGGTCATCTTCCGTTCGAATGTCATTGCCCGTGTCCGGCTTTCCAGACGCGGCTCAATTTTGGCCCAGGCTTTATCCGCATCAAAATGAATTTCTTCCGCAGTCCTTACCGGAGCCTGCATCAGCTTGTGCATCTGTTCAAACTCCTGTCGATGAGCCGCAATCCATGTGTCCAGTTCCTTTTGCTGAACAAGACTTAGCGGTTCACCCGCAAAATAACGGGCCAGCAGTTGGTCTATATCTTCCTTGTTATTCATGGTCTTATTCACAATTTATAATAATGGACAAAATAATGGCAGCCACCGTTACTAACAGCGCACCATGCGCTGCCACATACGCACGAAGCAGCTTGATAGCCTTTGTCATCTGGTTTTCCACTGTTTTCTCTGACACCTCCAACTTCTCAGCTATTTCACGATATTTCAATCCCTGAAGCTTGGCCAGTAAAAAAACGTCCTTGCATCTGGAAGGAAGAGTCTCCAATGCCGAGTCCAATATATCCTGAAGCGTCTTACCTTCTTCAGGAGTTTCATCCGGCATACAACTTGCAGAAGCCGGATGATCATCTATCGACACCGTATCTTCCTTACGCTTCCGCAGAAAGGATACGCAACTGTTCCTCACGGAAGTAGTCATATAGGCAGCAAACTCCTTCTCAGGCATGTCATCCAGTCGTTTGTTCCATACGCTGATAAACAGTTCCTGCACAATATCTTCCGCGTCGTCCTGGTCAGAAACATATCCATAAGCTATACGGCACAGCCTTGAATAATGTTCCTGAAACCGGGATTTGAATATGTCCTTTCTATCGGCTCTCATTATCATGATTCCGTCAATACGAATAATCAGAATTTCAAACTTACACCAGCTGTCAAAAAGCCTTTATTTCCTAATCCGGCTTCTACAAAACCGCCAATCCGGTCATTTCCTACCCTCAAGGCAATCGGATTTACCTGATAAGCGAACGAAGTGCTCAAATCTGCTTTCTTGGCAGCCTTCTTTCCGGCATCCGTCAAAGCTGTTTCTTTGTGACGACTCAGGTTAACACCGGCAGCAGCCGTTCCATACAATTCAAACAAGCCTCTTTTATAATATACAAATTCTGCGGCTGGAAGAATCATGAAATTCACATTACTCTCTTTCAATGAAGGAGCCTGTTCACCAGCTAATGCCAGTTTACTGTTGGAAGAAGAAAAACCCAAATCTGTTCCTACCTTGAAACGGCCTAACGAATAGCGGTAACCAAATCCATACACCAAACTGTAGTTTTCATCCGTACGCTTACTCCCTGTCACGGCATCTGCCAATCCCATTCCCAATATATCTACCGATCCTTGTGTCAGTCCGTCACTGACAGACAAACGTATTTCGTGTTTATTTTCAGAAGGAGTAAAACCCTGTCCTTTTACCAGATTTGTACTTGCTAACACACACAAAGATAAAGCAATCAATTGAATTTTCATAAAGTCTAGTTTTTTAGTTTAAAAAAAAGTCTTACGTTTAATTTCTCTGTTGTTTCACCTGGCCGGGTGATTTTGTCTTCATAACGCACATCTTTGGTAAAACCCCTATTCGAAAAACCATTTTTTTTGAAAAAAAATCTCCAACCAAAATTAAGACTCTAAAAATGAGAAAGAAACAGAAACATTTTTGGCTATATTTTTTTCATTTGCAGACATACGACGGATAAAAAGTAAGAAATAATTATTACTTTTGCCTACAGGAAAAAGTTTTTTAATAAGGTATTTTTCTGATTGTATTTTTTAAGACTTCTGAAACAACATCATGCATAAGGAAATCATTCAACTGTTAAACGAGAAAAGATTAAAAGAAGCATTCACCCAAATTAAGGAAGCTGCAGCCACACTTAACAACTGGGAATTAAAGTCGCAGATTGAAACCCAACAAACGACTTATGAGTACATGCTTCAATATATGGCAATGGGCACACAAGACCCGCAGCGCGAAGCGATTTACAATCAGTTGCTTTGCAAGGGATATGAACTGGCAGACAAGACGTATTTCCTGAAAGAATGGGATAAGGCGTATGGCTATTTTGCCGACACATTCCGCAAGTTCGCCCAAACCCCTCCACACTCATTCAAGGAACTCGATTTCATGCTGGAAGCAGCTAAACGCACATTCGACATGTCGCAAGTCAACAAAGAAGAAGTGCAGAGAATACACAGTTATACGTTGCATGAGCACACCATCGATGAGCTGTTCAACAAGATATGGGTCTCTACACAATGGAGTGAAGAAGACTACCAGGAAGCACGTGAACTTCTGTTCTCACCATCCATGGCTGCCAACGACAAAGCTGTGATGATAAGTGCCGTCACCCTCAACCTGCTCCAGCTTTTTGACAGCCGGAAATTCCTGCTGTTACTCATAGCTTATCAGCAAACCAAGGAACCGACCGTGACCCAACGGGCATTGACGGGGATTGCCCTTGCTGCTTACTTCCAGGCCGACCGGATAAACCTGTATCCGGAATTGGTCTCAGCTTTGAAGCTGATGGAAGATGACCCTGCTGCCTTGAAACAACTGCACGACATACAAATCATCTTCCTCCTTCACGCGAAACAGAGAAGATAGACAAAAAAATGAAGGAAGAAATCATTCCTCAAATGATGCGCAATCCCAATCTCAGAAATCCGGAATCAAAAATCATCGAAATAGAAGACATAGAAGACCTCAACCCGGAATGGCAGAAAGACCTGGAACAGATAAACAGCCACATCCGTGAACTGGGAGAGTTGCAACTGGAAGGGGCCGACACCTACATGACTGCCTTTTCACAACTCAAGACCTTCCCGTTCTTTCAGGAAGCAGCCCACTGGTTTTACCTGTTCAGCATGAAAGTGCCCGACTTGTACCAGATTTATAAAGACAAGGCATTCGATGAGAAATCGTTGTTAGGTATGGTTGTCAACTCTCAAATGTTCTGCGACTCGGACAAATACTCTTTCTGCCTGGCCATGCAGTCACTTCCTGCCGACCAGCAGACCTTCATGCGCTCCAAATTAAATGGAGAAGACTCAATATTCAATGATATTAAGATCAGCGAAAATCCGACAGAACAGAAAATCAACTATATACAACGGCAATACATCCACAATCTATACCGCTTCTATAAACTGTGGAAATTCAAACAGGAAATGCAAGACATTTTCCGTGAGAAACTGGATTTCTGGAACAATCCTCTGCTCCGTCCTTTGATACTGAAAGGAACGTATCACGGTCAGATTGCAGACTATCTCTTCTCAAAGGGATACATGCAAGAAGCCGCCGAACTTTATGAAAGTCTGGCCCAACAGAATCCGGCCAACGCAGAAACCTGGCAGAAATTAGGATTTGCCTACCAGAAAAGCAAACTTTATGACAAGGCGGTTAAAGCTTACCTGCAGGCAGATACGATAAAACCCAACCATTTATGGACGCTCAAGCATCTGGCTCAATGCCACAAGCTGTCGGGTGATTATTCTCAGGCAGCCTTCTGCTTCCAGAAAGTGCTTGAATTTGACCCTGACAACCTACACATCCTGATGCAAACCGGTCAATGCCTTGCGGCACTGAAGAATTATCCGGAGGCCATTAAGGTATTCTATAAGGTAGAATTCCTGGAAACACATCCGGAAAAGGCACGACGCGCCATCGGCTGGTGCTATTTCATGTCCGGTAAATACGAAGAAGCTGTCCGGATGTACGATAAGTTGCTTGCTTTGGAAAATCCACAAGCCAACGACTGGCTGAACTCAGGTCACGTGTATCTGGCTATGGGGAACATACCTCAGGCGTTAACTCACTACCGGAAAGCGGAAACGGCCTGCAAATCGGATGAGGAGTTCATCTCACAATTCTTGGCTGACAAGGATGCACTGACGGCACAAGGCCTGTCGGAAAGCCAGGTTTACCTGATGGCTGACATCCTGCGGCAGAAATAACGGAAACACAAGATTCCCCAATAGAAACAAGTCCGATAAGGCCCATCACCTTACCGGACTTGTTTCTATTTTCTTAATATAAGCCAATGCGGCTCCTATGGCCGTCTGATATTCCGCATTTGCCGGAATGATAAAACGTACATCGTACATCTGTGCAATGGTATCGAAAACCGGACGGCACTGGGGCAACTGGGTCAGATTTCCAATCAACACAAAATCACGGATTCCCATTTCCAGCGCTGAAAGTACGGCTGCCTGTCCGATGGACTGCAACACCATGTGCATCAAGCCCAACGCCAAATCTTCGGAAGACACATTGTTATCCAACTTACCCAATAAGGAAGCCGTGGCATCAAGTGGCAATCCGGGCAAAGAAGTCTGACAAATATCTTGAATCTGCAAGTCCACATTCTGCAAATTACCCTTTCCAGCCAGTTCTGACACCCACAGAATGTCCTGCGTATGCAATAACAAACGCGACAGTCCCATCAGTGTGCCTCCCCCGATACCGATTCCGCCTACATGGCGAATCTTTTCATGTTCCACCTTCACAAAGGAAGTACCCGTTCCCATACTCACCACCATGAGCCGGTCTAGCCCCGTAGCATACTGGGCACTCAGACCGTTGGCAATAAACTCATCCGTACGAGCCGTAGGCAGACCGTACAAGGGCTGCTGAATGTATGAACTTCCTACTCCGGTCAGCATTACCTGCTCCACCTCCGAAAGCTGGATAGAATGGTCGTATATATATTTTCCGAATGCACCAAACAGGGAAGTGACAGGGTCCTTGGCAGTGACAAACATCGGATTTCTGATTTCACCGTCTTTCACCCCGACAATCTTGGTGGTGCTTCCTCCTACATCAATTCCTATAATCATAATTCTTAAATCAGGTTGTTTTTTACAATAACGGGCACAAGTCTACAAACTTTTTTCGGGATAACAGGCACTTCAACTGCTTTTTTTATAAAAATTAGAAGGTTCACAATATATTCTTCCCAAACGCAAAAAACAACACTTTTTAATTTTACACAAGGCTTCCAACCACCGTAAAAGTATGCTGAAAAAACACAAGTGCGTTTGATGCAAAACGTACTTGCGTTTTATCTTAAATGCACTTGCGTTTCAAGTTAAACGCACTTGCGTTTTAGTTCAAACGCAAAGGCGTTTTCTCGGGGTAAAAATCCGGCTCTTAAAAAAGGATGAAATTCCCTAAATACCAGATAAATACTCTTTCAACACTTCCACATATTCAGCCATAGCCTCCCGCCCTGTTGAGGTCATCCGGCAAACGGTACGAGGCTTCTTGCCCACAAAACTTTTTTCCACCTCGATATAACCGGCTTCGCTCAACTTGTCAAGCTGCACACTGAGGTTACCTGCCGTGGCATTGGTCTGCTCTTTCAAGTATACAAAATCAGCCTCGTCCACAGACAAGAGTATCGACATCACAGCTAAACGGAGCTGCGAATGAAGCAACGGATTCAGTTCTTTCAACATACGTTACGGGCCTTTCGGTTTAAATAATGGCCGGGCAACACCATCATGACCACAAACGACAATCCAAAGTACAGATACCAGTCAATGGTAACAGCCTGATGAAGGGTATAGGCCATCAGCATGTAAATGGCAAAACAAAAGCCTACCAGCGGTGACCACATCACCAGCCGGCTACGGATAATGACTCCCGTAATGGAAACTCCGATGCCGCTATAAAGCAGAGAAAGGGGTAGCATCAAGGAAAAATTGACTCCTCCGTAGTGGAATGCCAGCAAAGACATGATGACTACGGTCAGCACAAACAGGCTGCCTATCACTTTCCAGACCTGCAGAATGGCACGGTCGGTATACGTAATTACCGAAGGAGTTTCCTTGCGCTGCATACGAAGCATAAAGCCCCAGAACAGAAACATACTGAACCAGCCGATACTCCAACGGGCATCTCCCGTATAGTACACCAATAAAAACAACAGTACTGAAAGCGCCGCAGTAAAATATCCCCAGTAAAGAAACTGGTTTCCACTGCCCACTTCCATATTCTTCCGGGTAGAACGGATCATTTGTGAAATCAGTTCCAGACTTTCTTGTTCTGATAATTTCTTTTCTTCCATAAGGCAATCAGTTTTAGGTTTTAAACTCAATATGGTTTATTTTATAAACCATAAAGCGAAAAATAAAGACAAGGAGGCGCGCTTCTCTCTTGCTTTAATGCAAATATAAATAAGTTTATTTTATAAACCAAATAAAACGGCAGGAAAATAACAGAAAAAAGCCGTTCCAATCTTTACGACTGAAACGGCTTATATAATATTAAGGTATATGTACTTACTTATTTCTGCAAGTCATTCTCATTCACCAGTAACTTACCCTGATATTCTCCGGTCAATGTGCGCAAGAAGGATACCATCTGTGCGACTTCCTGTTTTGACAAATCGACGCCTACCTCGTACTTGGCCATGGCTATCACGCATCTTCCAGCGTAGCCTGTGTTCCATCATGGAAATAAGGCGCAGTCAATGCCACATTACGCAATCCGGGCACTTTAAAGCGATGACGGTCTCTTTCGTCTTTTGTTTCCTTGAAACGGCCATTGTCTTCTATGGTCAGTTCCGTACCACGGTCGGCAAAGTAATCATGCTTGATGCCGAGCAGTTCGTACGACTGTCCACCCATGTTCTCACCTACATGGCAAGTAGCACAGTTATATTTCTTAAACAAATCATATCCGGCCAGTTCTTCAGCTGTCAGAGCTGCATTATCCCCTTTCAGGTACTTGTCGAAACGTGAGTTCGGTGTAAGCAAAGTTCTTTCAAACTCCTGAATGGCATCTGTAATGTTTGCCTGATTGAAACCGTCGGGATACACTTCCTTGAACGCCTTGCTGAAAGCTGCATCCGCATTCAATTTCTCGCAAATCTCATCAAACGACTTGCAAGCCATTTCTACCGGATTCAAAGGAGGACCGGCTGCCTGATCGGCCAACGTTGCAGCACGTCCGTCCCAGAACTGCACGAAATTATAATGTGCGTTATATACAGAAGGAGCATTTACTCCACCAAACTGACCTCCTACTCCTTCAGAGAACTGCTTGTTGTCTACTCCACCGGTATTCAACCCGTGGCAAGAGGAACAAGATACGGTATTATCGGCCGACAGACGTACGTCGTGAAACAGCAGATTTCCTAAAATCACTTTCCGCATATCTACCGGTACAGAGTCCTGAACCGGACGAATAGTCTCATTGCTCCACTGTGCATGAGCCAGCTGGTTCGGATAGAAGGCTGCACGCTGTGACTTCACCCACGAAAGTGCCATCTGCTTTTCCGTATCGTTCAACGAAGCCCCCCAATGCACCAGATAATATTTGGCCATAGGCATGGTGCCGTCCAATATCACCTTCTCTACTTTTGCCAAATCTACCTCGCTGACTTTCTCTCCTTTTTTCAAGGCTTCTAACATCGGAGTCATGTCGAAAGAGCGGTAGGCCAGACGAGCATCTTCCTTGACCAGTTTTCCGGCAACCGGCAGACTGGCATAAAACGGCAATTCCGGATTGGCAGTATGACAGGCCATACATCCGCTGCTCGCAATGATTTCTTCCATCTGAGCACTGCTTTCCAAACTGGCTGAAGGAGGACGGTTCACCACCCGATAGGTTGCGGCCAATACCGCAGCTACCACCAGCACTGAAAAAATGATTTTTGTTCTTTTCTTCATAAGAAACTGATTAGATTTTAATAACTCAATAAATATCTCACACGTTAAAATGCTAAGAACGGTTGTATAAATGTACGCTTTGCTGTGCGGCAGGAAGGTAATTCACTCCATACCAGCACATCTGTAGCGAAAGGAAAGACACAATCAGTATCCAATACAGCGTACGCGGAGTGTTCCTGCGGAACAAGCGCAAATGTACGTACAGCAAATAACCTGTCCACGTAACTGCTGCCCAGGTTTCTTTCGGGTCCCAGCTCCAATAATGTCCCCAGGCTGCTTTTGCCCAGATTGCTCCGGTCAGCATACCGACTGTCAGAAAAGCCAATCCTGCATAAACTAACTTGTCGGCGGCTTCAAGGTAATTCTCCCGATGCTTGTAAAGTCCCATACAGGCCAAGATGAACGCACAGCCTAACACCGAATAGGAAAACATATACACCGTGACATGAGGAACAAACCACGGGCTTTGCAAGGCAGGCATGAGGGACTGGTCATGAATTTCCGGTTTCAGAATATTGATAATCGCAAATACCGCACCTACTACAGTGGAAAAAGACAATATCCAGGGATACTTCCAACGAAGATAGGTCAGCAAGCCGGATATACCCATAAAGAACGAATACCACAATCTGGTCTCGCCCATGGTACGCAAAGGAGGACGCTGAAGGCTCAGCCAGAATCCGGTAATAAAGGCAGCAAACACCAGTATACCCGACAAGGTCAGCCCAATAGCCCATCGGCTCCGCTCTTTAGAAAACAAGGCAAAAACCGCTCCGGCTCCCCATAAGACGATGGCAGGCAGGGCAAACAAATAAAAATTATCCCACGTAATCATTCAAGAATAGTGTTAGTTTATATAAAGTCAGTCAACAAGTTCACTTACAGATTTACTCATCTGCTTGTCTGGTCCTGCTAAAAAGAGCAGTAACCCTCCGCACAGCATCATCACAATGCCCAACAGCATGACGTATTTCAGCTGCTCACGCACAATCTGCACTACGCAGTATTCCGGTTCGGCAGAATGCACATCATAGGAAGTCAGGTAATAATCTTCTGCCCAGCTTGCCGAATAGGGCTGGTTTACTTCCAGATGTATGGGTTTTCCGTCCATTGACACTTCGGCAAAAAAGCGGCGTGGTGTACCATTGGGATAATGCTCTACAGTAAAGTTTGTCAGCTGCAACGGTTTCTCCAGGTATACCACATTTCCCTCGGAGGTAAAAGCTTCATTGTTCGGATTAGCCCGAAATACCGGAATGCGTAAGGTCTGTTCCTCTGCACTTCCCATAAATCCGGCAAAGAGTGCCAGCCACAATCCGGCATGATTCAGCATAAAACGCCACCGATTACGTCCCGGCGTGAAAAAACGTCTTACAGTAATCATTCCCAAATGAGTCAGCAACCCGAACAATCCGGTAACAAAAATCCAGGAAGACATAAAATTATAGCAACCCAAACGAGAAAATAGACCCGACTTCTCTGCAGCCTCTTGCGCAGAAAGTTGGGGAAACAAGCCTATCACCAGACAACCGGCCAAAAACCAGCCTAATGTCCAGCAAGTACATTGCGGGGAAAGCCACAGACGGACAGCTTCCGAATGACGCTTCTCCTTATAGCCATATCCTATCAATGCAATCCACAGTAAAGCTAAAATAGCATCTAATGGAAAAGCAAAAAAGGCAAACGGAAAGTTGCCAAAAACACATTGGGCTGCCACTGACAGCAGCAATAATAAAATGAATAGCAAGTTAGTCTTTAAGTTCATTCATCAGTCGTTGGTGAAATATGTGCAAAGATAGGGACTTTATTTAATACTGCAACAAAATTGTAAAGATAACAAATCTTTTTCCCAGCAAAATCCGGAAAAAAGATTTGTTATCCTCCCTTTTTTAATGCTCCCGACGCATTCTGTGACCATATACAGTGATAACCACAAAACAAACGAGCGGAAGTACAAACGACAGATTTACTGCAGGCATCCCCCACAAGGTCTTGCAATCAATGATAGCGGCTTGCAAAGGAGGAAGTACCGACCCGCAAGAATGGCATAATCAATCCTGCGGCACCAAACTTGGCGTCATCGCCCATTCCTTTCAGAGCAATACCGTAAATAGTAGGGAACATCAGCGACATGCAGGCTGACACACCTACCAGACAATACATACCGTATATGTTCTGCAAGAAAATTACTCCCAGCACACACAAGGAAGCGGCAATGGCCAGCACTTTCAACAATTGTCCCGGATTGACATACTTCAGCATCAGGGTACAGACAAAACGGCTGATACAGAAAATGACCATGGCCACGATATTATATTTCTGCGACAAAACTTCGGCAGCCTGTTCTTCCATTCCCTGTGCCATGAACAGACGGGTACCATACTGGATAATGAAAGTCCAGCACATAATCTGCGCACCGACATAGAAGAACTGTGCCACTACTCCATAACGATAACGCTTCACGGCATACAGACGTTTTAACGTAGGAATAAAGTCAATGGAATGAGACTTATCCGCATTCTTCGGCATCTTGGACATACGAATGACGAGAAGCATGACCAGAATGACGATACCGATGGTCAGATAAGGAGTGATGAGGATGGTCAAATCGGAATCACGGATTGCTTCAAATTCAGCCTGACTAAGCTGGGCACGCTCGGCCGTATCCATCGGATGCAGCTGATTCTGAATGAAATTCATAGCGACAAACATCCCCATCAACGAACCGATAGGATTGAATGCCTGGGCTAAGTTCAAACGACGGGTAGCCGTTTCTTCCGTTCCCATTGACAAGATATAAGGATTACAGCTGGTCTCCAGAAAAGACAATCCGCAAGTCATGACAAAATAAGCTAACAAGAACGGATAATAGCTTCCGGTCAGCTTGGCAGGAAAGAAAGCCAAGGCTCCCACGGCATACAAACCCAGTCCCATCATGACTCCGGCTTTATAAGTATATTTACGGATAAACATGGCTGCCGGAAAGGCCATGGCAAAATATCCGCCATAAAAAGCCACTTGAACCAAGGTCCCGTCGTTACGCTCATCCTGAATATCTTGGAAAAAGCCTTGACCATAGGGTTTGTAATGTCGTTTGCAAAGCCCCACAGGGCAAAACAGAAGGTAATCAGGATGAACGGAACCAAATAGCTCACTCCATCCTTCTTTAATATAGATTTGTTTTCTGATGTATTACTCATGGTGTTAGATTTTAAGTGACGGCTACAGCCTCTTGGTGTTTTTACTTCATTTGCTGCCTGATATTGCCGATAGCAGTCGCTTCAACCGGCCCTTCTACCACAGGAATGCCAATAGCTTCTTCGGTCAGCCGGTTCAAGTATTTGTTCTGACTTCCTCCGCCAATCACATAAAGCTTCGTTACAGGTTCAGGCAAGAGCCGGTTCAATGCTTCCATACCCGTTTTATAGCGCAACGCCAATGAACGGAGGACACATTTCACAAATTCTCCCTGTGTGGAAGGCGATGTTTGCTGATGTGCAATACAATAATTCGTAATCGCCTCAGCCATACTTACCGGACACTGGAAAACAGTATCGTCCACGTCAATCAAGCATCGGTTTCTGCCACTTCCGCAGCCGGCAGCAAGGTGGAATAAGCTACATCCTTTCCTTCTTCCTTCCACTCCTGCATCAGTTTCTGAGGTATCCAAAGTCCGGTAATATTCTGCAGAAAACAGATTTTTCCATCCGTACCGCCTTCATTGGTAAACCCTGCCAGACGGGCTTCTTCCGTCAGAATCGGTTCGTCACTCATCACTCCCAATAGCGACCAGGTGCCCGAACTCAGGAAAGCAACCTTTTCTCCCTCGGCAGAAAGAGGTACTACACTAGCCGCACTGGCCGTATCGTGCGAAGCTACAGCAATCACTTCTACCTCGTAGTCTATTCCTATCTGTTCCTTGATTTCCGGTTTCAAAAAGCCGCGGGAAGTTCCCGGCATAACCACTTCGCCGAAAAGGTATTCCGGAAGCCCCAGCTCCCGAATCAACTTGAAATTCCAGGTGCGTGCTTGGCATCCAGCAGTTCCGACGTGGAAGCTATGCTATACTCATTATTAGCACTCCCGTAAGGTAATAGCTGAACAGGTCGGGCATGAAAAGCAACTTGTCGGCCACCTTCAACTGCGCATTGTCTTCCTTCTTCATGGCATACAACTGAAACAAGGTATTGATGGCCATGACCTGCGTACCGATTCTGCATAGTGCGCCTTTACGTCCACTTTCGAGAAAAACTCTTCGGGCATCCCTTCCGTACGGCTATCACGATAACACACCGGATTGCCCAACAAATTTCCCTGTTTGTCTATCAGTCCGAAATCCACACCCCACGTATCAATTCCGATACTCTTCAACGTATAGCCTTTTTCTACAGCCATACGGATGCCGGTCTTCATATCCTCAAACAGAGAAAGGAAATCCCAGTACACATGTCCTCCCATCCGTACCTGACGGTTAGGGAAACGGTATATCGTATCCAGCACGAGTTCACCCTCGAAAAGGCAGCCGGCAATCACCCTGCCGCTGCCTCCTCCGAAGTCAATCGCCACATATGCTTCTTTCATTTTGTCTTCTTGCCTAAAATGTACGTTTCAAGGTCGTCAATCTCTTCCTTTGTCAAGGTCTTGTATTTTCCGCCGGAAAGCACAATTATGCGACAAGCCATCTCAAAGAACATGGCCCGCTCAAAAGCCTGATTGAAGTCTTTTCCGCAAACCACCTGTCCGTGCTTCTGAAGCAATACGGAGTTATGGTCTTTCATGGCCGCAATCACGGCTTCAGCCAATTCTTTAGAACCCGGACGGAAATAAGGAATAACCGGAATCTCCGCTCCTACATGGCAAGGAACTTCGGCTGTTACATTAAAATCTTTTGGTGTATCTTCCATACATGCCACTGCAGTAGCGTATGGAGACTGAAAATGGAGTACCACATTAACATTGGGACGTTCTCTCAAGACACCTAAATGGAACACACTTTCCATAGAAGGTTTTACCCCATTGAGTATTTCACCCGTTTCCAGACGGCAAACAGCCACTTTATCTTTTGTCAAAGAAGGCACCCATGAACCTGTACCGGAAACCAGTACCTCATCGCCTACACGCCATGAAAGGTTACCACTACTGCACACGGTTAATCCGGCATCACCTACCCGATGGGCTTGTCTCAAAAATTCTTCAATATGTTCGTTCTGAATCATAACTTCTTAATTTAATAGCAAATAAAAGCCGGAACAGACGGAAGATCCGCCAGTTCCGGCAGCGTAAAATTGATTATTTATAGATAGGTCCGTAATTTTGACATGCTCTGTAATCAGCACCTTCCTTATCCATACCAAAGGCATTCCATGCAGCAGGGCGGAAAATCTTATCATCTTCCACATTGTGCATACATACCGGTATGCGAAGGATAGAAGCGAGCGTAATCAAATCCTGACCTATATGTCCGTAACTGATGGCACCGTGATTGGCTCCCCAGTTGTTCATTACAGAATATACATCCTTGAAGGCAGGTTTATCGCACAAACGAGGTACAAACCAAGTAGTAGGCCATGTACGGTCAGTACGTTCATCAAGCAGCTTATGGATTTCCGGATCAATTTCTACCGTCCATCCTTCAGCAATCTGAAGCACCGGACCCAGTCCCTTAATCAGATTCAAGCGGCTCATGGTCACAGGCATACCGCCTTTTGACAGGAAGTTAGAAGAGAAACCACCGCCACGGAAATAATCCCGGTTAGCAGGATACCATGTAGTAGCTTCCAAGCATTTTTCAACCTCAGCTTCTGTAATCTCCCATGACGGTTTCATGGTCGGATTACCTTCTGCATCAGTCTGCTGGCCGGTACCATCCAGAGTAGTAGCTCCAGAGTTAATCAAATGGATAATACCATTCTTTGCCAGTCCGGTCAACTCCTTACCAGTCACACGTTTCACAGCTTCCGGGCTCCAATAAGTACGTACGTCAGAGAAAATCTGTGCACGGTTAGTCAGCAAATGACCGAAGAGCATAGCTACTCCGTTGCAGGCGTCATTTTCAGTAGCCAGCACATAAGCTTCACGAATACCGTTCCAGTCGAAAGAAGTATTCAGCAAGGCTTCAGAGAAGTCACCGTTCGGGTAGAAGTCCGTCCACTGACGCTGTCCCTGAAAACCAGCCGCAATGGCATTGTGACCAAGTGCTTCTTCTTTGAATCCCATTTCCTTCAACTTCGGGTTACCTTTCATCAAGTCGCGCATGATAATGGTCATCTTCACAATGAAATCCCAATCAGCATCTTTTTCCGCACGTGTCTTAGTCTTGGCTTCTACATTGAAATCCTTTCCTTCATTTTTCTTGCAGTATTTTTCAGTCCAAGCCATCGCTTTGGCGTATTCTTCCTTATCGTAAATTCCTTCCGTCATACGGCGAATGATTTCCGTCAAATCTACAGACTCACAGCGCATACCCAAATATTCCTGGAAGAAATCCGGATTTACAATTGAACCGGCAATACCCATAGACACGCTACCCATAGAAAGGTAAGATTTGCCTCTCATCGTAGCCACTGCCTGAGCCGCACGGGCAAAACGCAAAATTTTTTCTGCCACATCGGCCGGAATAGTATTATCTTCAATATCCTGTACATCACGTCCGTAAATACCAAATGCCGGCAAACCTTTTTGTGCATGCCCAGCCAGAACTGCAGCCAGGTATACGGCACCCGGTCTTTCCGTACCGTTAAATCCCCATACTGCTTTCGGGTAATACGGATTCATATCCATTGTTTCTGCTCCATAACACCAACAAGAAGTGACTGTAATGGTAGCTCCTACGCCTTCACGCTCAAATTTTTCGGCACAAGCTGCGCTTTCAGCCACACGACCGATGGTAGAATCTGCAATAACACATTCCACCGGACTACCATCACCGTTTCTCAAATTAGAAGAAATAAGTTCTGCTACGGCTTTGGCCAAATTCATCGTCTTTTCTTCAAGGCTTTCACGCACGCCACCCTGACGTCCGTCTATAGTGGGACGAATCCCAATTTTCGGGTAATTTTTCATGTTTCGATTATTTATAAAGTTAATGTTATCTATTTTCTTTTCAAACCAGGCAAGTTCATCCATGCTGAACTGTGCTGAAGCTACGGCATAATAATATTCATTCTTCCATTCTTATACCGAATTTCGAAGATGCACTTCTGTCGGCAAGAACTCTTGTACGCTTTCACCTGTAAGGATGAAACTTGCAGCCTTCCGTCCCATTTCCTCCCAATTAATACTGAGAGCGGTAATTCCTTCGTCTATCACCTCGTATGCCGGCGTATCGTTATAAGCTATCAGACCGAAATCAACTCCACATTTCAAACCGTTCTGTCGGCTTCGCTTAATCACATTCACCACGTCCGTCTGACGAATAACAATGTACACCACACCTTTTTCTACCTCTTGTATATCTTCCTCATTCACCACTTCACCTACAAAATGGTGATCCTCGCAATAAGTCTCAAAACTTTGTACGGAAGTTTGTGGATGCTTGGATTCCTGGGGCAACTGGAATACGATTTTACGGTAACGCTCCAGACGAGCAGTCAGCTGAGTCAGGGCTTTATAAAAAGCATCATCAAAATTCTGACAGATATAGGAGTGATTTCCTTTCTCAAATTTACCGAAATCAAGCAGCAAAAGACGAGAGGAAGGAATCTTGTCAAACAAAGGAGAAAACTTCTCATTGTCAAAGTTCATCACCACATAATAATTATACCGTCCTATGGCTTCGCATAGAATAGTATTAAAAATATGTTCATTATATTGATGAAACCAGAGATCTACCTTGTACGATACAGAAAGTTTCTTGACAAAACTATTATATAAGGTATTCTTGAAAGGAGAATATTCGTCCAGCAACAAAAAAATCTTTTCTTTCCGGTTGGTTACATAGTACCCCTTACCGGGAGTAGAATCTATCAGCTTTCGCTCACGCAAATCCGCAAAGGCTTTAAATACGGTATCCCGCGACACATGATAAGTCTTACTCAATGCATTGATGGAAGGCAGACTCGTATCGGTACGATACTTTCCTACCAAAATATCCTGTTCGATGAGGTCCGACAGTTGCTTAACTTTGGTAGACTGTTGCCCGAATTTTATATTCTTCTCCATATCAATACTTTATCTGTGCTGAACTATCCTGATGCAAAGGAAAATATTTTACACAAGACCACAAAAGTATTATCTATGTTTAAGAGCAGATTTTAGAAAAAAGGCATAAAAAAAGAGATTACCACGATGGTAATCTCTTTTCGTACACCCTCAGGGATTCGAACCCTGGACCCACTGATTAAGAGTCAGTTGCTCTACCAACTGAGCTAAGAGTGCATTTTGTTGTTGGAGGTTCCTGGCGGATTCGAACCGCCGTACACGGTTTTGCAGACCGCTGACTAAGCCACTCATCCAAGGAACCAGAAGTTCTCTCTTTCTAATTTGCGAGGTTCCTGGCGGATTCGAACCGCCGTACACGGTTTTGCAGACCGCTGACTAAGCCACTCATCCAAGGAACCGATGTCCACTGCACTTGTTTTTCTCAAATGCGTTGCAAAGGTACAACTATTTTTTAAACCTGCAATACCTGAAGAAAGGAAATTGCATTTTTCTTTACAAAAACGACTTTTTACCCTCTTTTACCCCCTCTAATCTTTGAGTTCTCACAAAAAACGGCTTTCTTTGCAGAAAACCAACTTAAATACAACAGAAATGAAAGGTATTGTTCTTGCCGGAGGTTCAGGCACCCGCCTCTACCCCATTACAAAAGGAGTTTCCAAACAACTTCTTCCTGTTTTCGACAAACCCATGATTTATTATCCCATATCCGTCCTGATGTTAGCAGGAATACGTGACATCCTGATTATTTCTACTCCCTATGATTTGCCGGGATTCCGCAGACTGCTAGGCGATGGAAGTGATTTCGGAGTACACTTTGAATATGCAGAACAACCTTCCCCCGACGGATTGGCACAGGCTTTTCTTATTGGAGAAAAGTTTATCGGCAATGACGCAGCCTGCCTGGTATTAGGAGATAATATCTTCCATGGCAACAGCTTCACCGTCATGCTGAAAGAAGCCGTACGTATGGCCGAAGAAGAAGGAAAAGCTACCGTATTCGGTTACTGGGTAAGTGACCCGGAACGTTACGGAGTGGCAGAATTCGACAAAGAAGGAAACTGTCTCTCCATTGAAGAGAAGCCACAGCATCCTAAATCAAACTATGCCGTAACGGGACTTTATTTCTATCCTAACAAGGTCGTAGAAGTAGCCAAACACATCAAACCCTCCGCACGCGGAGAACTAGAAATTACCACCGTTAACCAGCATTTCCTGGCCGATGGTGAACTGAAAGTGCAGACTTTAGGTCGAGGATTTGCCTGGCTGGATACTGGTACACACGATTCATTGGCTGAAGCATCCACTTACATCGAAGTCATCGAAAAACGCCAGGGCCTGAAAGTAGCCTGCCTGGAAGGCATTGCCCTGCGACAAGGATGGATTACCCCTGAAAAGATGCGTGAACTGGCTCAACCGATGCTGAAGAACCAGTACGGCCAATATCTATTGAAGGTAATTGACGAATTGGAAAGAAACAACCAATAAATGATTTTTCATCATATAAAAATGGAAGTAATAAAGACAGAGATTGAAGGAGTGGTCATCATTGAACCTCGCCTGTTTAAAGATGAGAGAGGTTACTTTTTTGAATCTTTTTCCCAAAGAGATTTTGACAAGCAGGTACGCACCATTCATTTTGTACAAGACAATGAAAGTAAATCCAGTTACGGAGTATTGCGTGGACTGCATTTCCAAAAACCACCCTTTGCACAAAGCAAGCTGGTAAGGGTCATTAAAGGAGCCGTACTGGATGTGGCAGTAGATATACGGAAAGGCTCTCCTACTTTCGGACAGCACGTAGCCGTAGAACTGACAGAAGACAACCACCGCCAATTCTTCATTCCGCGCGGATTCGCTCACGGATTCAGCGTATTGAGTGACGAGGTTATTTTCCAGTACAAATGCGATAATTTCTATGCACCTCAAAGCGAGGGAGCCATTGCCTGGAACGATCCGGCACTGAAAATTGACTGGAGAATTCCTACGGAGAAGGTCATCCTTTCAGAAAAAGACAAACACCATCCTCTATTGGCCGATGCGGAATGGCTGTTTGATTATCATGAAGATTTATACAAAGAGTAAGCATAAAAAAATCCCCGGGTCGTTCAATGCAACCTGGGGATTTTTTATGTCTATTATTTTACTCTTCAATTATTTTCCAACGCATTCTTCTTCATACGAAGTTCATACAAGTCGTTACGACGGTCGCGCAAATTACGTACGCTTCCGTAAGTATGAAGTGCATTCAGCAAATCCAGATCAATATCTGAAACCAGAATCATTTCCGTATTCGGAGTAGCTTCCGCACGTTTTCCGTCGGTCGGGAAGGCAAAGTCACAAGGAGTAAAGACTCCCGACTGCGCATACTGAATGTCCATATTATGCACACGAGGAAGGTTACCCACACTTCCGGCAATAACCACAAAACATTCGTTTTCGATGGCACGTGCCTGCGCACATACACGTACACGTGAATATCCGTTCTGCGTATCGGTCAGGAACGGAACAAACAGAATTTGCATGCCCTGATCTGCCATCAGACGAGACAGTTCCGGGAATTCCACGTCATAACATATCAACACACCGATTTTAGCACAGTCGGTTTCAAAGGTCTGTACTCTTTTTCCACCACTCAATCCCCAGCTCTTTACTTCATCGGGAGTGACATGAATCTTTTCGTACATCTCGTATGTTCCGTCACGACGGCAAAGGAAGCCTACATTATAAAGTCCACCATCTTCCTTCACATAAGGCATACTACCGGTAATGATGTTGATGTTGTGCTTGATGGCCAGATTAATGAAACGGTCTCTGATTTCCTCCGTGTACTGTGCCAATGCACGGATTGACTGAGCTTCACCCATGTGGTTGAATTTTGCCATCAGCGGTGCATTAAAATATTCAGGGAACAGCACGAAATCGCTCTTGTAGCCCGATACGGCATCGATAAAAAACTCTACCTGCTCAAACACATCATCCAACGTCTGATAAGAACGCATCTGCCATTGTACCAGTCCGACTCTCACCGTCGTCTTTTTGTCCACAAAAGAGTCTGTAGGCGGCTGATAATAAATATTGTCCCATTGAAGCAAAGTCGCACAGTGCTTTGACTCCTCGTCGTTCGGAAGGTAATTACGCATCACTCTGCGAACATGAAAGTCATTGGAGAGCTGGAAAGTCAGTACCGGGTCATAAATTTCACGCGAACGGACTTTCTCTATATACTCCTTCGGACGCATCTGGTCTGCATATTTGTAATAGTTGGGGATTCGGCCACCAAACATGATAGCTTTCAGGTTCAACTTTTCACACAACTCCTTGCGATACTCATACATACGACGTGCCAAGCGTAATCCACGATATTCCGGATGAATAAACACCTCAATACCATACAAAATATTACCTTTCGGATTATGCGTATTGAAAGTCTCATTTCCGGTCACCTTGGCATAGGTATGATCACCTTTCACCATATCATAATCTACGATAATAGAAAGTGCACACCCCACTATCTTATCATCTACAACCGTTACAATCTGTCCTTCGGGAAAAATACTGATTAGTTTCTCAATTTGTTCGTGTGTCCAGAACACATCTTTATCTGCATATACGCGGGTAAACGACTGGGCAAGCTGTGCGTAGTCTTCAATCTGCAAGTTTCGAAGCTCTACTTTGTTAATCTTCTTTTGAGTCGATTCCATAATTTCGTTAAATTATTTTTTCACGGACACAAAAGTAATCATTTCTCCAGGCAGGGTGTATCATTTATTCAGGATTATTATACTATCTTTGCTCCAAAAGGTCAACGATATGAAAAAGATTAAACTAGGCCTCCTGCCACAAATTCTGATTGCCATCGCACTGGTATTGCCTCCGGAACGGTTTCACCGGAACTTCCCGTACGCGTGTTCGTGACATTCAACGCATTGTTCAGCCAGTTCCTGAATTTTATCATTCCGCTTATCATCGTCGGACTGGTTACTCCCGCCATTGCCGATATTGGGAAAGGCGCCGGAAAGATGCTGGTAGCCACTGTACTTCTGGCTTACGGGGCCACACTGTTCTCCGGTTTTCTTTCATTCGGTGTAGGAGAAACCTTCTTTCCTGACCTTATTACCCGAAATATTCCTTTATCCGAAATCAGTGAGGCCAAAGGTGTTACCCCTTTCTTTACGGTAGCTATTCCGGAACCTCTCAACGTGATGACTGCCCTCGTCATGGCATTTACCGTCGGACTGGGACTGGCACATCTGGATACAAATTACTTGAAAAATGCGTGCAACGACTTCAAGGAAATCATTGTCAAGACCATACAGGCTGTCATACTCCCCCTGCTTCCGATTTACATCTTCGGAATCTTCTTCAACATGACTCACTCCGGACAGGTATTCCACGTGCTGGCTGTCTTTGTCAAGATTATCGGAATCATCTTCCTTCTGCATATTTTCCTGCTGATATTCCAATACTGCATCGCCGGAATGTTCGTAGGCAAGAACCCGTTCCGCCTGTTAGGAAGAATGATGCCGGCCTACTTTACGGCATTAGGTACACAGTCATCGGCCGCTACGATTCCCGTCACCCTGAAACAGACTATACAAAACGGAGTGAATGAAGGTATCGCCGGATTTGTCATCCTCTGTGTGCCACCATCCATCTGTCCGGAAGTACCATGAAGATTGTGGCCTGCGCCCTGGCCTTGATGATGATGCAGGACATTCCCTACGATTTCCAGATGTTCGCCGGATTCATCTTTATGTTAGGAGTGACAATGGTAGCTGCGCCGGGTGTTCCGGGAGGTGCCATCATGCTTCGCTCGGCATCCTGTCGTCCATGCTGGGATTCGATGAGAATGCACAGGCACTGATGATTGCCCTCTACATTGCCATGGACAGTTTCGGTACTGCTTGCAATGTAACAGGTGATGGCGCACTGGCTCTGCTCATTGACAAATGGTTCGGGAAGTCGAAGACGAATATTTCCAGTACATCCCCTCAAAACTGACCGTAATCCTACCTCCTACAATTCAGCGACTTACGAAAAACAGACAGTCGCTTTATCACATGTCCAAGGGTTATAACTGTGGTTATCACTCCTATTTTATAATGCCATAATCCCAACAGAGAATTTGCCCCATTTATACCCCATAGTGCGAGACCTGTAACCGACAGCAATAAAAATATGACAGAGAGGACAGCTGTAACTTTACTCTTCCTGCCTATTCCCTTTTTTATAATCCCTTTATACCATTCCAAGTGCATTGCCACGTGAAATATTACGGCTATGAGGAATAACATACTGACAAAGACATGAAACACAGCCCAGTTATGCCAGACTTCATGAGTGCCACCATGTCCGGCCACATGCAGACCAAATCCTGAAATAGCAGACATGATAAATACAACTATCAATATCCAGTCAATTACAAAAATTCTTTTCATACATTTCCGTTTTTATTACGCGACAAAGGTCACTACTTTATTGGAAATGGACGATAACAATTGTAAAGAAATGGAATTTAACGACGATTCCTAATACGGGACAGCGAAACAGGTGTAATACCAAGATAGGAAGCTATGTAATGTTGCGGTACCCGTTGAATAATATTAGGGTATTCCTTCAATAGTTCTTCGTATCTCTGTTGTGGCGTATTCTTGATACGGGACAAAAACAAGTGCTGGTAAAAGCTGAACCGTTCTATAATTTTCTCTTCATATAACAGTCTCAATGAAAGATTGCTTCCTATTTTGTGATAGAAATCTTCTTTTTTAATTGACACAACTTCAGACGGCTCAATGCTTTCTAGTGAAAACAAGCTGGGTGTCCCTCTATACAAGCTATCAAACGAGGCCACAAAATCACCTTCAAAAAAGAATTGAAAAGTTATATCCTTTCCTTCATTATAAAAAAACAACCTCAAGCATCCTTTACGGACAAGATATATCTTATCCGCAATCTTGCCTTCCTCCAATAATACTGTTTTAGAGGGAATGGAAAGGGTTTCGATTTCTTTTACATTAAAAAATATATTATCTGACACTTCTTTCATCACCTGAAGAATAATAAAAGTTTTGGAAAGTCCTGTTCAAAACACAATTTGCTTTACAAATCAGACTTTCTTATCAATCAAGCATAAAAATCTGTTTTTTTTGTATAACTTTGTCATCAAACTCAAACATAAAAAAAACACGTTTATGAAAAAGAATCCTTACAAAGAGCTCCGGCCAATTTTTCCGTATGCGTACATACAGATTGCACTTGCGGTTCCACCTGTCTTCGTCAACTGGCTTATCCGGTATTATTGGAACGAGAAGCTTTTCTACATCTGGCCAATCCTACCCGATGCACTAAAGACCATTCATGCCCATATTACCGTGATGCTGCTCCCGTAACCTACATGCGTGGCTTCACACAAATGAAAAAGCGAATGTATCCCGAACAATACCAGATGTTTATGAATTTTCTGATTGCACGCTTCGGACGGAATCCTTACTTTGAAAGAAGAAGAGGAGACAGAAAGCTGAACCTCCAAGAACAAGAAATCATTCGCAAGGCCCTGAAACAGGCAGGAGTCACAGAAAATCTAGACTTCGATTTAAAGGAAGAGGGATTCAACTGGTTCGATTAGCCAGTACTTTCTAAGAAGTACTCGAGTACTTTGCTGAAAGTACTGCAGTACTCCTTAAGTAGTACTCACGGAATATATAGTACTGTATATCAAAACAATAAAAGGAAACACAATAAAGGCCTGCAACATAAAAAACGAAGCAGCCTTTATGCTATTTATTTCATTCCTCTTGCCTTGAAAATACGCTCCTTGGCATCATTGATGCGTTGTAGCTTTTCTTCGGCAGCTTTCCGGATGTCTTCTCCCAACGTAGCCACACGGTCTGGATGATGTTTCAGTACCAGGTTACGATACGCCTTACGGACTTCCTCATCCGAAGCTGTAGGTTCGATTTCCAGCACCTTGTAGGCATCTTCCAGCGAATCGCCTCTCAGGTTCAACATGGAATCGACTTCCTGCATGGACAACTGCATGGACTGAGCCACTTCCTTTAAGGCATCCACTTCTGCCGCGCAAACATTTCCGTCGCTCTGTGCTATCTTCACCAGAAAATCGAGCAACTGCAGACGCTGTTCATACGTCAGATTGGCAGCAATCTGCGCTCCACACTCCCGAATGGTACGACGAAAAGCAGAAGGGTCATTCTGCTCCATGCGCTTGCGCTGTTCAAACAGATTCAGCAAAATACGCTCTCCTTCACTGACAGAAGCTTCTCCGAAATTCACGCGCAAGAACTGACGCACAAACTCCATTTCGCTGTGCATGATGCGTCCGTCGGCACGAATGATATACGAAGCCATGACTAGCATAGAAAACAAAAAACTGTTACGCTGGCCTGTGTACACATCTTCTTGTGCCGTGCTTCCATAGCCATCGTCCATTTCCTCTTGTGCTGTCACGCTTTTATCAAACAAAGAACCGATGGCAAATCCTGCCAAGGCTCCAAGAGGTCCCATGGTCATGAAACCCATGATTCCCCCAATCCATTTTCCGTATCCCATAAATTATAAATTCTTTTTCTATCAAGTTAAAATAAAGTACAAACTTCAGCCTGACTCACCTTGATTAAATCAGCCGGAGCCAGTTTCACCTGCAAGCCTCTCACTCCTGCACTTACGTATATATAAGGGAAATCATTGCATGTGTGATGAATATATGTAGGGAAATGCTTCTTCATCCCTATCGGAGAGCATCCTCCACGAATGTATCCCGTCAGCGGAAGCAGTTCTTTCATCGGTATCAGGTCGCATTTCTTGTTGCCTGAAATCTTGGCTGCCAGCTTCAGGTCGATTTCGTGCTCACCGGGAATCACACAGACAAAGTAACCCGACTTATCTCCTTGAAGCACCAACGTTTTGAATACCTGTTCGATGTTCTCTCCTAAAGTAGCGGCTACGTGTACGCAACTTAAATCATTTTCATCTACCTCGTAAGGAACCAGTTCATATTTCACCTTATCCCGGTCCAGCAAACGGGCCGCATTGGTTTTTGCAATCTTGTCTTTTGCCATTATTTTGTTACTCCTTTCAGTTCTTCTTTTAAAAATCCGGATGTATATCCTTTACCCGACTGGACCACTTCTTCCGGTGTACCGCATACCAGCAACTGTCCTCCGGCCTTTCCGCTTCCGGTCCCATATCGATAATATAGTCCGCCATCTTAATGACATCCAGGTTGTGCTCTATGACAATGACGGTATTTCCTTTTTCTACCAGACGGTTCAGCACATTCATCAGTACTCGAATGTCTTCAAAATGCAGTCCGGTGGTCGGTTCATCCAAAATATAGATAGTCTTTCCGGTATCCCTTTTAGCCAGTTCAGTAGCCAGTTTCACACGCTGGCTCTCTCCTCCCGACAAAGTAGTAGAAGGCTGTCCCAACTTGATGTATCCTAATCCCACCTCCTGCAGCACCTTGATTTTGTTCAGTATCTGCGGCACGTTTTCAAAGAATTCCACTGCCCGGTTGATAGTCATGTCCAACACATCGGCAATGGACTTACCTTTATAACGCACTTCCAATGTTTCACGGTTATAACGCTTTCCGTGACAGACCTCACACGGCACCAGCACATCGGGAAGGAAGTTCATTTCAATAGTCTTGTAACCGTTTCCTCCACATGCTTCACAGCGACCGCCTGACACGTTGAAAGAGAAACGACCTGCCTTATAGCCGCGAATCTTAGCTTCCGGAAGACCGACAAACAAGTTACGGATGTCGGAAAAGACTCCGGTATAGGTAGCCGGATTCGAACGCGGGGTTCTACCTAACGGCGACTGGTCTACGTTCACCACCTTGTCAATGTATTCCAGCCCTTCAATGCTATCATACGGCAAAGGATCTTGCAGCGAACGGTAGAAGTGCTGGGAAAGAATAGGTTGCAGGGTATCATTTATCAAAGTCGACTTTCCGCTACCTGATACTCCGGTCACACAAATCAGTTTTCCCAATGGAAACTCCACATCATCGCCTTTCAGGTTGTTTCCACGCGCCCCCTTCAACACAAGGGAATGCCCGTTGCCTTTTCTTCGTTCTGACGGAACCTCGATACTCATCTTTCCATTCAAGTACTGCGATGTCAGGGTGTTGGTCTTCATCATTTCTTCCGGTGTACCGGAGAAACGACCTCACCACCCAAGCGACCGGCTTTCGGTCCCATATCCACCACGTAATCCGCAGCCAGCATCATGTCCTTGTCATGTTCCACTACGATAACGGTATTTCCCAAATCACGCAGTTCTTTCAAGGAGTTAATCAACCGGATATTGTCACGCTGATGCAGTCCGATACTGGGTTCATCCAGAATATACAACACATTCACCAGCTGAGAACCAATCTGCGTGGCCAGACGAATACGCTGGCTTTCTCCTCCCGAAAGTGTGACTGATGAACGGTTCAACGACAGATAGTCCAGTCCCACATCCAGCAGGAATTTCAGTCGGGTACGTATTTCTTTCAGGATTTCCGTTGCTATCAGACGTTGCTTGTCTTCCAGAAAGTCTTCCACATGGCACACCCAGTCATACAACTCACTGATGTCCATCGTGGCCAGTTCATAAATATTCTTGTCGTGGATGCGGAAATGCAAGGCTTCCTTGTTCAGACGTGCTCCTTTACAATCGGGACACACATCCGTCTTAGCAAACTGTTCCGCCATTTCTGTGCGGTGGCAGAAGCTTCCTTTTCCTGCATCATCTGAATGTATTTCACGATGCCCTCGTATAAAATAAAGTAATCGGAAGTGGCATGAATTAGTGTACTCTTGATTTTCAAGCGCTCATCGCATCCATACAGAATCTCATTGATGGCATCTTCCGGCAACTCACTCACCGGTGTCTTCAACGTAGCTTCATAGCGTTCAAGCAACGCTTCCAACTGCCAGAATATCATTACGTTCTTGTATTTTCCTAACGGAGCCACAGCTCCTTCATACACCGAAAGCGAACGCTCCGGAATCACCTTGTCCACATCAATCAAGTTGACATATCCCAGTCCCTTGCAACGCGGGCAGGCCCCCTGCGGAGAGTTGAACGAGAAGTTATGCGGTGCCGGCTCCTTGTAAGAAAGTCCCGTCACCGGACACATCAGGCGTTTGCTGTAGTGACGCACACTTTCCGTCTGTGCATCCAGTATCATCAACAATCCGTCACCCTGCTGCATGGCTGTAGCTACGCTCTGCTTTAAGCGGCTTTCTTCCTTTTCCGTAACCACCATCTTGTCAATCACCACCTCTATGTCGTGATTCTTGTAACGGTCCAGCTTCATGCCGTGTACAATTTCCTTCACTTCTCCATCTACACGTACATAGAGATAGCCCTTCTTACGTACCTGCTCGAACAATTCCTTGTAATGTCCTTTACGCGTACGCACCAAAGGTGCCAGGATATAAATGCGTTTTCCTTTATAGTCACGGTGTATCAAATCCAGAATCTGTTCTTCGGTATATTTCACCATCTTCTCGCCCGAAAGATAGGAATAAGCCGTACCCGCACGGGCAAACAGCAGTCGCAGATAATCATAAATCTCGGTGGTTGTTCCCACGGTAGAACGTGGATTCTTGTTCGTCGTCTTCTGTTCGATGGAAATCACCGGACTCAATCCTGTAATCTTATCCACATCCGGCCGTTCCATCCCTCCCAAAAAGTTACGGGCATAGGCAGAGAAAGTTTCAATATAACGGCGCTGCCCTTCTACAAACAGCGTATCAAATGCCAGAGAAGACTTTCCGCTTCCGCTCAATCCGGTAATCACCGTCAAGCTGTCACGAGGGATTTCCACATCTATATTTTTCAGGTTGTGTACCCGAGCTCCTTGTACACAAATCGTTTCTGTTCCTTCAGTCATACATTATCCATCAATGATATCTTTGCAAAGATAGTGAAAGGCGAGAACAGAGACAAACGGAAAACAAAGTTTTCAGATTTGGCTATGCCGAGCGCATCCTATCTTCGAGAATCAAAGATAGAGATATTTACTTTTCCATTTTCATTCGACAATGCAATTTTTTTTGTACTTTTGCCACTCAACAAATCCATAATAACCATGAGATTCTTTCAGATAGTTTGCCTTTCGCTGGCTTTGACTTTAGGAAACGCCGGAATAACTACCTTCGCACAGAACGGAAACAATTATTTTCTACATACAGTAAGCAGAGGACAGAGTCTTTACTCCATTGCAAACATGTACCATGTGTCCATTGACGACATTGTACGTTTGAATCCGGGAAGCGACAAGCAAATCCGGGTAGGAGAAGCATTGAAAATTCCCCAGGCAAACTCCTCTTCTTCCAGCAAGAACGGAAGATTCCATACTATACAGGCTGGAGAAACGCTTTACCAGCTGACGGTGAAATACAATATCAGCGCACAGGCTATCTGCGATGCCAACCTGGTCTGAGTGCCAGCAATTTCCGCGTGGGACAGGTAATCTCAATCCCTACGGAAAGTGTGACGGATCCGGTCACTCCCCTCGCTCCAGCTCAATCTTCCACTCCTTCTACTACCCAGAAAGGATGGAAAGAAATGCATAAAGTGGAACGAAAGGAAACTATCTTCAGCATCTGTCAGGAATATGGCATCACACAAGAAGATTTGCTGGCGCTAAATCCGGAATTGAAAAACGGGAAGCTGAAAAAAGGTATGTTCATCTTTATTCCTTACCCTAAGAGCAGCCAGCCTGCAGCAACACCTACTCCCACAATGGTTCAAACACCATCCAATGAAGAACTGTTCAAGCAAAGCAAAACGGCTTCTAAATCTCTGCGAACCATTCAGGCAGCCGTGATGCTTCCGTTTACCGCTTCCGGAAGTATCAAACCTGAAGAGCAGACCCGCATGGTGGAATATTACGAAGGCTTCCTGATTGCCGTAGACAGTTTGAAACGTCAGGGTGTTTCGGTTGATTTATATACCTACGACACGAAAGGCAGCACCAATGTTATTTCAAGCATTCTCAACAAACCGGAAATGAAGAATATGGACATCATCTTCGGACCTGTCCATACTTCAAACATCGAACCGCTGGCAAATTTTGCAGAGCGTAACAAAATACGACTGGTCGTTCCTTTTGCTCCGAAAGTGGACCAGGTGTTCAATAATCCGATGGTCTATCAGATTAACACACCGCAATCTTATTTTTACTCAGAAGCGTATGACCATTTTCTCCGTAAATTCAGTAAGGCCCGCATCATATTTGTCGATCCGGCTAATGGAGACAAGGAAAAAAATGAATTTATCAACGGCCTGAAAAGCGAGTTGAAAGACAACCGTGTAGACTTCAAGCAGATTCAGCTAAGCAGCGAAATCGCTCCGGAAAGAATCATTGCAGCCATGGATACACTGAGGGAAAATATTTTTATTCCGACTTCCGGACGTAGTTCGGCACTGACCCGGATACTTCCTCAGCTGACTAATGTATTACGTTCACATCCGCATTTCGACATGCACCTGTTCGGTTATCCGGAATGGCAAACTTACACACAGGAACATCTGGCCAGCTTCTATGAACTGGATACGTATTTCTATTCATCGTTCTATACCAACAACCTGTTCCCGGAAGCTGTCCGGTTCACCCAAGCTACCGCCGCTGGTATAGCAAAGACATGGCGAACACTTTCCCCAAATACGGTATGCTGGGATTTGATACGGGATATTTCTTCCTGAAGGGCTTGTCACAACAAGGCAATAAATTCGAAGAAAATCTGGATAAAGTTTCGGTTACCCCTATTCAGACGGGATTCAAATTTGAGAGAGTTAACAACTGGGGTGGCTTTATCAACCGGAAAGTATTTTTTGTTCATCTGACCAAGAATTATGAATTGATCAAACTTGATTTTGAATAAAATGAAAAGATACCGACAACTGATTTTTATATGCTGTCTGCTTTGCATGCTGCCCTTGTCGTTGTTTGCCCAATTGCAAGACGAACGGCATAATCTATCCGTGGGAATCAATGGAGGAGTAAACTTAAACTCTGTCAGTTTCACCCCCAGCATCAAGCAGACGAACTTCATTGCACCGGAATTTGGTCTTACAGTCCGTTATATCTCTGAGAAATACTTCAAAATGATTTGTGGTATACAGGGAGAAATCAACTTTTCCCAGCGAGGATGGAAGGAAGTCATTGAAGACGGAAGTAACAATACCTACACCGTGCCATGAACTACATAGAAGTCCCTCTGCTGGCCCATCTGGCTTTCGGGAAAGACAAAGGAAATGGAGCCCGATTTATCATCAACCTGGGTCCGCAAGTAGGCTTCCTTTTAGGCGAAAAAGAATTTTACAGCGACCCGTCGACCTGGGATACCACCAACCGTCCGCAAGGGACTGATGAACAATACGGAAAATTTGCCGACCGAAAATTTGACTACGGAATCGTAGGAGGAGGAGGTTTGGAAATACGTACTGGAATTGGTCATTTTCTGCTGGAAGCCCGTTATTATTTCGGTCTGAGCGATTTCTACAACAACAGTAAAAAAGATTATTTCTCACGTTCTGCTCATTCCTACATTGGCGGACGTCTGACTTATTTATTTGATTTGAAAAAATAACTTGTATGATTAAACTTATATCCTGGAACGTAAACGGGCTGCGTGCCTGCTGCGACAAAGGTTTCCGAGACATATTTACCCAACTTGATGCTGATTTTTTCTGCCTGCAAGAGACAAAGATGCAGGAAGGACAGCTTGACCTCTCTTTTGAAGGCTATACTTCCTACTGGAATTATGCCGAAAAGAAAGGATATTCCGGTACTGCCATCTTTACCAAGCACCAGCCCCTGCAAGTAACTTACGGTCTGGGAATTGACGAGCACGACCATGAAGGACGTGTCATTACACTGAAGATGAAAATTTTTCCTGGTAACAGTCTACACACCGAATTCACAGGATGGACTGAAACGTCTGGACTATCGCATGACCTGGGATGATGATTTCCGCGCTTATTTACAGAAGTTAGACCAGAGCAAACCCGTACTGGTATGCGGTGACCTGAATGTGGCCCACAAGGAAATTGACCTGAAGAATCCGAAAACCAACCGGATGAATGCGGGCTTTACCGACCAGGAACGCGAAAAATTTCAATTGCTGTTAGATGCCGGGTTCATCGATACCTTCCGCTACTTCTATCCCGAACAAACCAATATCTATTCCTGGTGGTCTTACCGTTTCAAGGCACGTGAGAAGAATGCAGGGTGGCGTATTGACTACTTTTTGGCCTCAGCCAGCCTTGCCGACAAGCTGAAAGAAGCAAAGATTCACACGGAAATATTCGGCTCGGACCACTGCCCCGTGGAAGTGACCGTTGAAATTTAATTTGCCACATGAAGAACGAAGGATTTACCTTACGGAAGCGTTTACGGAGCTTTAAGTTTGCTGGAAACGGTATCCGTCTGTTGATTACACGCGAGCACAATGCCTGGATTCATTGTTTTGCCGCAGTATGTGTAACCCTGGCAGGATGGCTAATTGGACTTTCTTCCACTGAATGGATAGCCATCGTGTTTGCCATTGGTTCCGTATTGGCTGCAGAAGCAGTCAATTCTTCCATTGAAGCACTGGCCGATTTAGTTTCACCAGAATACAACGAAGCTATCAAGCGTACAAAGGATTTGGCAGCTGGTGCCGTATTGATTCTGGCTATCAGCGCAGCCATTGTTGGATTAATAATATTCATTCCTAAAATTCTTACCCTGTCATGAAACCTGTCATGATTTTTTTGGCAGCACTCTGCCTCAGCGTGTCTTTACAGGCACAACAGCTTGAAATCAGCCAGCCCCGAAAAGCCGTACGTACTTCCGGCGATGTGGGTGCCGTACTGCTTCCCGTAGCCGGACTGACAGCCATACTTATTGAAAAAGACTGGCAAGGACTGAAACAGGCGCATTGGCTGGAATTACCACGTTAGGAGTTACATACGCATTGAAATATGCAGTTAAAAAAGAACGTCCCGACCACAGCGACAATCATTCATTTCCGTCCATGCATACCTCTGTATCTTTTACAGCTGCCTCTTTCATCCAGCGACGTTACGGATGGAAATGGGGACTTCCTGCCTATGTAGTCTCTACTTATGTAGGCTGGAGCCGTGTATACGGAAAAAAACATGACTGGTGGGATGTAGCGGCCGGCGCGGCCATCGGAGTAGGAAGCTCCTATCTTTTTACCCGTCCGTTTGCCAAGAAACATGATTTGGCCATCAGCCCGTAGCCGGTGACGGTTATTGCGGATTCTATACCTCTTTAAAATTCTGAATAATCCCGGAAGCATGTACGCAGCAAACTATTTCCTGCTGCGTCCACTTCCGAACAGATTCTTTGCTACGTATTAGTTGAAATAATACAAGAAAGTAGCAATACCTTCCAACGCTTTCTTCTTCTGGTCTTTAATTTCAATGGAGAATTTGATTTCTGCCTTTGCCACTCCACGCAGATTTACCAATGAGTGCAAATCAGCCACCAGACGTACACTCTGACCTGACAATACTGCCTGGCCGAACTTCATCTTGTCCATTCCATAATTCACCATCATCTTCAAGTTGTTCACCTCGATAATCTGATTCCACAGATAAGGTAACAAAGACAAGGTAAGATACCCGTGTACAATTGTACTCTTGTAAGGACTTTCCGCTTTGGCACGCTCTGCATCCACATGAATCCACTGGTGATCCAATGTAGCATCTGCGAACTGGTTGATGCGTTCCTGCGGAATTTCAAGCCATTCTGATACTCCAATCTGCTGGCCTACCAATTTTTCGAACTCTTCGTACGAGTTAATAATAACTTTCTCCATAATTATCCTTATTCTTTAAAAAGCATAAAATATAGACAAAGATAAGTATATTTTCTTATTTCGATTCTTTTTCTTATCAAAATAAAGTAGCCTAGAAATCATGATAAATAGCCAAATCCTCAGATTCAGGCTAAATTGACTACTAAAACAACAATGAAATTAATACTTTACTAATCGTTTGGGATTTCCATGCCAGGAACACCCCAGGCAAAAGACCTCATTCAAATCAAATCCTTCAAGCGATTCATCTTCTTTTTTCGGTACGACTTCTCCTTCAGAAGTCACATATACCAACCGACGCTCTCCTGCTTCATTTTTCACATACATCGCTGCAATTTTGCATTGCGGGCATAACATTTTTTTCATGTCCTATACTTTATTAATCTGCACAAAGATACATATTTTCATGGAATCCCCACTCTACACCGCTATTATCCCCATCTATTTATGCAACCCGGTTGTTATTGTTACATAACTGATACAAGAAAGCAAAAAAGGAGGTAAATTCGCCTCGTAATAAAACAGCTACAATTATGTCACATTCACACTCTCATTCACACACGCACAGCCATCATGCCATCGAATCGGTCAGTACCACACTCATCGTATGCATCATCCTAAACCTGTTGTTCGTGATAGCCGAAGCGGCCATTGGTTTTTCCTACCATTCCTTAGGCCTGCTCTCTGACGCCGGACATAACCTGAGTGATATATTCAGCTTACTGCTTTCACTCTTTGCCATCCGGATGGCGGCACGAAAAGGAAATCGCCATTTCACCTATGGCTATAAAAAAAGTACCATACTTGTCTCGCTGACCAATGCCGTCATACTCCTCATTGCCGTAGGAGGGATTCTGATTGAAAGTATCTATAAATTATATAGCCCCGGCACCGTTTCCGGTGAAGCCATCTCATGGACTGCCGGAGCGGGCATATTAGTGAACGGAGCTACCGCCCTGCTACTGATGAGCCGACGAAAAAACGACTTAAACATCAAAGGAGCTTTTCTGCACATGGCCATGGATACACTGGTATCCGTCGGGGTAGTTATCTCGGGCATCCTTATCAGCCTGACCCATTATTACGCACTCGATGCGTTCATCGGAATGGGCATAGCCTCATTATCCTGATTTCTACCTGGAAACTCTTGAAAGAGAGTCTCTACCTTACACTGGATGCCGTGCCTGAGCACATTCACCTCGACAAACTGGAGCAGGAAATCAGTCAGACACAGGGAGTGGAAAGCTGGCATCACCTGCATGTATGGGCTGTCAGTACGACTGAAAATGCCGCTACCCTTCACGTGGTAATTACCAGTCTGAATGAGATTGAATGTACCAAACATGCACTTAAACAACTGTTATCCCAACACGGAATTACCCATTCTACCATCGAATTTGAAACCCCAGGTTCGCAATGCGAAGATACAGCCAAAGGATGCTATCACTCCTGAGCACCACAAAAAGAAAGTGCGCTGACCGGAAAAAGCTTCCAACCAGCGCACTTTTCTATTTTTCTTTAAGAATTATTTCAGTTTCACAAATAACTCTCCATCCACTTCACTTGTCTCAATTTTGTCTTCTCTCAACAACCAACCTAAACCCAGGAACAAGTCCTTGTCTGCTTTCAATTTAGCTTCTTTCTTAAGCTGTTTCTGAGTTTTGCCTTCTGTTTCATTCAGTGCCTCCCAGATTTGTCCGGCAATGACACCTGCTTTTTCTTTTAACATAGTCTTTTTGCTTTTATAATTATACATCTAAACTTGACGTGCATTAAACTGCGGCAAAATTAACAAAAAACAAGAAAAGGCGTGAAGAAAAAAGAGAAAACTTTCATTTTACAACCTAAAAAACAGCTTCTTATTACAATTTCCCTTCATTTTCCAAGAAATCGCCCCAAATTCTTGCTGCCGTTTCCACCATTCGTGCGCACGGACGTTTGGCATAATACTGTGCGGTCCGGGCATCGGGTGTAGCTACAATAGGTTCTTTCTTTGACAAGCCCAACAGTTCGCTGCAACGGATGGTTCCGCATTCTTCCTTAAACTTTTCAGCCAGTTCCTGCACCAATTTATAATTGGCAGCCTTTCCTTCCCTGTCTGCCCCATCCACTGCACAGCGTTCCAAACCCGCCAGCAGAAACATACCGCAAGCCGCACCGCATATCTCCCGCATGCGCCCGATACCTCCTCCAAACGAAGCAGCCATGTGCAATGCCTGCTCGAAGGTAAAACCATACATATCCGCATAGGCTCCAACGACTGACTGTGAGCAATTATATCCTTCCTTGAACAGCGCAACAGCTTTCTGTATACGTTCTTCTTTCGTCATGATTTCCTTTCCTTTTAGTTGTTGACTACATTTACCGGTTTGCCTTCCAGAAAAGCCTTCAGGTTATTTACGGCCAACTGCATCAGTCGAACACGCGCTTCTTTCGTAGCCCACGCCTGATGTGGCGTGATAAAACAGTTACGTGCTTTCAGTAACGGATTATCTGCACGAGGTGGTTCAGAAGAAAGCACATCCAAACCCGCAGCAGCAATTTTGCCACTGTTCAGTGCATCCGCCAAATCCTGCTCGTTTACCAAGCCTCCCCGACCGGTATTAATCAAAATAGCGGACGGCTTCATCAAGTCCAGTTTACGGGCATCCACCAGTTCACGAGTTGATTCCGTCAACGGACAATGCAGGCTCACGATGTCACACTTACGGAACAATTCATCCATTGAAGGACACTTATGCACATCAGCCGGAAGTTCCATAGCCGACTTGCTGGTATAAGCATACACATCCAGACCAAAACCGACTGCGATACGTGCCGTAGCCCGTCCCGTATTTCCAAAACCGATAATACCCATCTTTTTGCCATCAAGTTCATGCAACGGCGCATCCCAGAAAGAAAAATCAGCCTGACGACTCCACTTTCCGTTGCTTACTTCCTGGGCATAGTATCCCACACGCTGCACAATATTCAGAATATGTGCAAACGCCATCTGAGCCACCGAACTGGTGCTGTAAGCCGGAATATTCGTCACCACAATTCCCTTTCGGGCGGCTGCAGCCACATCCACTACATTATATCCTGTAGCCAGCACACCTATATATTTCAGTGAAGGAAGCTTTTCAAGCACAGCCTCATCCAGCACTACTTTATTCGTAAACACCACTTCCGCTCCTTCTGCTCTTTTGCAAACATCTTTCGGAGCCGTACGTTCATACACGGTCACTTCACCCAATTCTTTCAAAGGTTCCCATGACAAGTCTCCCGGATTCAATGTATATCCGTCTAATATTACAATCTTCATATCTTTCTTCTTAAAACTATATATTCATATTATTCTTTAAAACGATCACCCCACAGGCTCACCATCCGCTCTTTCAGCTTCTGTTCGGAAGGATTATCCTGTGCATGCCAGATACGCTGTGTACGAATCTCTTCCGGAAGAAAATCCTGCTTGACAAAATTTCCCTTATATGCATGCGCATACTTATAGTCCTTTCCATATCCCAATTGCTTCATAAGTTGTAGGTGCATTGCGCAAATGTAGCGGAACCGGAAGGTTTCCCGTCTGCCGTACCAGCTCCAATGCCGAATTGATTCCTTCATAAGCCGAATTGCTTTTCGGACTGGTAGCCAGATACACCGTAGCCTCAGCCAATGGAATACGCCCTTCCGGCCAGCCGATTTTCATCACTGCATCGAAAGCTGCATTGGCCAGCAGCAGTGCATTCGGATTGGCCAGACCAATATCTTCTGAAGCCGAAATTACCAGACGACGGGCTATAAATGCCGGATCTTCTCCTCCTTCTACCATACGGGCCAGCCAGTACAAGGCTCCATCAGGGTCACTGCCACGAATGGATTTGATGAAAGCAGAAACAATATCATAATGCATCTCGCCTTCCTTGTCATAGGCCAAAGGATTCTGCTGCAAGCTTGATACCACTTTTTCATCGGTAATAATCACCGGATTGGCAGTATCCGCCTCTATCACGAGTTCCAGAATGTTCAGTAACTTACGCGCATCTCCTCCGGAGTAGCGCAACATGGCATCCGTCTCCTTCAACTCCACCTGCCGTTCCTTCAATATCGGGTCTTTGGTCAAGGCTAAATGAAGCAGTTCAAGCAAATCCTCCTTTTCCAGTGACTTGAGTACATACAACTGGCAGCGGGAAAGCAATGGCCGGATTACTTCGAACGATGGATTCTCGGTAGTGGCACCTATCAGCGTCACCACCCCCGTTTCGACCGCTCCTAACAATGAGTCCTGCTGTGACTTACTGAAACGGTGAATTTCATCAATAAACAATATCGGACTTTGCTGAGAAAAGAAACGGTTGGCCTTCGCCTTTTCTATCACCTCACGCACTTCCTTCACTCCCGAAGTAACCGCACTCAGTGTATAAAAAGGAACTTCCAGCCGGTTCGCTACAATCTGCGCCAGGGTGGTCTTTCCAACTCCCGGCGGTCCCCACAAAATAAACGAAGAAATCCGCCCCGCTTCAATCATCCTGCGCAACACGGCCCCTTCTCCCACCAGATGTTTCTGGCCAATATATTCATCCAGCGTCTTCGGACGCATTCTTTCAGCCAATGGTTGTGCCATAGTTCTACCTTAATAATATCCTCCAAAGATACGGAAAGTTTCTGAATACACGCAAAGAAAACCTGCGGCGACACACAAAAATCACACGATGAAACACAACTGAAATGCAAATGTAAGGGCAAAAAAAAGGCGCTTTTCACAAAGGGCCTTTTTAAGTTTTCAATAGGTATTAGTTTTTTTTCTTAAGGTAAAAAGATTGTTTTCAGGATAACGGCACAAAGATGCGGCCTTTTTTTCAGGTAACCAAATAAAAAAACATGTCATAAAACACATTCTGCGTTTTTTTTCATTGTCTTTCCTTTGGCATTATTAACAAGATGCATCTTCGCGCTCTACAAAGATAAGCAAATTTAAGTAAAAGGATGTAGCTCCGAAGAAATATTCTTTCCAATTATCTATAAGGAGATTATTTTTACTATTTTTGCAGAGTTAAAAGAAAAAACAAAAAGTTTCCGTATGACAGAAATAAATACAACCGAAAATTCAGAAAAGAAAAGCCTGAATTTCATTGAGCAAATTGTAGAGAAAGACTTGCAGGAAGGTAAAAACGGTGGAAGAATTCAAACCCGTTTCCCGCCAGAGCCTAACGGATACTTGCACATCGGACATGCAAAAGCCATTTGTCTGGACTTCGGAATCGCACAGCGATACGGAGGAACCTGTAACCTGCGTTTCGATGATACAAACCCGACGAAAGAAGATGTAGAATATGTAGAAGCCATCAAGGAAGACATCCAGTGCTGGGCTTCCAGTGGGGAAATGAATATTATGCTTCCGACTATTTCCAGCAACTCTGGGACTTCGCTATCCGTCTTATCAAAGAAGGAAAGGCGTATGTAGACGAACAGACCTCGGAAGAAATTGCAGCCCAGAAAGGTACTCCTACCCAGCCGGGAACGGAAAGTCCTTATCGTAACCGCCCGATTGAGGAAAGCCTGGAACTGTTCCAGAAAATGAATGCCGGAGAAATTGAAGAAGGCAAGATGGTACTGCGTGCCAAGATTGACATGGCTAACCCGAACATGCACTTCCGCGACCCGATTATCTACCGTGTGGTAAAAACTCCTCACCACCGTACCGGTGACAAATGGAAGGCTTACCCGATGTATGATTTCGCACACGGACAGAGCGACTTCTTTGAAGGAGTAACACATTCATTGTGTACACTGGAATTCGTGGTACACCGTCCGCTTTACGATTTGTTTGTAGACTGGGTGAAAGACGGAAAAGATTTGGACGACAACCGCCCGCATCAGTATGAGTTCAACAAACTGAACCTGAGCTACACACTGATGAGCAAGCGTAACCTGCTGACACTGGTAAAAGAAGGACTGGTAGACGGATGGGACGACCCACGTATGCCGACCATCTGCGGTTTCCGCCGTCGTGGATACTCTCCTGAGTCTATCCGCAAATTCATTGACAAAATCGGATATACTACATACGATGCACTGAACGACTTTGCTTTGCTGGAAAGTGCCGTTCGTGAAGACCTGAACGCACGTTCTACCCGTGTATCTGCCGTACTGAATCCGGTAAAACTGATTCTGACCAACTATCCGGAAGGACAAGTGGAAGAAATGGAAGCCATCAACAATCCGGAAGATTTGAGCGCCGGTACACATACCATTGAATTCAGCCGTGAATTGTGGATGGAACGCGATGACTTCATGGAAGATGCACCGAAGAAATATTTCCGTATGACTCCGGGACAGGAAGTTCGTCTGAAAAACGCTTACATCGTAAAATGTACGGGTTGCAAGAAAGACGAAAACGGAAATGTGGTGGAAGTGTATGCAGAATACGACCCGAACACCAAGAGCGGTATGCCGGAAGCTAACCGTAAGGTGAAAGGTACGCTCCACTGGGTAAGCTGCAACCACTGCCTGAAAGCAGAAGTACGTTTGTACGACCGCTTGTGGAAGGTAGAAAACCCGCGCGATGAAATGGCAGCTATCCGTGAAGCCAAAGGATGCTCTCCACTGGAAGCCATGCAGGAAATGATCAATCCGGACTCATTGAAAGTGCTGAACGAATGTTACGTAGAAAAATTCCTGGCCGATGCCAAACCGCTCGACTATCTGCAGTTCCAGCGTATCGGTTACTTCAATGTGGACAAAGATTCTACTCCTGACCACCTGGTATTCAACCGCACCGTATCATTGAAAGATACATGGAGCAAAATCAACAAATAAAAGTGAGACGATAAAAGCACTCCTTTATTACACTGATTTCAAGGAGTTAAAGAACTTATAAAACAATGCCCTTGTGTTTGATTCAGAACGCAAGGGCATTTCTTTTAAAACGCTTTGACGTTTGAAGTGTACTGAAAATAGTTGTCAGTTTGAAGATTAATTCCTGACAAAGTTGACAGGTTAAACATTATATTCCTAAAAAGGTTGTCAGTTCTGCAAAACTACAACAAAAACTCAATATCGATATATTTATTCCTTAAAAACTCATCGCTCGGGGAGCGCCGTGCGGCAAGGGGCGGGAGCACCCGTCCCGACGAGCACATCATTCAATTATACCGATATTCCATAAGAGGGTTTCCTCCTCTGCCTGAGAAAATCTCCATA
>ENA-OQAZ01000085-OQAZ01000085.1-human-gut-metagenome-genome-assembly--contig:-NODE-85-length-44496-cov-8.517952_pt1 | contig 44496 bp, 42 predicted proteins | sample MGYA00242737_ERZ504531 | MGnify/ENA primary metagenome ERZ504531 (study PRJEB26092, sample SAMD00036244) | human gut metagenome | host: Homo sapiens | study: EMG produced TPA metagenomics assembly of... | reverse complement strand
AAAATGAAGAAACGGCTTATTTATTTCATGATATGTCTGCTGGGAGCGGAATAGCCGCACAAGCCCAGTACACCTATACGCTAAAACAGTGCCTGGAAGAGGGACTGGCAAACAACTATTCACTCCGCATCACCCGCAACGAGGAGCAGATAAGTAAAAACAATGCGACGTTAGGGAATGCCGGCTACTTGCCCACGGTAGATTTGACTGCCGGATATACCGGAAATGCAGACAACAGCAATACGAAGGCACGGGCAACGGGTGAAACCACCAAGCTTCGTGGCGTGTATGACCAGACCTTGGATGCTGGAGTAGATTTGAACTGGACCATCTTTGACGGCTTCAATATCAGCACCACTTACAAGCAACTGAAAGAACTGGAACGTCAAGGTGCCACCAATACCCGAATTGCCATTGAAGATTTCATTGCCAGTCTTACTGCGGAGTATTATAATTACATCCAGCAGGAAATCCGTTTGAAAAACTTCCGCTATGCCGTATCGCTGTCCAGAGAACGCCTGCGTATCGTAGAAGAACGTTATCATATCGGAAATTTCTCCCGACTGGATTATCAGCAGGCCACCGTTGACTTTAATGCTGACCGGGCACAATATATCAAACAAAGGGAACTGGTGCACACTTCACGCATCAATCTCAATGAGCTGATGGCCGCCAAAGACATGGACCGCCCGCTCAGTGTAAAAGATTCTGTGATTGACGTAAACGAAAGCCTGGAATTCAATGATTTGTGGGAAGGGGCTCTTCAGACCAATGCCTCCTTATTACAAGCCGACCAAAACACCGTATTGGCTCAGTTGGATTATAAAAAGGTATTGTCGCGCAATTATCCGTATGTACGACTGAATGCAGGTTACGGATACACCCTCAACAAATACGACGTAAATGCTACACGCCAACGAAGCAACTGGGGATTCAGCGGAGGTGTCACTATCGGATTCAATATCTTCGACGGTAACCGGAAGCGGGAAAAACGAAATGCCAGCCTGGCTATCCGCAACGCACAATTTGCCCGTGATGAACTGGAACAAAGTTTACGGGCCGACCTGAGCAACCTGTGGCAGGCTTATCGAAACAACCTTCGCCTTCTGGAACTGGAACGTCAAAACCTGGTTTCTGCCAAGGAAAACCATGAAATCGCCAAGGAACGCTACCTGCTGGGCGATTTATCAGGTATTGAAATGCGTGAAGCACAAAAAAGTCTGCTCGATGCCGAAGAACGCATTCTTTCTGCCGAATACGATACCAAGATGTGCGAAATCTCTTTACTGCAGCTCAGCGGAAAGGTTACACAATATCTGAAATAAGATATTCAGTAATTTTTCCTACCTTTGTCGGACAATAAAAAAACAGACAAAGAAATGGGGCTTTTTATTCGAAAAAGTATAGAGGCTTTACAAGCAGAAGCCAAAGAAACTGGAAGTGGTACCCTTAAACGAGTGCTGGCCCTGTCAGCCTGGTAGCTCTCGGGGTAGGTGTAATTATCGGAGCCGGATTATTTTCAATTACCGGAACCGTAGCTGCATCGTATACCGGACCAGCAATCACACTTTCCTTTATTATTGCAGCCATCGGCTGTTGTTTTGCCGGACTCTGTTATGCAGAATTTGCTTCCATGATTCCGGTATCCGGGAGTGCCTATACCTATTCCTACGCCACCATGGGAGAACTTATTGCCTGGATTATCGGATGGGACTTAGTATTGGAATATACGTAGCAGCTACCACAGTCAGTATCAGTTGGAGCCGTTACATGACCGTGTTCCTGCAAGGAGTAGGCATTGAGCTACCCCATGCATTTACAGCGTGTCCATGGGACGGGGGTATCGTCAACATTCCAGCCATGATAATTGTGGTCCTCATGAGCTTAATTCTGATGCGAGGCACCGCCGGAAGTTCTTTTTTTAACGGACTGATTGTCTTTCTGAAAATAGCTGTCATCCTGATTTTTGTGGTACTCGGCTGGCAGTTTATTCAAAATGACAACTATACTCCTTACATTCCAGCCAATACCGGTACATTGGGAGAATTCGGTGTTTCCGGTATTTTCCGTGGAGCAGCGATTGTCTTTTTTGCCTTTTTAGGATTCGATGCGGTAAGCACGGCGGCACAGGAAACCAAGAATCCGAAACGGGACATGCCCATCGGTATTCTAATATCCTTGCTGGTCTGCACCATCTTATATATTCTCTTTGCCCATGTCATGACAGGAGTAGCCCATTATACCGACTTCAGCGGACAGGTGGGTATTGCTCCGGTAGCCGTAGCTATCGAAAAGATGGGACATCCCGATGCGGCAGGCGTGATTCAGCCCGCTTACCCATGGTTGAACAAAGCCATTATCCTGGCTATCCTGTTCGGTTACTGTTCGGTGATTATGGTCACCCTGCTCGGACAAAGCCGGGTATTCCTGAGCATGAGCCGCGACGGCCTCCTCCCACCGTTCTTTTCCAAAATCAACAAGCGCTTCCGTACACCCGTACACAGCAATTTTCTGTTTATGATACTCGTCAGCCTGTTGGCCGGATTTATCCCGGCACAAGTAGCCGGTGAAATGACCAGTATCGGCACACTCCTGGCATTCACCTTGGTCTGCGCAGCCATCCTGATTGTACGCAAGACCATGCCCGATGTACCCCGTGCCTTCAAGACTCCCTTCGTACCCTTCGTTCCGATTATGGGTATCCTCACCTGCTTGTGCATGATGAGCTTCCTTCCGGCCGATACCTGGATACGTCTGGTGCTGTGGATGCTTATCGGACTGGATGTCTATGCTTCATACGGAATCCATCACAGCAAACTGGAGTACGGTCAAAAACACCGTAAGGGAGATATTGTATTAAACCTGACCGGACTTATTTTGTCTATTCTAAGTGTGATTACCGGACTATGGCATCAGCAGACCGTAGGATGGGATGCTGACAAGACCCTGCTGACCATCTCTTTTGTATTTGCCTTCACACACTGTGCTTTTTACATGTGGCGAATTTGGAAACATCCGCACAATCGGACCAAGATTTCTTAAAAGAAGTTATAAAAAATCGTCAGGAACAGAAAAAACGAATAATAAACCACAACCAACATATAAAAAAGCAGTTATTTTACAGCGATTTATACTATTATGGATAAGAATATATTGTACACGGCCATTCAGGCCGCCCTTGCTGCGGGAGCAGAAATTATGTCTGTCTACACAGACCCGAAAGCAGATTTTGAAATAGAAAAGAAAGCGGACAATTCTCCGCTGACCATTGCCGACCGCAAGTCGCATGCAATTATAGCCCAAGCACTGGCTGCGACTCCTTACCCCGTTTTGAGCGAAGAAGGGGCTAAAATCGCTCCAGAAGAAAGACAACAATGGAAAGAGCTGTGGGTAGTCGACCCACTAGACGGCACCAAGGAATTCATCAAGCGTAACGGAGAATTTACTGTAAATATTGCCTATGTGAAAAATGGTTGTCCTGAAGCGGGAGTCATTTACATTCCGGTAAAGCAGGAACTCTATTTTGCCGACATTGAACTGGGAGCCTACAAAATCAAAGATATTACCGATACAGAAGCTTATCCGTCGCTGGATGCACTGATGGAGCAAGCCGAACGGCTGCCGTATGCCAACCGGACAGACGATACGTTCATTATCGTGGCTTCACGCTCACACCTGACTCCCGAAACGGAAGCTTATATCCATGAAATGCAGCAAAAACATGCACACGTGGAAACAATTTCCAAAGGAAGTTCGTTAAAGCTGTGTCTCATTGCCGAAGGGAATGCCGACGTATACCCTCGCTTTGCTCCTACTATGGAGTGGGATACTGCAGCCGGACATGCCATTATCCGTGCTTCCGGGAAGGAAGTATACCAAGCAGGAAAGACAGAACCGCTACAATACAATAAAACAGACCTGCTGAACCCCTGGTTCATTGCAGAATAACCCACTAATTTATGTCTATCGAGATTATCATCGTACTTCTTTCACTTGTGGCCATGCTGACCGCATTGATTATGGATAAGATGCGTCCGGGAATGATTCTGTTCTCGGTGGTCGTCATTTTCCTTTGCACGGGTATTCTTACCCCAAAAGAAATGTTAGAGGGCTTCAGCAACAAAGGAATGATTACCGTTGCCATGCTGTTCCTGGTAAGTGAGGGTGTCCGCCAGAGCGGTGCCTTGACCCAGCTTATCAAGAAACTGCTTCCTCAGGAAAAGACTTCCGTATTCAAGGCACAAATACGCATGTTGCCCAGCATTGCCTTCATTTCGGCCTTTCTGAACAACACACCGGTTGTAGTCATTTTTGCCCCATCATCAAACGGTGGGCCAACTATGTCAAGCTTCCGGCCACCTACTTTCTGATACCTCTTTCGTATGTAACAATTTTAGGAGGTATCTGTACCCTGATAGGAACCTCTACCAACCTGGTGGTACACAGTATGATTCTTGATGCGGGAATGAAAGGATTCAGCATGTTCGAATTAGGAAAGGTCGGTATCTTCATCGCACTGGCAGGTATTATCTACCTGTTTCTGTTTTCCAAAAAACTGTTGCCCGCCACCCGTCCGGAAACGACAAATGAAGAAGATGGCGATTCATCCCTGCACCTTGTAGAAGCCGTTATCGGTCCCCGATTTCCGGGTATCAACAAAACGGTCGGTGAGTTCGATTTCAAGCGCCACTATGGAGCCGAGATTAAGGAACTTCGCCGTAGCGGACGTACCTATACCAACCTAAGCGAAGTCAGCTTCCGAGAAGGAGATACACTGGTGGTACTGACCGACGACAGCTTTATCCAGACATGGGGAGAATCATCCGTCTTCCTGATGCTGGCCAACGGAAAGGAATACGAACCCGCCGGAAAAAAGAAGCGCTGGTTTACCCTTTTCCTACTCTTGTTCATGATTGTGGGAGCCACGGTAGGCGAACTGCCGGGCATCGAGAAATACCTTCCTGAAGGCATCAAGCTGGATATGTTCTTTTTCGTATCCATCACGACGGTCATCATGGCCTGGAGCAAGATATTCCCTCCGCAGAAGTATACCAAATATATTTCATGGGATATTCTGATTACGATTGCCTGTGCTTTTGCTATCAGCAAGGCCATGGAAAACTCGGGAGTAGCAGATTTACTGGCCGGATACATCATCAGCCTGAGCCACGACTATGGTCCCTACGTATTGCTGGCCGTATTGTTTATCATTACGAATATCTTTACAGAGCTTATTACCAACAATGCAGCGGCCGCACTGGCTTTCCCCATCGCCTTGTCCCTGTCCACCCAGTTAGGTGTCAACCCGATGCCCTTCTTCGTGGTCATCTGCATGGCAGCCTCAGCCAGTTTCTCCACCCCTATCGGCTATCAGACCAACCTGATTGTACAAGGTATCGGAAACTACAAGTTCACCGACTTCGTCCGTATCGGATTACCTCTGAACATCATCACGTTCCTGATTTCCGTTTTCCTCATCCCGCTGATATGGCCGTTTTAAAACTGATTTAAATACGCTTTAAAATATGAACAACCAAGAAACAAATCATATCTATCCGATATTCGACCGCATGTTAGGTCGTGCCGACAAAGAAGAATTGCTGAAACAACACGGACTCATGATCTGGTTTACCGGACTGAGCGGTTCTGGTAAAAGTACCATCGCCATTGCCCTGGAACGTGAGCTACAGCAGCGCGGTCTGCTGTGCCGTATCCTGGATGGCGACAACATCCGAAGCGGCATCAACAACAACTTAGGATTCTCGGCAGAAGACCGTGTGGAAAACATTCGCCGCATTGCAGAAGTCGGCAAACTGTTTGTCGATACCGGTATTATCACCCTGGCCGCTTTTATCAGCCCCAACAATGAAATACGTGAAATGGCTGCCGGAATTATCGGAAAAGAGGATTTCTTAGAAATCTACGTCAGCACGCCGTTAGAAGAATGTGAGCGTCGTGATGTAAAAGGTCTGTATGCTAAGGCACGCCGTGGAGAAATCAAGAACTTCACCGGTATCTCTGCTCCGTTCGAAGCTCCGGCTCATCCGGCTCTTTCGCTTGACACATCAAAATTATCCCTTAAAGAATCTGTCGACCAGCTGCTCGACCTGATTCTTCCGAAAGTAATCAAAAAATAAACATATATAACCATGCAAGAAGAATACAATTTAAGCCACCTGAAAGAACTCGAAGCCGAGTCTATTCACATCATCCGTGAGGTGGCTGCTGAATTTGAAAATCCGGTGATGCTCTACAGTATCGGAAAAGACTCATCCGTCATGGTCCGTCTGGCTGAAAAGGCCTTCGCTCCGGGAAAAGTACCTTTTCCACTGATGCACATCGACTCCAAATGGAAATTCAAGGAAATGATTCAGTTCCGCGATGAATATGCCAAGAAATACGGCTGGAACCTGATTGTAGAAAGCAACATGGAAGCTTTTAATGCAGGCGTAGGCCCCTTCACTCACGGAAGTAAAGTACATACCGACCTGATGAAGACACAGGCCCTGCTCCATGCACTCGACAAATATAAATTTGACGCTGCCTTCGGTGGCGCACGCCGCGACGAAGAGAAATCACGTGCCAAAGAACGTATCTTCTCTTTCCGCAACGAATTCCACCAGTGGGACCCTAAGAACCAGCGTCCGGAACTCTGGGACATCTACAATGCCCGTATCCGCAAAGGAGAAAGCATCCGTGTGTTCCCGCTGAGCAACTGGACAGAACTGGACATCTGGCAGTATATCCGTCTTGAAAATATTCCAATCGTACCGCTATATTTCGCTAAAGAACGCCCGGTAGTCAATATGGACGGACAGTTGATTATGCCCGACGACGACCGTCTGCCGGAAAAATACCGCGACAAGATTGAAATGAAGAAAATCCGTTTCCGTACCTTGGGATGCTGGCCGCTGACAGGAGCTATTGAAAGCGAAGCCGATACCATCGAAAAGATTGTAGAGGAAATGATGACCACCACCAAGAGTGAACGTACGACCCGTGTCATCGACTTCGACCAGGAAGCCAGTATGGAACAAAAGAAACGTGAAGGATATTTTTAATTACGCAACAACATGGAAGAATTAGATAAAAGCAAATCAGGCAACCCGATGGAAGGAGAAGCCAGAGGCAAGATGTCCATCGAAGAATTCCTGGCAAAAGATGAACAAAAAGACCTGCTCCGTTTCCTGACCGCAGGTTCAGTAGACGACGGTAAATCTACACTAATCGGTCGCCTGCTGTTCGACAGTAAGAAATTATATGAAGACCAGCTCGATGCTTTGGAACGCGACAGCAAACGTATGGGAAATGCCGGTGAACACATCGACTATGCCTGCTGCTCGACGGACTGAAAGCTGAACGTGAACAAGGTATCACTATCGATGTGGCTTACCGTTATTTCTCTACCAACAACCGTAAGTTCATCATTGCCGACACTCCGGACACGAACAATACACCCGTAACATGATTACCGGTGGTTCTACCGCCAACTTGGCAGTCATCCTGGTCGATGCCCGCACCGGTGTCATCACACAGACCCGCCGTCACACTTACCTGGTATCTCTGTTAGGTATCAAGCACGTGGTATTGGCTGTCAACAAAATGGACTTGGTTGACTACTCAAAAGAAGTATTCGACAAGATTGTAGCCGAATATACCGCTTTCATCTCCCCGTTAGGAGTTCCCGACGTACAGTGCATTCCGCTTTCAGCCTTGAAGGTGACAATGTAGTAGAAAAATCAGACCGTACTCCATGGTACGAAGGCCCAGCCTTGCTGGAATTCCTTGAAACCGTACACATCGGTAACGACCATAACCTGAACGACTTCCGCTATCCGGTACAGTATGTACTCCGCCCAAACCTCGACTTCCGTGGTTTCTGTGGGAAGGTAGCTTCCGGCGTCATCCGCAAAGGCGATGAAGTGGTAGCTCTTCCTTCCGGCAAGCGTTCTCATGTAAAAAGCATCGTGACCTACGACGGCGAACTCGACTATGCCTTCCCGCCTATGTCTGTAACCCTGACACTGGAAGATGAAATCGACGTATCCCGTGGCGAAATGCTGGTACACCCGGACAACATGCCGCTGATTGGACGTAACTTCGAAGCCATGCTCGTGTGGATGGACGAAGAAAAGATGGACATGGAAAAATCTTTCTTCCTGAAACAAACTACCAATACCAGCCGCACCCGTATTGACAGCATCAAGTACAAGGTAGATATCAACACCATGGAACACCTGTCTGTAGAAAACGGACGCCTGGCCAAGGAAGATATTCCTATGCAGCTCAACCAGATTGCCCATGTGGTACTGACTTCTTCCAAGGAGCTGTTCTTCGACCCTTATACAAAGAATAAAGCTACCGGTGCCTTCATCCTGATTGACCCGATTACCAACAACACCAGTGCAGTAGGTATGATTATCAATCAGGTGGCCGACAAAGACATGCACAACCAGATGGAACTGCCTGTACTCAATCTGCCGAAACTGGGAATTGCTCCAGAACACTACGATGCCATAAAACGTGCCGTAAAAGAACTGGAACGTCAAGGTATCGCAATTGAATTAAAAGTTTAATTGACAAGTTGAGTTTTTCAACTGTCAATTGCCAATTATTAATTATCAATTAAAAGAAATGGGATTACTTGAATTCAACAAACTCCCCATCAATACTTTAGTGGGAGCCGACTGGAAAACCTTCAACCAGATAACCGCCGGTCGTACCATCGATCCTGCGTATAAAGGAAAATACCGCCTGACCAAGGCTGTATGCCGCCTGTTATCTACACTGGCTCCTCTGCAGGACAAACGTTACGAAAAGCTGTTGGCCGACAAGCCACTGGAACACGATCCTGTATTTATCCTCGGGCACTGGCGCAGTGGAACCACGTTCATGCACAACGTATTCTCTTGCGACAAGCACTTCGGCTATAATACTACCTATCAAACAGTATTCCCACACCTGATGATGTGGGGACAGCCTTTCTTCAAGAAGAACATGAGCTGGCTGATGCCGGACAAACGCCCGACCGATAACATGGAACTGGCCGTAGACCTTCCGCAAGAAGAAGAATTTGCCTTGGCTAACATGATGCCCTACACGTACTATAACTTCTGGTTCCTGCCTAAACACATGCAGGAATATGCCGATAAGTACCTGTTGTTCGATGACATCAGCGAGGCCGAATTGAAAGTGTTTGAAGAAACCTTTACCAAACTCATCAAGATTTCCTTGTGGAATACTCACGGCACACAGTTCCTCAGCAAAAACCCGCCGCATACCGGACGTGTGAAAGAGCTGGTGAAGATGTTCCCCAATGCTAAATTCATCTACCTGATGCGTAACCCGTACACCGTATTTGAATCTACACGCAGCTTCTTCACCAACACCATTCAACCGCTGAAATTGCAGGACATCAGCAACGAAGAACTGCAAGAAAACATTCTTTCGGTTTATGCCAAATTGTACCATAAGTACGAAGCCGACAAGAAGTTCATTCCGGAAGGCAACCTGGTAGAAGTCCGCTTTGAAGACTACGAAACCAATGCATTTGACATGACGCAGGAAATCTACCAAAAACTGCAGATTCCAGGCTTTAAGGACGCTCGTGCCGACATCGAAGCTTACGTCAACAAAAAGAAAGGTTACAAGAAAAACAAATACCAATACAAGCCTGAGACGGTAGAACTGGTGGAAAAGAACTGGTCGTTCGCCTTGGAGCAGTGGGGATATAAATTGTAAATATTTAATCATAAAAATCCGTTCCTTACTTTTTTAGTAGGGAACGGATTTTTATATATCAACTTCATATGCCATCTTATTAGATAAAGACATTTACTGAATATCCCTTTTTAATAATGTTCCAACAGAGATATTATTCTCTCTATAATTTTCTACATTCAATAATCTGTTGATGAACTGACGAACAGTATCTACATGTACATTTTCTACTACGACATTACAAATCGGCAATCGTGCATCTCCTTTCAAATCATAAATAACATCAGCTGACCGACAATGAATGTTTTTTACATGAATATCATCTATTTTAGTAATACGAGTTTCATAAGTTGGAACTAAGTCTTTCCACTGGTATAAAACCTCTGTATCAATTTCAAATGTACGCAACATATCTCCCGCTTCAATGTTTTCTATATAAATATTCTCTATAAATCCTCCTCGCCGATGATTTGTCTTCAGAAAGAGTAAGCATGAACCTTCCTAGGAGCGTTACAATCAGTCATATAAATATTACGTATTCCACCAGAAATTTCACTTCCAATGCCTAACAATGTATGTCCATTAAGAATATCACAATTTCGAATTACAATATTTTCACAAGGAGTATGCAAACGCCATGCATCTTGGTTACGTCCAGCCTTTATAACTACAGCATCGTCTCCTTGGTCAAATCGACAATTCTCAATCAGAAAGTTTCGACTCATTTCTAAATCTATACCATCATTATTATGACCATGCGCTTGCACATCAAGTCGACGAACGAGCCCACTGTTACACATATACAAATGAATAGTCCAAAAAGGCTTTGGCGGATATGAAAATCTTCCAGTAATATATTTCTACAGCGATTGAAGTGAATCAGATGAGGACGAAGATTGTTTTCACCTTTTGCCATTTGCCGTTGTTCCACGTGAACACCAGTTGACCCCATAGCATATAACTGTTTCAATGCATCTAAGTGAGCTTTCGGCCGTTTAAACCAAATACGCCAAGTATCCATAACAGGAGAAAGGATTCCTTTTCCTGAAATACCTATGTTCTCACATTCAAAGGCATAAATCAAAGGAGAATAATTATAACATTCCAATCCCTCCCAAGAAGTCATGACTGCTGGAAGATAATCATCAGGATTATCTGAGAATCTAATAATAGCTCCTTCTTCCAAATAAAGATTTACATTGCTTTTCAAATGTATAGGACCTGTTTTCCACTCTCCAGAAGGAACTATAACCCTTCCACCACCTGCCCGATGACAAGCTTCGATAGCTTTGGCAAAAGCCCGTGTATTAAAAAATATACTTCCCTTCTTAGCACCATATTGAGTTATAGGAAAATCTTGATCAGGAAATATACACATACGAACAGAGTCCATTGGAAAAGGGGCTTCCACTTTTACAAACTGTAAATGTACTTTAGAAACTTTTTGTGCAACAGTGTGATGTGATAAAATTACAGCCCCCAAAAGAAATATAATCTTAAGCCTTATTATTATTCCATTCATATTCATTTCTAAAACCTAGACAAAAAAAATTAATACTCAACACTATACAGAATCATTGCATAACAGAAAATTATTACAAGAAAATTCTCTTTAAAATCAATTGATCTAAAATTATCCCCTCATCAAGTGCCTTTATTTCCAGGCAATGATTTTCAAGTTCTGATGAAATTGGCAAGACAACTCTCCGATATGCCTGATTACGCAACACATTCTCTTTCCATTCTTCACTGCGCCCCTTTGTTTCATAATGAATAGGAGAACTCTCCTTCCCATCCAAAGTTACAATAAAGCGTAAATGTTCTCCTTCTACCGGATGAGAGGGTAAAAAATAAAGTTCAATACCTATTGAATCTGAGTTTATCTTCGGGAAATTAAAATTAATACCCTTACCTTTAGGTATATTTACGGCCTTTCCTTCATATCCCAATCCTTCACAAGGAATAAAACCACCAGAATTACATTCCGAAGCATTCCACATACAAACGATATCACTTCTTTCTTCTTTCATAGGTTTTGAAAGTGAAACGCGTTTCACTTTTTCAAAAACAGACAAATTACGGGGTTTAAAATCCATCATATAATTCCACTTCCCATTATTCTGTATACCCGCATTATAAATCCTAGTCAATGAAACAATACTATCATACGCCACATCACTCTTATCCCACCCCATTTCACCGTGACGTGCGAACTGAGCAAAAATCATCTTCTTATTCATCTCGACAGCACCTTGTACAGGATATTTCACCAGTTGGAAAAACGCATCCTTTCGATTATCTGGAATTTGAGAGTCTATCATCTGCACCTTATCCGAAAGTTCGTTGTAATCTTCCACACGTTGCTTAAGATAAGCTGAGCTCCAGGGCAAATCTTTTACAGTCTGATAATATTCAGAATTACGATACTCTTCAACACGAGTATTTCCCATAAACTCTGGCTTCCGAATATAAGCCAAACGATAATGTTCATTCATGACAGGACATAATGTTTTACCTATTGATTCGCCGAACTCTCTTTTTAAAAAAACTTTCTAAATGAGTTCCAACTCCACCTTTTGCAACTTTTTCTATATCCCAGGCCATATCCAAGAACAATTCTATTTGATATTCTGCAGGTTTAATATCACCCACATTAAGAATCCACATTTTTTGTATTCCACGGTCGTAAGCTAATTTCATTTGCTGGAAAAGTAAGTAAGGACTGAATGTACCTAACCAAAGATAATCGTGAGGACGTCCCCAGTAAGAAACATGATAATACACACCATTACCACCTTTTCTGGCGCGTTCTTCAGCTGTTGGAAAATGGCGAATATACCCATAGTTATCATCACACCACATTAAAGTCACATCTTCAGGGACTTGCAATCCTGAATTGTATATATCTAACACTTCTTTATATGGAATAAAAACTTGTGGTACCTTTGTAATGTCCGGATTAACATATTTCTGCAATAATGTTCTTTGAACCACCAATACACGCTCCAGCACCTTACGTTGTTCCTCTATGGTTTTTGCTCCATTCATTTGTCCGTCATGTACCCCACGCATTCCTATTGTATAAAGAATATCTTGTTTTGAGACCTCCTTAACACGTTCATCCCAGAATTTATATACCTCATTGGGATTGTTTACATAATCATACTCCCCCTTTCCCCGTCTGTGCCACTCCACAGCAGTACTTGAAGCCATAGGCTCACAATGAGAGCCTCCAATATAAATCCCGTATTTCTCGGCCATCTCCCGGTTCCCTTTCGTAAGGAAAAAAGGTTCCGTACACTCATGCATGGCTGGCCAATAATAATTAGCACGTAAGCGAAGCATCAGTTCAAAGATTCTTTCGTTAGTGCGTGGTCCGATTCTTCCAGGTTTATGCCAAGGCTCATAATTTAAACTGCTCCATTGCATCAGGCCCCAGTCTTCATCGTTTATAAAAATTCCTCTATATTCAACGGATGGTGATTGAATCATCTCAAAATCTTTCGGAAGTTCAAAAAAATCTCTTTTTCTTGGAGTCACATCAGCCCACCATTCCCAGGGGGAAACACCTATCATACGAGAAAGCTCCATAATACCATAAGCAGTCCCATGCCTGTCACTTCCTACTACTAACAATTTATTGTTTGGCAATACCTTTATCATGAATCCCTGCTTTTTCCCTTCTAAGGAAGAAAGGTCTACTTGCAAAGATGTCATCAAATGATTATTCTTACCCATAGTAGCCACAATGATGTTTCCTTGTGATTCTGAGATTCGAACACTATCAGAAAAAACATTCCTATAATCACGTTTAAACAACTCTAATGCCTGCCATACCACATTTTTCTCCTTTGGATTACAAGCTACATTTATAGGATTTCCGGTAGATATTTTAAATTGCGCCCATAAAAATTGGGCTATGATACACACAAATAATGTAAGAATGTATTTTTTCATCGTTATTCCTCCTCAAAATATAAAATTTGATTGATGCTTACACAAGTTCCTTTACTGCCATAAACCCGTTTGGTTTTGTCTGACCAAACCGGCCGAATGCCTGTAACTTCTACAGAAATAGTATATTCTCCTTTTTCCAACACAGGAGTAATAACACGGATTGCCTTCTCAGGATATTTACTATAGAAATCTATTAAAGAACTGAATACGGTATCCCTTTTCTCATTTATTACATTTACCCGAGCATACCCCCCCAAAGGAGTAGACTCTCCTATGATAGCAGCTCGTGTTCCTCGAAACGAAGCCGATAATACACTTCCTTTCGCATCTGACTCCATTTTATCTTTTGTAATATGCCAGCAACTATCAGCGTAAATCTGCTTTTTCTCTATTTGTAAACTACCGCTCAACGGATTTACAGGCTTAAGCTTATTAATATCCCAGGCTTGCCAATATTCAGGTATTGATATTTTAGTGCTTTCCACCTGTAAAGGCATCCATACATAAGTTGCAGCAGAGGCCTGATGAGGATACGACCAACGGTCTCCCATAAACATAAGTATGGTATCATTACCGCATTTCAGTGGGAATACAAATGTAGTTTGCGAATTGTAGGTCAGTTTGCCTTCCGGACAGAACAGTCCTTGTTTCGTCCAAGGACCTTCTATTTGGGGAGCTGTGAAATAAAAGTTGTCATTTTTCTCCCAACTGGTCAGGTTTGAGGTAAGCATGAAATAGACACCGTTCTTTTTGAACATGGCCGGTGATTCACCCATGCCTTTAATGTGAGCCACTTCAGCCTCTATCGAACGGTAATCATCACTTAACCGATAAACAGGGCCATGATGAATCAATAAATATCCTTTTCCATCGGCGTCCTGAAAAGTTCCCATATCCCAGCGTTTTACCGGTTGTCCCTTATATAGCAACGGTCCCTGCAATTGATAGTCACCTGCAATCGTTTTGCAAGTAGCTAAACCAATATAAGGGTCTTTGTATCCCATATCATCGGCATGCATCAACATAATATACTCGCCCGTTTTAGGGCATTTCATTACTTTTACACGCTCACCTACGCGATTGGGACCGAGGATGCCATCGGGTTGGACTTTAAGAACAATATTCTCGAATTTCCAGTTTACAAGGTCATCCGAAGAATAACATGAGAAACCGGGGAAAGCGTTACTTTTGTCCGATTTCCATTCTCCGAAAAGATAATATCTTCCGTTTTCTTCCACAATGCAAGCGCCATGCGCATTGACAATATTTCCCTTGTCATCAAACCATGGAATACCGTTGATTACTAAATTGTTTTGAGCTGTGGCTGTTCCTACGTTCAATAAGAGGAACAACAAGAATGGTAAATATTTCATCATATTCTTTTATTTTTTCATTGGTAATTAAGATACTAATAGTCCGTTCTAATCATTGATATCTGAACCATAGACTAAAATTTATACTTCCCGTTTTAAAGATATAGCTTTTTATTTCAAAGAAGTTTTTAATGAGAGTTTTTCTTTCAAATCAGCAGAACTAATTTTCAGCTTCACATTGCTGGAAATCTTCGTGCTTCGGAGAATGATTTGCATTCTTCCCTGATACATTCGTTTGGAAGTTATGCCATGAAAGAGTTCGTCCGTATAATGATCCCCGTTATCCAACGCCACCAACTGTGCCGCCCCTTCCATTTGTAAAGTAAGCGGCTCGTTGTAGTCCCATACCGGACGACCTTTTTTGTCTATGGCCGTCACGTTTATATATTGTAAGTCCATACCGTCTGCCTTCCAGTCCGCCGGCGTTTCCGCTCAATCCGGAGTGCCACAGCCTTTCCGGCAGTTTCGATACGATGACGAGCCACTTCTTTGCCCGACTTGTCACGAGCTATTGCTACCACAGAACCACCATTGCCATAAGGGACATCCTTCCAATAAATCATATTACGCAGGTTTGCCTGTGTTGTATCGTTTTGCTGAACTCCCATGCTTTGACCGTTTACCAACAACTCTACAGAATGTGCATTAGTGAAGGTAAAGAGTGACTGTCTGCTGCCCGGGATATGGTTCCAGCACTCGTTCAATACCATGCGTCCCACTATGACGTCATTCCAGCTGATGCTTTCCATCCCCGCCGCATCGACCACGCCGATATGCACTTCGGGAACTTCCGGCATGAAAGCTGATTTAATAAGGTAAGCTTGGGGATAGGGGCGCATGGTATGGTCAAAGAAGGAGTAGTTCCAGCCTTTCTTGGGCCATTTGTTGGATTCTCCCAATACTCGGCGGAGCCCCAATAGGCCATGCCCACCGTCCGTTTTCTGTCCATATTATAATAAGGCTGTAACAGATTACTGGTTTCAGCCTCACTTTGGAACAGGATAAGGTCTGGTTGGTATTTCAAATAAGCGTCATATTTGTCCGACTGGTAATTGAACGATGCCACTTCTGTGGCGCAAGCCAGTTCGGGCGGTACCAAATAGTCGTTGAACTCCTTGTCGTGCCGAGTTATAGCTCCCGCACGGGCGGGGAACATGGCTACAGTGGTGAGACGTGTATGATCCCATCTCTTTACCAGCTGGTTGAATATGTTATAGGTAGTGATTCCCCAATCGTTAGTTCCTTCGAAGCCTGCCCATCCTTCACGAATCTGAAGCTCGTTTCCCAAGCTCCACAAAATGATGGACGGACGGTTACGATCGCGTTTGATCCATTCTGTTATCAGTTTGTGCCAGATATGTGTAAACGGCTGACGTCCGCCCCAATAGTCATTGTCACTCCATTTGTCCGTCAGTTCGTCCACCACCAGCATTCCTACACGGTCTGCAATGCGGGCAAAACTGTCACTGTACGGATTATGTGAGCAGCGGATACAGTTGTAACCGAAGGATTTGAGTTGCAGCATCATGCGTTCGATGGCCTTGTCGTAACTAGCGGATCCCAGTGCGCCCAGATCATGATGGTTGGCATTGCCCTGCAGGAATATCTTCTTCTTGTTGAGTTTGAAACCGAACTCCGGTGAGAATTCCAGACTGCGGATACCGAACTGTTCGGTCAAGCTGTCCACCACCATACCGTCTGCCGTCACTACCACTTCTGCATTGTAGAGCTGTGGTAACTCACATGACCAAAGCTGTGGATTTTCCAGAGTAAGCGTCGGTAACTTCACTTCCGTGCAGGTTTGGTGCGTATGTTCGGGCATATCGGATTGCACGGAACCCACGATGACACCTTCTGGATTGCGGAGGGTGGCCCGTACCCGTACATCATGCTTTTGCCAGCCGTCCACCTCTACCTGTACGGCTACCGTTGCCCGGGAGGAGGAAACCTCGGGGGTGGTGATATACACTCCGTGACGGGCGATGTGTGTGGGATTCTGCACCTGCAGATATACATCACGGAACAGACCGCCTCCCGTGTACCAGCGTGAACCTTTCTTGGGACCAGTAGAAGCATAAACGGCTACCACGTTTTCTCCGTCGTGACTCAGATAGGGGGTAAGGTCCGCTTCAAGCCCCACATATCCATAATCTGTTGAGGCTATTTTTGTACCGTTCAGATAGACATCGCCCAGATAAATGATACCTCCGAAATCCAGAATTACCCGTTTCCCTTTCCACGACGGATCGGTAGGGAAAGACTTGCGGTACCATCCTTCGCACATGGGTTTGAATCCGCGTGCACCTCCACCGCTTTCAGTCCAGGGTTGTTCGAACTGGAAATCATGAGGAAGGTCTAGAGTACGCCAGGAAGAGTCATCCAAAGCAGGTGAGGCAAAATTGGTATTTTTATTCTCGTTTGTAACCAATTGGAATTTCCAGCCAAAGTTAAAAAGAACTTTCTGCTGTGATGCAAAATTTTCCAAAGGTACATTGACTAGAGGGGCTTTTTCCTGTGTTTTCTGATATTGGGCTGTTACTCCGGCAGGAGCAAGCATCAAGAAGAAAGTGATAATGATGTTTTTCATTTGATATATTATTACAAAGAATGAACACCGATTTATGTCGGACCGTTTATTGCGTAAATATCGGAATTACAAATAGTTGCAGACATAAAATTTAGTTGCAATATCTGTATTATCGTACAAAAAGTACATACGATGGCTATTCTTTTCTTATCAGTCGTATGATATCAAGTTATTAGGGCACTCCAATATTTTATAATTGGAATGCCCTCAGACTTATTTTTCAGCAGGCATATCCGGTACTATGGGCCAATATGGATTTTGATAGATAGGAGAATTTTCTACTGTTTTGTTATCGGGGGCGGTGATCAAAAACTGCTTGACCATAATGGGGTGCAGATAATGAGCCATACGCCAAGTAAAACCATTATAACAGATCTGTTTAGAATTCTTTTGGTAAGGGCGCAAGTATTCGCTGACATTAGGTGATGAAACATTGGATGCATCTGATCCATCATACAGCAGATCTGTATACCAAGCCTGCATGGGGGTGTTCCATAAATGGAAACCTTCTGGTATATAAGGGTGTTCAATCAACTGGTCCATAGCACGCCAACGGCATAAGTCCATATAACGAAGCCCATCCGCCATAAATTCGCATCGGCGCTCACGACGTATGTTATAGAGAGTTGCGTCTATTAACTTACCACCGGAATACGCTCCCCAATCATTTTCCGCCTCTTTATTCATATCCGTTAAAGCAATGGTTTTTTGAAAGTCCTCATCTACATGAGAACGACGGCGGATAATTTTCCAATATTCGGTCGCTGTTCCGTCCAAGGTACCATTCTTTTCATAACTGGCTTCCATATAATTCAACAAGGCTTCTGATGCACGATAAGCAATAGAGGCGGTATATCCTTTTGAATTGGAATAATATTTCTGATGGAAAGCTCCTCCTTTGCGTAAGGCATATCCAGTAACATAACGGCGTGCTCCGTCTGTAATGGTAATCAATGGATAAGTTTCTTCAACATTGGCTGTCTCACCAACCACATCTTTTATTAAGATGTTATGTTGTCCGGGTCTTTCAGAAAGATAACCAATCGGCTGTCTCTGTTTTGAAGAACGTCATGTATAGTTTTGTCTCCCATATAATATCCGTCTCCATTCATATAATCACCATGGGTATAAACAGGAGTGCCGTCAGCCATCAAAAAGTTGTTCACAAAACTGCGGGTGACACCTACGCCATTATTTCCCCAACTGGCATAGACATTTACGTTGTGGTGTACTAAGTTATAAGCGTATCTGCGCCATAATAGCACTTCGTCGACTGAAGATAAATCTTCTTGAGCAAACATGTCAAAATAAGGGTTGGCAGCTTCGTTGGTTGATTGTTGCAGAACGCCTGTATTTTCTGTAAGTCTGTTTTTGTAGCGTTCTGCGATATCTTTAGAAGCCGTCATGGCGATTTCCAAGAAATAATCTATCTCACTATCAATATTTCCACTGGGGTATTGATAAGTGGAATTGTAATCTTTTGCTTTGCCAGGCCAACCGTCACCATTGGGGACAAAAGCCGTATTCTTAAAATATTTCAACCAAGTACCTTCAAATAGAGCTACGCGCGACTTTAATAAAATGGCAGCATCTGCGTTAATTCTAGTTGTCGGCATGTCTTTAGCTTTTAATAAAGTAATAGCTTTATCTAAATCACTTAGAATAAAGCGAGCCACCTCATTGCGTGGTGATCGTTTACTGGCTTCACTCAATGCTTCTTTGTCATCCGGTAATGGGTAGATAATTATGGGAAAATCTCCAAACAACTGATAACGTTTAAAGTATTCACAAGCACGTAGGAAAAATAATTCACCGATATAGTGTTTTATACTGTTAAGGTCACCATTGATGGTATTGGCATTGCCGCTCAGATCGTTCCCATCAGCATTATTATCCCCAAATTTGGGCAACACATTCGACAATACAAAATTGATTTTGTATATGTTATCAAAATTCCAATTGCTGGTTTCCGCATTGTCCACTTTCCACAAGGTGGAAGTAAAACGATTGGGGGCTGTAACCTCTATTTGATTGTCCGTTGTTGCATCATCTTTGTAGATGCCGTATGTATTTCCAGTTCCATGAGAGGGAAGAATATCAGAGTACAGATTATCTGCAGAGGCTTGAATGTGGGTTGCCTCTGTAAAATATACTTCCGGGGAAATAGATGCCTCAGGTATTTCATCCAAATAGTCATCGCAAGCAGTAAATGCAAATCCTGTTGAAGCGATTAGTACAGATAAAAATATATGTTTTGTTTTCATTATAATATGTATTATTAAAGTGTTAAACTTAAACCAAAAGACCAAGTGCTTGATAGCGGATAAGCATTACCACCATTACCGCCACTAATTGTTTCCGGATCAAACAAAGAAGACAATGATGTTCCAGTCCAAAGATTTTCTCCGGAAACAAACACACGACATTTGGTCAATCCTATATTTTTCATCCATTTGGCTGGGAGAGTATAACCCAACTGGAAATTCTTTAAACGAATATAAGATGCATCTTGTAAATAACGGCTTTGAATTTCTTGGTTTTTAGCTCCTTCCTTGAATACAGGTCGTGGATAATAAGCATCTAGGTTTGCCGGAATTTCGTGTCCGTCAATACCTATTGCCTGAGCGCGGAAATAATCTTGATGTTCTACCAAGCCACGGGCATGCCATATGTCTTTATCTCCTCTTGCACCAAATAGATAACCGCAGAAATTATCTTTTCCCCAATAATCCCGTTTCATTACTCCTTGAAAGAAAAGACGAACATCAAAACCTTTCCAATCTGCATTCAGATCAATACCAAAGAAATATCGTGGAGTGCTGTTACCAATAACTTTCAAATCGCCATGATCGTCTAGTGTGCTGGCACCTTTAGATATTTTTCCATCACCGTTCAAATCACAATACATGATATCACCGGCAGACCATTTGGAACCAATCGCTTCTTGTCCTCCTTTGGGTAATGAAGATAGATGAGCTTGCATCTCTTCTTCAGATTTAGCTATTCCTATTGTTTGCAATCCCCAGATTTCACCTATTTCTCGTCCTTCAACGTATTTGTTCAAACCAATAGTGTTAATGGCATTGCTTGGATAGCTGGTGACAATAGTTTTAGCATCTGAAAGGGTGAAAGTGGCACTATATCCCAATCCGTTATTTAAACGGTCTCTCCAACTGATAGATAATTCCCAACCGTTTGTTCGTAAATTGCAGTTATTGGTTTTAGGGGCAGAGGTACCTAGTGTAGAAGGAAGTTCAGGGGCAGGTCCCACCATGCCGTCTGTATAACGAATATAGTAATCAAAACTACCTGTCAGACGGTTATTGAAGAAACCATAGTCAAAACCGACATCCCAAGTACGGACTTTTTCCCATGTTAAAGAGTTGCTGACTAAATCACCAGGTTCTGCTGTATTAGTTTTTTGGCTGTCTTGCAGCCATGTTCCATTAGATGATTTTAATATCATGTCACGATAGGTAGGATACCATGCTGTAGTATTCTGGTTGCCCAATTCACCGTAAGAAACACGCAATTTCAATGTGTTGGCTATATTTGTCAGTGGCTCCCAGAATTTTTCCTGAGCGATGTTCCAGCCTAAAGAGAATGAAGGAGACCATTGCCAGCGACTTCCTCGACGGAAACGGGAAGAACCGTCGTAACGCATGTTGATTTCTGCTAGATAGCGACCCATATAATCGTAGTTTAAACGACCGAAGAAACCAGCTGTTTTCCATCTCTTACCATTTCCGTTAGCTTTAGTTGCCTTGACATTGCCTTTCCCGTCCAATCCGGTTGTGATATCAAAATAAGGCATGTCCCCTATCATGACACCATATTTTTGTGTGGATGAAAATTCTTGTTGCATACTCTCGGTTTGGAAACCAAGCATAATTTTCGTGTTATGAACGTTGTTAAAAGAATGGAAGTACTCACTATAAATATTCAGATTCAAGTAATTCTCTTTTGTCTGTTCTTGATAAAGGTAAGAATCTTTATTTGTATTTATCACATTTCCTTCTATATCATGGTTATAAACAGGAAGAGAAGTTTCTTTTACTGAAGAGTTTTTTATACTGTAGTTGAATTCTACATGGGTAGTCCAATTCTTTATCGGTTCAATGATTAAAGAAGCCTGCTGGTAAAGACGGTCTGTTTGCGCATTGCGCTTTCCTCCTTCAGACAGGTTTTGAACAGGATTGGTCCAACCATTGTCAAGATAATATCCGTTGGGATCTTTAACCGGTAAATTGGGCCAAGTAGCTCTTCCCAACTGATCATAAAAAGAACTGTTAAAGCTGGTAGGACGCCATACATCATTGCGAGTAAAGCGTGTACTGTAGTTGAATTTTAACCATGGAGTCAGATTGGCATTGATTTTAGCTGTCACATTATAACGCTGAAGTCCGTCATCGCCGGCTTTCAGCAAACCTCCTTGATCTAAATAATTGAAGGAAGCATAATAGGCAACAATATCACTTCCTCCATTGAGGCTGACATTATGTTCTTGAGAAAAGGTTGAAGATTTATAAACTTCATCATACCAGTTAGTGTTTGCCCAAGCTGTTGTAAACGGATCATATTCAGGCTTGCCCCATTGACCGTTGGATGAAGCTTTGACTCCTCCCGTACTGCCTCCACCAGCGGCTTGCCAATTCAACATTTCCCGCATCAGGTCTTCGGTAAAAATAAGTCCGCCACCTTGGTTAAGAGAACCACTGTTCATGAAATTGGCAAATGTATAAGAGTCCATCATTTCCGGCATATTTATTGGAGTAGATATACGGAAACTGTTATTATAATTTACGTTGGTTTTTCCTTTTTTGCCCGATTTGGTTGTTACCAAAATGACCCCAAAGGGAGCACGGGAACCATAGATGGATGATGCGGCAGCATCTTTCAATACAGAAATATTTTCTATGTCTTGAGGATTGACTGTATTCAAATCTCCTTCCATTCCATCAATTAGAATAAGAGGTGCACCGCTGGACCCCTCACCAATAGTTCCTGTACCACGGATACTGATATCTGCGGTCTTGTCCAGTTCACCCGTACTTGTTGATATCTGCAAACCAGGAACCAACCCCTGCAATGCTTGCGTTGCACTAGTTACCGGACGAGACTCTATCTCTTTTGCTGTAGCAATCCCTACAGCTCCTGTCAGATTCACCTTCTTTTGCGTACCAAATCCAACCACTACCACTTCATCCATCACTTCGGTATCTTCTCTCAAAGTAACTGAAAGTAAATCTTGCTTAATCCGAGAAACTGCAAATTCCTGAGTCTTATAACCAATATAACTAATAGACAGCGTTCCATTCCCAGAAAGTTCCAACGTATAGTTACCGTCAAAATCGGTTACAGTACCATTGGTAGTTCCCTTTTCAACCACTGTTGCTCCAATGATCGGCTCCCCATTAGCATCCTTTACTGTTCCTGTTACCTTTTTTCTTTTTCCTGAAGTAACCTGCTGCTGACTTCCTTTTTTGATTACAATATTTTTACCTTGAATTTCATACGACACATTCTGCCCTTTCAAAATCTGAGCAACCGCATCCTTTAACTGGCTGGCATTAATCGAAACCGTACGGTCTGTATCCACATCACCTGCTATATATACGAAAGAATAACCACTCTTAGTTTGAAGTTCCGTCATCGCCTTCTTCACCGATACATTGCTCATTTTCAACGATATACTCTGTGAGTATATGCTTAGATTAAGGCATAGCAAAGCCCCGGCCATTAACATGGCTTTTTTTCTGTAATTCATAAGCTTAAATTTTAAGATTAAAAATTTCTGATAAAAGGCGTTTTACAAGGAATGTTTTATTACTTTTGCCGCATCCCTTAGAAAACATCTTAAAAACTAACAAGTTAGAAAGAACTAAGGTATTGCCGGAGGAACTTCCCCTTCTTCCGGCTTTTTTTATGTTCTTTCGCCAAAAGCCAAATTAAGTATCCACTTTCTGCATAATTTAAAGATTTAGTGTGTTTAACAAACGGTTAATATAAGGTTATTTCCCGGTCTTTCTGCTTATAGCGTATTTTTCCGGTTTTTTCTAATGCTTCCAAAATATCTTTAATACCTTGTTCACCCCGGCCAAAACTTCCATAAAAACGGAAATCCCGAAGAGAATCTGTAGCAAAGGTTATATGTACATCGTAGCTGCGTTCCAGTATCTTTACAACTTCCGGCAACGGCAACTCATCAAAGAACAACTTGCCGGAAGTCCATTCCAACACATTCTTTACTTCTTTTGCTTCTTTTGTCATACGGCCTTCAGCCTTGTCCAACGTAACTTGTTCATTGGGAAGCAAAATCATCTCTGCTTCTGCCCGCAAACGATTATCCAACGCCACTTTTCCCTCCAACAAGGAAACTACAGCTTCTTCATCGTTCGGATAGTCGCGAAAATTAAACTTGGTACCCAACACTCTGACCGATAAAGAAGGAGTCTGTACATGAAACGGGAGTTTCTCATTACGCTCTACCTCAAAATATCCTTCTCCACTTAATTCCACCTCACGGTTGTCTACTCCAAAGTCCTGTGGATAGACCAGACGGGAACCGGCATTCAGGACTACCAGTGTACCATCGGGCAAACGAAGGCGTGTCTGTGCACCGAGAGGAGCTTCTACCTCTACCTGAGTCAATGCATTTTGCAGGTTGTTTTCTCCCTGGCGGTAAGAGAAGAAGGAAATAAGTCCTACTACCAACACAGCGGCTGCATATTTATAGATTGTTTTCCAACCTATGACTTTCTTGGATTGTTTCTGAGCTGTACTTGCAGCCACCCGTTTCCGGAAGGTTTCAAAAGCGCGGTCGGCATCGTAGCGCGTACGTTCTTCCTCCTGTACGGCAGAAAACCAGATTTCCTGCTGCTGCATGAAATAACGTCGGTTTTCTTCAGAACTGGCAATCCATGCGTCCAGTTCTTCACGTGCTTCCTTGCTCAGACCTTTACTCAGAAAAGCGGCAATCAGTTCGTCGATATGTGAATTTCTTTCTTCCATTTTCAGGGTTTCTATAGGTGAGACGAAATTTTCGCCTGAGCGGGTAGGCGAAAAACGTAATTTTTTTACTTGAAAGTCGAAAAAAATAAAATCAGAATAATCAGATACTTCCCGAGTTCTGAATGAAGCGATGATAATGCACTCTTTATGTGATACTTAACCGTATTAACAGAAATATTCAGCTCTGTAGCGATTTCTTCATATTTTTTCCCCTCGAAACGACTTTTGATAAAAACCTTCCGGCAGACTTCCGGCAAATTTCGGATGGCATGATGAATTTCTTCCTCCAGTTCATGTTCCAGCAGACTTCCCAAAGGGTAATCGTCAGAGAGCAGATAACGCATCTCTCCTTCTTCCGGAATAGAAGAAAAAGCCACTTCCGTACGTTCTTTCTTAGAAGACAGGTAATCCATGCAATGATTCCGCACGGCACGCACTAAGTAACTGCGCAAGGAAACTTGAATGTCGAGTGTCTCATGTACTTCCCACAAATGAAAAACGACATCTCCTACCAGCGTTTCGGCCAGAAAATCATCTCCCACATATTCATGAGCTATATGGCACAACAAGGCATAATGATGACGGTAGAGGTATTTATAAGCCTCTTCATTTCCTCGTTTCAGTTGCTCTATGATAATTCGTTCCGTAATTTCCATCTGTGTGTTGTAGCGTAAATTCAGTTTATTCAAACATTTTCCGATAATAGGCGGCTTTATCTGTTATTTGTTTCCATTGTTCTATCCCATTGATAGGGGAAGAATGTACTCGCTCATAAAACGCGATTTCCTCCTGAAACGGACGGAAATCATTTTGCATCAGTGACAGATTCAGTGCTTTTTCGATTCGGGCGAAACCATACATCAGAGAATCTTGTGCTACCTGCTGAATTTTTATTGTATAGGCAGAATCGGCTCGCAAAAAATCTCTTCGGGCAGTAAGCGTATCTCCCTTATAATCTTCGAGTACAGCTTTCAAGTGAAGCAATTCGGACGACATGGAATCGCTCATACATCTATCCATTTCACGCAATAAGTCCAATACTTCCAACAGACGCCAGCTCTGCAACAAATAACGGTATTTCAACAAATAAGTCTGCTTGTCAGGACGTAAAGCCAATGCACTGTCCAGTTTCTGACGGATGAGTGAATCATGGATGCATACTTGCGGATGCGACTTGTCAATTGGCTGATTCCAAAATAAAGAATCACTTTGCATCAAGCTGTCAGCTTCGAGTACGAGTGTATGCACAGCCTGCTGAATATCAGATGCGCTATCCGATTTTTCATGCATACACGCAGAAACGATTCCAGCCAGACAACCAGCCATTAAAAAGAGTTTTGCATCCATAGTTCAAAGATTGGGTTTGCGCAAAGTTAATTTTTTTCATTTATACCAAACACAAAAATGCAAAAGAATCTAAACAAAAACAGAAATCTCCCTACGAAAAAAAGTTATTCGCCAGTAACAAATTCTCTGTTTCACACTGTGGGATACAAAAACCACAGTGTGGGATATATATTTCACAGTGTGGGATACAAATCCCGCACTGTGAAACAGAGAATATAACAAGACAAAATGGAGTATTCACAGAAGCATCTGAAAACTATATCTGGTGAGATTCAGATTATTTCTTCAGACTTCTTTTTACTACTGCAGGTATGCCGGCTGCCAGAGAATCATCGGGAATATCTTTGGTTACGACACTACCTGCTGCAATGATACAGCGATTGCCAATGGTCACTCCCGGACATACTACCACATTTCCGCCCAACCAGCAGTCCTCACCTATCGTAATGGGATAGGCGGTTTCCTTTTCTTCACGGCGCTCCACATAATCCATGGGATGCTGAGGTGTATAGAACTGACAATGGGGACCTATCAGGGTGTGTTTTCCGATACGGATATAGCCTCCATCGAGCATGATACAGTCATAGTTCATAAACACATTTTCCCCTAAAATGATACCTGTACCATGGTCACAATGGAAAGGCGGACAGATGGTAGTGCTTTGCGGAATACCGGGAATCAGTTCTTCTATCACCTGACGGTAGTCTTCATCGTAGATGGTCATGGAACGCAAACAGGCACAGACTTTCTTGGCGTGTACCAGACTGGCATGTATTTCAGGGTCGGAAAAATAATAGAGCTCCTGACTGCGCATTTTTTCATATTCTGTTTTCATAGGCTTTAATACTAAAATTACCAGGCTCAAAGGTAGAGGGATTTTTGTTTATTTGCAATGAGATTTGATACTCATTAATTTTACTACATATAGGTAAAAACAAGAAAAGCCCTGAAAATGCGAATACACACACTTCAAGGCTTATACTTATATGTTGAGAATCTTTTACAAGCTATAATATCTTTAGTAAAAACAAGAAACCCTTGCAAGTTATCACTTACAAGGGTTATTCTTTTCTTCGTACCCAAACACCACATGTCCATCCTATGTCTTTCTCTTTTCACAGGCAATCTGCCACCAAGCCGAGTTTCCAGCAGCTTGACATCGTACAGCTGTCTTCTCCTGCCCTGCTCTCTTACCTGCAGGAAAGGGGGATAAATACGGCACTGGCGAAAAGAGAATGCCGTGAGGCACACTTCACCAACAACGACAAACGGTATTTCGCCATTGCTTTTCCGAACATATCGGGCAGATATGAAATCCGCAACCGATATTTCAAGGGCTGCATCGCACCGAAAGAAATATCACATATCAGACAATCGGAAGAGCAAACAATAAAGTACAAACCAAAAAACAAGTATTTATGGCAACAAAATCAAGCATACATATCAAGCCCTGCAACATCGCATCGAGCGAGGCTCATAACAGAAGGGCTGCCGAATACATGCGCCACATCGGAGAGTCCAGAATCTATGTAGTTCCTGAACTCTCCACCGATAACGAGCAGTGAATAAATCCCAACTTCGGCAGCCCGGATTTGCGGACGCATTATGACAATATCGACAGATGGTAAAGGAAAAGACCGGACGTGCCATGCAGGAAAAGGAACGGGAACGCAAAGGCAAGAACGGCAAGACAGTCAAGATTGCGGGATGCTCCCCCATACGTGAAGGAGTGCTGCTTGTCAGGTCGAACACCACACTGGCAGACGTGCGTAAATTCGGTGAGGAGTGTCAAAGACGGTGGGGAATCACACCGCTGCAAATCTTCCTGCACAAGGACGAAGGGCATTGGCTGAACGGTCAGCCGGAAGCGGAAGACAAGGAAAGTTTCAAGGTCGGGGACAGATGGTTCAAGCCGAACTATCATGCCCATATCGTTTTCGACTGGATGAACCACGAAACCGGAAAGAGCCGAAAGCTCAATGACGATGACATGATGCAGATGCAGACCTTGGCATCCGACATTCTGCTGATGGAACGTGGACAGTCAAAGGCTGTCACGGGTAAGGAGCATCTGGAACGGAACGATTTTATCATAGAGAAACAGAAAGCCGAGCTGCAACGCATGGATGCTGCCAAACGGCACAAAGAAGAACAGATAAATCTTGCCGAGCAGGAACTGAAACAGGTAAAATCAGAAATACGCACTGACAAATTAAAGAAGACAGCCACCACAGCAGCGACAGCCATAACAAGCGGAGTTGCTTCTCTTTTCGGAAGCGGAAAACTGAAAGAACTGGAACGTGCCAACGAAAAACTGCAAGACGAGGTTTCAAAACGGGACACCAGTATTGAAAAATTGCAGAGCCAGATACAGCAGATGCAGAAACAGCATGATACGCAGATACACAATCTCAGAGAAATGCACAGACAGGAACTTGACATGAAGGAAAAAGAACTGTCACGGCTCGCCAGAATCATAGACAAGGCTTTCAGGTGGTTTCCGATGTTCAAGGAAATGCTGCGCATGGAAAAGTTCTGTGCCATGCTGGGATTCTCTAAAGAAATGACAGAAAGTCTTTTGGTCAAGAAAGAAGCCTTGAAATGCAGCGGTAAAATCTATTCAGAACAGCACAGACGGAACTTTGATATAAAGGATGATATTTTAAGGGTGGAAAATGACCCTGACGATGAAAGCAGGCTGAGCCTGACAATAAACAGGAAGCCGATTGCCGACTGGTTCAGGGAGCAATGGCACAGGCTTAGATACGGAACAAGACTGTCGCAACAGGAAGAAAAGAAAAGTAGAGGAATTAAGATGTAACTTGATAGTTTGCGACTCTAGATTCCCGATTATCAATTAAATTGTGTATCTTTGCCAATGGATTGAGGAAACTCTTTCCAAGACATGTTAGAATTAGAAGAAGCATTATGCTGGTCGTGGTATCGGAAACCTGGGAAATTTCTTAAGACATACAAACGATGATGGCATAGTGGTTCTCACGCTATAGCGTGGGCTGCTATTGTTATATCTGTTTGTATGGGTTTTCCTAGGACCTCCGACACAGGTGAACGATTTGTGGTTCACGCTTCGTGCGTTAGGAATGACAATTAACCAATAAACATAGTTCATATGAACATTAAGCAATGCATCTATTTATTTGCCGCAATCGCATTTTCACTCTCATCTTGTAGCGATGACAGCGGCATGGAAAATGATTTTGAGCCTAAGACTCATCTCTAGAAAAAAGGCAAAAATGAATATTATCTTCTTAAAAGTGAATATTGCCCTATTTGGATATCCCTCTATCTTTGCAGTTGATTATGAAAGTATTGATATGAAACAACTAATATTCATTTTTACCGTTGCATGGGGTGCTGTAGTAGGCAGCCGTGCGCAAGAGGTGCTTACTTTGGATGATTGTCTTCGTTGGGGTATTGAAAATAACCTTTCTCTCCGGGGACAGCGCAATGAGATTCAAAAAAGCAAATATGCTATTTCTGAAAACCGTGCCAAGTTATTACCGCAAATTAATGGAGTGGCTAATTTTAACGACAACGTCGATCCTCCAGTGTCCGTAACAGATGGTTCTGCTTATGACAAACCTTATAATGTAACCCAGACGCTGCAGTATAATGCCGCAGCCGGATTGCAGCTTCAAATGCCACTCTATAATCAGACGGTTTATACCGCTCTTTCCATTTCGAAGGTATTGGATGAAATCAGCCGTCTGTCTTATGAAAAAGCGCGCGAGGACTTGATGATGCAGATTGCTAAGATGTACTATCTGGGACAGGCCACGGCCGAGCAGATAACGCTGGTTAAAGCCAATATTGCGCGTCTGGAGGAATTGCGTGACATTACGGTGGCTTTCTATGACAATGGCATGGCTATGGAGGTGGATGTGAAGCGTGTCAATATAAACCTGGAAAACTTGCAGGTACAGTATGACAATGCACAGGCCATGCTGGCTCAACAGCTGAATATGCTGAAATATGTGATGGATTATCCGGCAGAGAAAGATATAACGCTGGAACCGGTGAATGCTGAAACTATTGCTCCGATTGAATTGACCGGCTTGTCAGAAAATCTGTATGAGCTTCAGTTGCTTCAGTCGAAGAGCGACTTGGCAGAACGGCAGAAAAAGATGATTTCCCATGGATACATTCCTTCACTTACATTGACGGGCAACTGGATGTATACGGCTTATACGGATAAGCTTCATCATTGGTTTCATTCCGGACCCTCCAATCATTGGTATCGTTCTTATGGTTTAGGCTTGGCACTGCGTGTCCCTATTTTTGATGGATTGGATAAGAGGTATAAAATTCGCAAGGCGAAAATTGATCTGGAGAATATTCGTTTGGCGCAAGAGAATACGCGGAAGAATCTGGAGACACAATATGTCAACGCTACGAACGATTTGATGAATAACCAACGCAATTTCAAGAAACAAAAGGATAATTATCTTTTGGCGGAGGATGTCTATGAGGTAACATCTGACCGCTATCGGGAGGGTATTGCTCCATGACAGAGGTTTTACAGGATGAAATGCGTATGAGTGAAGCGCAGAACAACTATATCAGTGCGCATTATAACTATCGTGTAACTCACCTTTCTTTGCTGAAGTTGACTGGACGTGTAGAAAGTCTGCTGAAGTAAGTTCTCAATTATTTTATTCATAGTCAATGATCAGCTATCAATTTTAAACATATGGAAACAACAGATAAAAACAGTGCTGCAATGAGCACACATCACGAACAGGCTAAGAAATTGAGAAAATTGCGCACCCGCCAGCGTGTGGTAAGCCTGATTGGTATAGCTATTTTAGTTTGGGGGATTATTCAGGTTACTTTCTTGTTTCTGGATTATAAAAATACAGAATCCAGTAATGATGCTCAAATAGAGCAATATATCTCGCCGGTTAATCTGCGTGCTTCAGGTTATATCAAGAAAATCTATTTCACCGAACATCAGGAAGTGCACAAAGGTGATACGCTGTTGGTGCTGGATGACCGTGAATACAAGATCCGTGTGATGGAAACTGAGGCTGCTTGAAGGATGCATTGGCCGGAGCTACTGTAATTGGTGCCACACTTCAGACGACACAAACCACAGCTTCGGTGTATGATGCTTCTATTTCTGAAATTGAAATTCGTCTGGCAAAATTGGAAAAAGACCGTCAGCGTTATGAAAATCTGGTGAAACGTAATGCTGCTACGCCCATACAGCTGGAGCAGATTGAAACTGAATATTCTGCTCTACAACGCAAACTGGAAGCTACGAAACGTCAGCGCAGTGCAGCCTTGTCCGGTGTGAATGAAGTTTCGCATCGTCGTGAAAATGTGGAAGCCGGTATTCAGCGTGCCACAGCGGCGTTGGAGATGGCCAAATTGAATCTGTCTTATACTGTAGTCGTGGCTCCGTGTGACGGTAAGCTGGGACGTCGGGCTTTAGAGGAAGGTCAATACATTACTGCCGGGCAGACCATTACATATATCTTGCCGGATACTCAGAAGTGGGTGATTGCCAATTACAAAGAGACTCAAGTGGAAAATCTGGCTATCGGTCAGGAAGTAAGGATAAAGGTGGATGCAGTAAGTAATAAAGAGTTTACGGGTAAGATTACTGCTATTTCCGGTGCAACTGGAGCCAAGTATTCTTTAGTTCCTACTGATAATTCTGCCGGTAATTTTGTAAAAATTCAACAGCGTATTCCGGTTCGCATTGATTTTATCAATCTTTCTGAAGAAGACAATGATCGCCTGGCTGCAGGTATGATGGTGGTTGTGAAAGCTAAACTCTGATGTTATGTCCTCTTATCCAAGAAATTATCCGTTCTACAATTGGGTGCCCAAGTGGTTGGGCATTCTGATATTGGTGTTGATGTTCATCCCCATTCTTACTGTGGGTGGTGTGTATTCTGTGAACAGTACTGAGATGATGAGCGGGCTGGGTATCATCTCAGAACATGTCACTTTTACCAATTTTGCCACCTCCATCGGGATGGCTGCTTTTTGTCCGTTTTTATATCGGCTGGTGGTGATTCGAAGAGAAAAAATGATGTGTCTGGCCGGTTTTTCCATGATGTATGTGCTCAGCTATATTTGTGCCGAAACCGACAGTATCTTTTTGTTGGCTCTCTGTAGTGTGTTGATGGGTTTCCTTCGCATGGTACTGATGATGGTCAACCTGTTCACCTTAATCCTTTATGCAGGGCGCATTGAGGCCTATTTGAAAATTAAGCCGGGGCTGGAGCCGGTAGACGGTGAGGGCTGGGATAAGCTTGATATTGAACGAAGCATAGCGCAGCCTGGCATTTATCTGTTCTTTATGATATTAGGACAGCTGGGAACATCGCTGACTGCCTGGCTGGCTTATGAATATGAATGGCAGTATGTGTATTACTATATGATGGGGATGCTGTTGGTATGTATCCTGGTTATTTTCGTAACCATGCCATACCATCGCTTCCAAAACAAGCGTTTCCCCATTAATTTCCGTCAGTTTGGCAATGCTACCTTGTTCTGCATTCCGCTGGTGTGTTTTACATATGTCATGGTGTATGGAAAGGTGCTGGACTGGTGGGATGATCCTACTATCCGCATGGCTGCGATTACTGCAGTTCTTACGGGTGCTTTATTCTTTTATATGGAATCCACACACCGCAGTCCGTATTATCAGGTGGGCGTGCTGAAGTTGCGCACCATTCGTATGGGAGTATTGTTCTATTTTTTGCTAATGTTTCTCAATTCCAGCGCCATGTTTGTCAATGTGTTTGCCGGCATTGGCATGAAACTGGATAACTGGCAGAATGCTTCGCTGGGCAACTGGACCATGTTGGGCTATTTCATCGGGGGATGATTACCATCTTTCTCAGCATGAAGAAGGTGCATTTCAAATATATCTTTGCAGGCGGATTTGTCATGTTGGGCTTGGCTGCTCTTTTTATGTATTTTGAGGTGCAGACGGATGGTCTGTATGAACGGATGAAATATCCGGTTATTATCCGTTCCACAGGCATGATGATGCTCTATTCGCTCATTCCCACTTATGCCACTCAGCGGATGCCTTATAAATTTCTGTCATCATGGATTTGTACCATGATTACCATCCGTATGGTCATTGCTCCCAGTTTGGGCGCGGCAGTATATACCAATGCCCTGCAGGAGCGTCAGCAGAACTATGTTACCCGTTATGCACAAGATATTGATTTGCTACATCCTGACGCTTCCGCTTCTTTTATGAGTACCGTACGTGGCATGAGTTATCAGGGAAAAAGTAAGGCTGAAGCAGTGAACATGGCAGCCATGTCCGTCAAGGGACGTGTTCAGATACAGGCCACTTTGGTTGCAGTCAAGGAAATGGCAGGCTGGACACTCTATGCCTGTCTGGCATGTGCAATATTTGTGCTGGTTGTGCCTTATTCTAAGAGAAAATTAGTATCTTAGTCGCTTGAAAGTGCCTAATGCACACGGACAAGCATGTATGAAGACAGTTCAAGAACGTATTACATTATTAGGAAAGGCTTTGTTTAGGCGAGATGACATATGCAGTTCGGAAGGAAGTATTTCCTCCTTCCCAATTCTCTTTCACACCCCATTTTTGGTCAGTGGGGTGGGAATAGTGATTTGTATGCAAGGTTTTTTTACTTTTGCCCTGAATCGTTGTGTGATGCGAGCATCTGCCGGAGAAACCTTGTTTATTCCTGATGGAGCGGAGTTTCGGGTTATGGAAGAGTCTTCTGATTTGGATGTGCATTTCCTGCTGTATCAGGTTGAACCTATCCGTGATATTTTAGGGAATCAGGTCGTATCTATGTACCTTTATTCTCAGTTAGTGCCCAAACCTTGTTATGTTTGGCAGACTGGCGAAGAGGATGAGTTACTCCGTTATATGATGCAGCTTGATGCTACCCTTCTTCAAAATGATACTTTCCGTCAGTATGAGCAGAAACTGTTGCTGCTGGCACTGACCCATCGGCTCTGTTCGCTCTATAATCGTAAGTTGATGAACAATCAGAATGCGATGGGACATCGTAATGAGGTGTTCTTAAAGCTTATTTCGCTGATTGAACAGTATTATATGCAGGAACGTGGAGTGGAGTTTTATGCCGATAAATTATGTCTCTCACCTAAATACCTTTCTGTCATATGCAATCAATATGCGGATATACAGTAAAGGATTTGGTGTCTAAGTCCATTATACGGAAGAGTATTTCTCTTTTAAAAAATACACAGAAAAACATACAAGAAATTGCAGATATGTTCAATTTTCCTAATGCCTCTTTTTTTGGAACTTTCTTCAAAAAGCAAATGGGCATGTCTCCTGGACAATATCGCAAGAACATCGCTTTTTAATTCGCCTTCATTATGGCTAAGATCTGTATAAAAAAGCAACTACTAAGTGCGAAATGGATGATTTCGTACGACTTCACCGCAAGTTATATGAGACAGCCTCTTTCTATATTAACTAACAACACGATCACAACTAAAACATAAAACTAAAAATTTTCTTTTGAGAAGTCTTAAATCGTTCAATTTCCAAAGAGAGCGATTTCTTTAATTGAACAGCCATAAAGCCCAGAAAAGGCAGATTTGTTTCTTCTTCCTGTGATTGACGTAAGGCAGAAATATACTCTTCCCTATCTTCCTTAAATATCTTAGTCGGAAAAAGGTTGTAGCAGAACTGAATATAATTCATCAGTAGGCGGGCGGTTCTTCCGTTGCCATCGACCCACGGATGAATGGTCACTAAGTTAAGATGGGCATTGAAACTTAGTTCGTATTGTTCCCGAAATGTTCCCACTGCCTTCTGTTTTTCCTGTAATAAAGCGCAAAGTTCCTCTACTTTGGCAGGGACTTTCTGATAACTCATATAAGAACGTCCATCAATACCAGCCGTCACGCCACACAAGCGAAATTCACCTTTGGAAGAATCAAAAGAGCCACCCATAACGTTATAAATACTGCCTGTCGTACGCATCAATGTCGAATTCAACTTTTGCAAGAATGCTGAATTAATTGGTTTCTTACTTTTGGCTTCCTCTTTGGCAAGCTCATATGCCTTCTTTAAGTCCTCATTCATCAAATGATACACCAAAGGTTTCCCTTTAGCTGTCAATCCCTCATCGAAAAGCATTTGTGCCTCCGCTTCGGTGAGTGTAGAACCCTCAATTGCTGTAGAATGGGTAATAAGAGAATAGAGGTAGTACTTTTCATAGTCCACCGCTTCACTAATACCAAGTTGCTGAAACTTTTGGTATAACCGTTCAATCTCTTGCCAAACACCTTGTTCCATTGACTTTTATTTAATTGGATTTATCTCTTTTCAAAGGTAGTGTATTTGTATTGCGTAGCCAAAGAAAATAATGACTTACTACTATATTTTTGCGCCTGTGGGGAAAATGTGGGGAAAAATCAGGCAAACAAAAAGGCTAAGCGATTGACAATTAATCACTTAGCCTTTCATTCAGTACCCAGACCGGGTCGGAACCGGGATGGATGTTACTCCACTGGTGTTTGAGACCAGCGCGTCTACCGATTCCGCCATCTGGGCATCATTTCTGATTGCGAGTGCAAAAGTACACATATTTTTCAATAGTGCAAGGAATACGGACAAAAAAGTTGAAAAAAAGTTTTCTAACACTATTTAGAATCCTTTTCGGGGGTTTCTTACAAAATAAACCCTATCTTAGCATCAAACTTTAATGCCAGCATTAACCATGGACAGTAAAAATTTTTATTGCATCATCATGGCCGGAGGAACCGGGCGTCGGTTCTGGCCATACAGCCGGAAAGCCTTACCCAAACAATTTCTAGACTTTTTTGGAACTGGCCAGACACTCTTGCAGCAAACTTACGAAAGATATAAGCAAATTCTTCCTGCTGAGAATATTTTCATTACGACTAACCAGCATTATAGGGAACTGGTACTAAACTCGCTTCCCGGTTTCAGCGAATCTAACCTGATTGTGGAAGAAGAACACCGAAATACGGCACCTGCCATTGCATACGCATCGTATGTCATTCAAAAAATCAATCCGGATGCCAGCATCGTGGTAGCTCCTTCTGATCACCTGATTCTAAAAATGGACGAGTTCAAACAGGATATTCTGAAATCGCTGGAATTTGCATCCCACTCGGACAAGCTCCTGACATTGGGTATTAAACCCAGCTATCCGGAAACGGGTTATGGCTATATTCAGGTTTCCGAAGAAAAAGAAGAAGATTTTTACAAAGTCAAGACATTCATCGAGAAGCCGTTACGGGAGTTTGCCGAGGTATTTGTACAAAGCAATGAGTTCTACTGGAATTCCGGCATCTTTGTATGGCACGTCAAAACGATAATGAAGGCATTCCATGAAATGATGGCGGAAGTATGTCCACAAGTGGAATGTGACATGCCGAAATTCAGTACCTGCCCCAACAGCTCCATTGATTATAGCATCATGGAAAAGGCTGACAATGTATATGTACTGCTTTGTGACTTCGGGTGGGCGGACATAGGTACATGGAATGCATTGTATGATGCTTCTCCCAAAGACGAAAATCAGAATGTGACGACGTACAGTAATGCGTTGCTATATAACTGTAAGGACAATATCATCATGACTCCCAAAGATAAATTAGTGGTTGTACAAGACTTGGAAGGGTATCTGGTGGCAGAACAGGGGAATGCCCTGCTCATCTGCAAAAAGGATGATCAGAATGCCATCCGGAAATTTGTCAACGATGCAGAAATGAAATTTGGTGAGCTGTATTCATGAGTTACAGTAAACCTTCTCACACATAAAAAGAATGGCTTGTCTTTCCACGAACAGAGAGACAGGCCATTCTTTTTATAGCGACCAGACTTAATACTCAAAGGTAATTCCCAACGTAGGGAGTAACGTGCCACTCTCCTGCCGGATGGATTTCATGACATATCGCTGCTCGCTCAGCGGTGCGGAAGGATTTTCAATCTGTCCCGTACTCATCAGGGCATCGGGCTGACGCAGTTTACTGGCCGTAATGTTCTGGATGTCGAGATAAAAGCCTAACATACATTTTTTCAGATAGAAGGTTTTATCTACCCGCACATCCAGTTGTCCGAAGACCGGCAAACGCTCCTGATTATAGCGGCTATAATCATAGTAAGCACGTCCCTGCACATTCCAAGCTTCCACCAGCGAAGATTTTTCCACATCGTAAGGCGTATAAGGAGAACCACCTATGCAACTGACTTTAGCTCCTAAACTCCAATGTTTGGGGAAGTTATAGGTTCCACTCATATTCAGAATAAAACGGTTATCCCAGGCGGAAGGTACATAGCTTCCTTGCTCGCCATCCTTGAATTCACTCTTGAAAATGGTCAGTGAGGAAGAGAGATTCAGCTTCTGGGTCAGCAGCCACTTGAACATCAGTTCTACCCCGTACGAGCGACCTTTTGCTTCGGAAGAGAGTGCTTCATTTCCGATGGTTCCATAATCATTTCCTTTGCAGGAGAGTGGTATCTGGTCGGACAAGGAGAAAGGCATGTGTCCGTATAATTTATAGAAGCCTTCCACTGACAGCTCCATATTTTCATTGGGTGTCCATGACAATCCCAGACTTTCCTGTGACACGGAGATGTAATCCAAGTGACGGTTGACATACTCTCCTTCTTCCCCTTTGAAGCCTAAGGCGGTATAAGAAGGAAGCTGATAATACAGTCCCACATGGCCACTCAGAGTAAGTCCCTCAACCAACCGGTAAGATACTGACAAACGTGGGGAAAGCTGACGCCACAACTCCTTCATTTTATCGCTATAATTATTTCCGTCGGTACGTACGCCCATGGAGGCCGTGAAACTTTTGTCGGGAGCGGCATAATCGACTGAGGCAAACATTCCCCAACGCCAGAGAGACAAATCGGTATGGTAATCATATTCCCGCAGGGCATTGGCAAAGACCTTGCGGTATTCATTGCTCTTGTAACGGGAGTAATTCAGGTCGAACCCGGCTTTTACTTTCCACACGCTCCATGAAGAGGTGTTTTCCATACGCAATTTGGTTTCCTGCTCGATAGAGCCCAGCCGCAGCGTCAGATTTTCTTCACTGCTTTCGTCATTGTCCCGATATTTTACATTACGGTTGTTCAGATAGCTTTGACTTAATACGATTGCCTGCACATGCCGCTGGGAATAATGACGGTACACACCTCCTACGGTATAGGTTTCCTGATTAATTTCGGGAAGGTAACTGAACATATACTCAGCATCTTCTCCTTCAATCCCCAAATTGAGTTTCATGCGGTCAATTCCTCCAAGACCAAGTAAAGTCAGTTCGTTGTGGCTGTCAAAACGGGTTTTAATTTTAAAGGAAGCATCGGTATAGGCCGGAAGGAAAGGCAGACCCAAGATTTTAAACAATGCCTGCAAATAAGACTAGCGTACCGACACCAAATAAGAAGTCTTGTTGCCAATATGTCCGTTGGAACTGAGTGAGACCTCTGAGGCACCTAAAGTTGCTTTCAGGGAATTGCGCTCCATGTCTCCATCACGCAGACTAAAGTCGAGCACACTACTCAACGCATTACCTTTGTCGGCTGGGAATGCCCCGCTGTAAAACTTCACACTACGAATCAAATCGGCATCAATCAGTCCGACAGGACCTCCGGAAGCTCCTTGTGTACTGAAGTGATTGATATTCGGAATCTCTACCCCATCCAGGTAGAAACGGTTTTCGGAAGGACCACCTCCCCGCACAATCAGGTCATTGCGATAGCCTATAGGAGAAAAGGCTACCCCCGGATAGTTTTGTACAACTTTTGAAATATCCCGGTTGGCACCCGGAGCTTTTTCAATCTCCTGCAAGCCAATCACCCGAAGGCTGACAGGGCTCTCTGGTACCTTCTGAAAAGGAGAAGCTGTCACAATCACCTCATTCAACGACGCATTTTCTTCCTCCAGTTCAATCTGTACATAAGGTGTCACGTGGTTCACCCGATATTCCGGAGTCAGTTCTGTTTTATACCCAAGGAAAGAAGATTGCAGACGGTAAATACCCGGTGGCACCTGAGTGATGAGAAAATTTCCGTTGGCATCGGTAGAAGCACCGATACCCAGTCCCACCACAAGCACATTCACAAACTCCAACGGCTGGCGGGTGGACTTGTCAATCACCACTCCTTTTATCTGATATTCGGCTGCAAAAACATTCCAGCACAGACAGCAAAGAAGAATAAAGAAAGAAATTCGTCTAATACGCATAGGTTACAATTCTAAAAGAAAACAGGCATGGTTTTCATGGAATCTGCCCAACTGAAAACCACGCCTGAAAATACGAAGAATCCTTTATATCAAAGGTATTTTTGAGAAGAAAATTATTTGCTTTCAGCTTTCCAAGCAGAATTTATTGCATTGGCGATTTCAGTAAATTCTTCCTGAGAAAGTTTAAGTTTCGGATTAGAGAACAACATGTCTGATTCTTTCTGGATAGGAATCAGGTGAATGTGTGCATGAGGAACTTCCAGACCAATCACAGCTTCACCTACTTTCTTGCAAGGGAAAGCTTTCTGGATAGCCAGCGCCACATGCTTGGCAAACACATGCATCTGAGCCAGCTCCTCATCGCTTAAATCGTAGATATAGTCTACTTCCCGCTTGGGAACTACCAGCGTATGTCCTTTCACCAAAGGATTGATGTCAAGAAACGCATAAAAATTGGCATCTTCGGCTACCTTGTAGCTCGGAATTTCGCCCGCAATGATTTTACTGAATATTGTTGCCATATTGTTTAGATATTAAATAAGGCAAGCCCGCCAAAGCGGACCTGCCTTATACATTAAAATGATATACCCATAATTTCCAAAGAGATCTTTCCCTGTGGAATAGTGATTTCTGCTACATCGCCTACCTTCTTTCCTAACAGGCCCTGCGCAATCGGTGTATTCACTGAAATCTTACCCTGCTTCAGGTTAGCTTCACTTTCTGATACGATAGTGTAAGCCATCTTCATACCTGTTTTCACATTTTTCAGTTCCACACGGCTCAGAATCTGCACAGTGTCGGTCTTCAGTTTAGATGTATCAATAATCTTGCATCACCGATGGTTGCCTTCAACTGGTTGATTTTCATTTCCAGCAAGCCTTGTGCCTCTTTTGCAGCATCGTATTCTGCATTCTCTGACAAATCGCCTTTATCACGTGCTTCTGCAATAGCAGCCACAATCTTCGGACGTTCCACCGATTCCAAATGTTTCAATTCAGCTACCAGCTTCTGATAGCCTTCTTCTGACATGTAAGCCATAATTTTTCTCCTTAAATATTCGTTATTAAATTATTTATTTTCAACAAAAGTAAAGGGCTGTCCAAAATAAGAACCGTTTATCACAAAAGTAAAGTCATTCTGAACGAAGAGTGAACCCTCCACAGGATGGGAAACAAACGGGTTCTTCACTTTGTTCAGAATGACAATCTGACAAATCAATTTTTATTTTGATACAGCCTCTCTTTCTCAGAGTCTTATATCTTGCGACAAAGATAAATCTTTTTACAATACCAGTCAAGTTTATCCGTACATGCTTTTCAACATGTTACAACAAATTCTTGATGGCTTCTTCCATATTTGTCTTTTCCCCCACACGCAAGCTCAACTCGTTATTACGGTTAACCAGGAATGCGGTAGGCAACTGGGTTACGCCGTACAAGTTAAGATAGGTAGAATAAGGTCCTTGCGGGTCGCGGACACATATCCAGGGAAGATTATCTGCAGCCGTCTTCCAGAAATGTTCGTCTGCATCCAAAGAAATCTGATAAATCACCAGGCTTGAGAAGCATATTTGTTATACAATTCACGCAAAGCTAAGTTACGCGCACCCGAAGCGGCAGAAGAATAGGCTGTAAAATCAATCAAGACAACTTTACCTTTCAAGTCTGTCAGGCGATGTGTCTTACCGTTCAAGTCCTTCAGCTCAATATCAATGATAGAAGCTTCCTGAATCTTGTCAGCCGGAAGTGTCACATCTTTTACCTGGGGCGTGCGTGTATTCTTCATACCTTTTATTACCATATTATAAAGGTTGCGTGAACGGTCGGCATGAGGATACAAGTTGTTCAAGCTGGTAGCTACTGCCGCAAAGCATTTCACATCTTCCTTACTGGTCAGCGGGTCAAAAATCATATAGCCGTTCAACTGCTGGAACAAAGCAAAATAAGCGTATGCCTTGTTAGGAGCTGCAAAAATATAATTGAGCTTTACCTGATCTTTATATGCATTCACCAATGAGAACAGACTGTCTTGAGCTACTCCGGCAGGAAGTCCGGACTGTCCTAATTTATTCACCTGCTCCTGCAAATTTGCCTGAAGCAGTACCAGTTCCTTTATCTTTTGGTTATTTTCTGAGCCCTCTACCTGATAAGCGGTAGCAAAACCGGAATTATCGGCTTTCACTGTTACAGTTTCAGTAGAGTCAACAGAGAAATTAATCACCTGATTATCCAGTCGAAGCCGATAAAAATCAGGAGAATCCGGACGAGCACCCGAAAAGTGAAACGTTCCACTCTCATCCAACTTGACAGAATCGACTTTTACTATACCTTCCAGGCTGGTATGCTCCAGATACAGCATCTTGTCGGCTGCACCCGACACCGTTCCCTCTACCTTGAAAGCAGGCTCATTGTGACATGCCATCAGTCCGGCCGACAGCAATGCCGTTAACAGATAAGTATTTCTTCTCATACCTGATTTTCTTTAATCTCACATTCTTATGTAAATTCAAGGTGCAAAGATACGGCTTTTCATGACGTCACAAAGTTTTTAAAAGATAAATCCATCATCCAACCGACGAAAACCGTTGTTTTTACGACAAATTATTATATAAAAAGCACTTCATACTGAAACTTTTACATAAATACCCGCTTTTATCCATAATAAAACATTATCTTTGTACGCTTTTTTAGATGAAATAATATTAAATCAATTTTTATGATCAATCCTATTGTTAAGACGATCGAGCTGAATGATGGAAGAACCATCACACTCGAAACGGGAAAGCTGGCAAAACAGGCAGATGGTGCTGTTATGCTACGCATGGGTAACACCATGTTGCTGGCTACTGTTTGTGCAGCAAAAGATGCAGTTCCCGGTACAGATTTTATGCCTCTCCAGGTAGAGTACAGAGAAAAATACTCCGCATTCGGACGTTTCCCCGGTGGCTTTACCAAACGTGAAGGAAAGGCTTCAGATTACGAAATCCTCACTTGCCGTCTGGTAGACCGCGCATTGCGCCCTCTGTTCCCGGACAATTATCATGCTGAAGTTTACGTAAATATCATACTTTATTCTGCTGATGGCGTAGATATGCCGGATGCACTGGCTGGTCTGGCTGCTTCTGCCGCACTGGCTGTTTCTGACATTCCGTTCGGAGGTCCGATTTCTGAAGTACGTGTAGCACGTATCGACGGTCAGTTTGTCATCAACCGACATTCGAAGCATTGGAACGTGCTGACATGGACATCATGGTTGCCGCTACTTATGAAAACATCATGATGGTGGAAGGCGAAATGAAGGAAGTTTCAGAACAAGACTTGCTGGAGGCCATGAAGTTTGCTCACGAAGCAATCAAGGTTCACTGCAAGGCTCAGATGGAACTGATGGAAGAAGTCGGCAAGACTGTAAAACGTGAATACTGTCACGAAGAAAATGACGAAGACCTGCGCAAGGCTGTACACGATGCTTGCTACGAAAAAGCATACGCCATTGCAAAATCAGGCAACAAGAACAAACACGAAAGAGGAGATGCTTTCGATGCTGTTTGCGAAGAATTCAAGGCTCAGTTCTCTGAAGAAGAACTGGAAGAAAAGGGTCCGATGATTGACCGCTACTATCACGACGTAGAAAAAGAAGCAATGCGTCGTTGTATCCTTGATGAAGGCAAACGTCTGGACGGTCGTGCTACTACAGAAATCCGTCCTATCTGGTGCGAAACCAGTCCGCTGCCAGGTCCTCACGGTTCTTCTATCTTTACTCGTGGTGAAACTCAGTCTCTGAGTACTGTTACACTGGGTACAAAGATGGACGAAAAGATTGTAGACGATGTACTCGACCAGCACAAAGAACGCTTCCTGCTTCACTACAACTTCCCTCCTTTCTCTACAGGAGAAGCAAAAGCACAGCGTGGCGTAGGCCGTCGTGAAATTGGTCACGGTCACCTGGCATGGCGTGCATTGAAAGGACAAATTCCTGCAGATTATCCTTACTGCGTACGCGTAGTTTCTGATATTCTTGAATCTAACGGTTCTTCTTCTATGGCTACAGTTTGTGCCGGAACATTGGCTTTGATGGATGCAGGTGTACCTATCAAGAAGCCGGTTTCAGGTATTGCGATGGGATTGATCAAGAATGCCGGCGAAGATAAATACGCTGTATTGTCAGATATTTTGGGAGACGAAGACCACCTGGGTGACATGGACTTCAAGGTTACAGGTACACGCGACGGTATCACAGCCACTCAGATGGATATCAAGTGTGACGGTCTGACTTACGATATTCTGGAAAAAGCATTGATGCAGGCTAAACAAGGACGTGAATACATCCTCGGCAAACTGACTGAATGCATTGCAGAACCTCGTGCAGAACTCAAGCCTCATGCTCCACGCATTGAAACTCTGACTATTCCGAAAGAATTCATCGGAGCTGTAATCGGCCCGGGCGGAAAGATTATCCAGGGTATGCAGGAAGAAACCGGTGCTACTATCACTATTGAAGAAGTAGACGGTGCAGGCCGCATCGAAATTGCAGGAACAAACAAGAAATGCATCGACGATGCAATGCGTATGATCAAGGCTATCGTAGCTGTTCCTGAAGTAGGTGAAGTATACACTGGTAAGGTTCGTTCTATCATGCCTTACGGTGCATTCGTAGAATTCCTGCCGGGAAAAGACGGATTGTTGCACATCTCTGAAATCGACTGGAAACGCTTTGAAACAATCGAAGAAACCGGATTGAAAGAAGGTGATGAAATTGAAGTGAAGTTGCTGGACATCGACCCGAAAACGGGTAAGTTCAAGCTGTCACACAAGGTATTGCTTCCGAAACCGGAAGGAATGACCGAAAATCATCCGAAGCGCGAACGTCGTCCGCAGAACAACCACAAGGATAAAGAATAATCTACTTATATATCCTTTAACCCCAAAGGCTGCCCTCACCGGCAGCCTTTTTTATTTGATACCACCACACACAAAAAGACATTTTTAACATCCCTCCTGAACCATTCTGTTTTTATTTTCGTACTTTTGGGTAAATGAACTTTAAATAGCTATATTATGAACGCAAATCCTGTATTCAGTTTGCACATCCCGACCAAAATTTTGTTCGGATGCGGAGAGTTAAGAAAGTTGGCGACAGAAAAGTTACCCGGCAAGAAAGCCCTGATTGTCATCTCTCAGGACCTCCATGAAGAAATACGGCTACCTCACAAAGTCGTTGAACTGTTGCAAGAAAAACAATACGGAATCTGTTGTCATATGACAAGATTTCTGCC
>ENA-OQAZ01000084-OQAZ01000084.1-human-gut-metagenome-genome-assembly--contig:-NODE-84-length-44598-cov-8.596614_pt1 | contig 44598 bp, 39 predicted proteins | sample MGYA00242737_ERZ504531 | MGnify/ENA primary metagenome ERZ504531 (study PRJEB26092, sample SAMD00036244) | human gut metagenome | host: Homo sapiens | study: EMG produced TPA metagenomics assembly of... | reverse complement strand
ATTTTTCAGTTCACTTGGGAGCAGCGTCTGGTCGCCTATCAACAATGTTATCGATAAATGAAATACCGGTAATCCAGTTCCATGTTCGATTTCTCCCTGTCCCTGAATGTCATTCTGACGTCCGGCAAAGTTCCACATGAAATAACGCCAGTACATGTAGTTCAACTGGTAGATGAAGAAGAACTTGATGTTATCCCATTGTGTCGGAATCTTCACCATAATCATTTCTCCACACTGGTCGTAGGGAACCTGACGTCCTTCTACTCCTCCCAGCCAGTCTTCGTAGGCTTGTGCATGTGCATCGCTGTACATACGTGGGAACAACATGTTTTGAGCGTATTTATACTCTGTTTTATGACGTACAATTTCGTAGCTGTCTTTTTCATCCGGATGTTCCTTTTCTTTCCGCTGGTATACCGGATCCCCTTCTTCCACGTCGTACACGCATCCTCCTTCAGTAGGTTTCAATGCCGGTTTAGAAGCATAAGTTTGTCCGTAGAATAACGGGCGGGTACCGTATTGTTCACGGCCTAAGTATTCTCCCAAAGTAAAGATGTCTTCCGGAGAGTTCTGGTCCATTGGCGTATTGGCCGAAGAACGGATGACAATGACTGCATACGAAGAATAACCTACCACAATCATCATCATGGCCAGCAGACTGGTATTCAGCGTGCGTGCGCTGACACGGTATTTTTCACCGATATTGGCAAAGAGGTAAATTGCTAAAATAGCCAGTACGATGATACCGATGAAGACACTGCTCCAGCCGTGTCCGTAGAACGGAATACCCAGCAAACCGACAGTGGTCAGGAAAGAGATATTCATCCGCTTGCGGCTTTTCACGGTGTAGCTTTCGTATACACCCAGATGATGCTTGCAGCCAGAATAATCATGTAAATGATGACACCCGTATTAAATGGCAGGCCGAAGTCGTTGACAAACAACAGCTCAAACCATCCGCCTACCTTCACGATACCCGGCACGATGCCATACAATACGACAGCTACCAGAATCATGGAACCAGCCAAGGCTATCAGACTGCCTTTCAGGTTGGCGGTGGGGTTTTTCTTGTAATAATATACCAGTACGATGGCCGGAATACACAGTAAGTTCAGCAAATGTACACCGATAGACAATCCTGTGAGGTAAGCAATCAGAATCAGCCAACGGTCGCTGTGAGGCTCGTTAGCCCGGTTCTCCCACTTCAGAATCAGCCAGAAAACAACGGCAGTGAAAAGGCTGGAATATGCATATACTTCACCTTCTACCGCACTGAACCAGAATGTATCACTCCATGTATAAGCCAGTGCACCTACCAGACCTGATCCCATGATGGTAATCAGCTTGCCCGTAGTCATCTCTTTGTCATCGGGGCAAATCAGTTTTTTGGTCAGGTGAGTAATGCTCCAGAATAGGAACAGGATACATGCCGCACTCATCAGGCACTCATTATGTTCACCATTTTAGCCACTTGAGTCGCATCGCTGGCAAATTGGCTGAACAGGTTGGCTGTCAGCATGAAGAAAGGTGCGCCAGGAGGATGTCCTACCTCCAGTTTGTATCCGGTAGTAATGAATTCCGGACAGTCCCAGAAGCTGGCCGTCGGTTCAATGGTCATGCAGTAAGTAAATGCAGCCACCGCAAAAGTAAGCCAGCCTACCAGATTGTTAATCTTGTTGTACTGTTTCATGAATTATTTTTAGTTTCTCGTTAAAATTCAATGCGGCAAAGATAGCAAACATTTGCTAATCAAGTCCCAAAAGTAAATGATAATGTTGCAAAAGGCGTTAAAAGCAGCCTTCTACTCTTCGTGATGATGGCATTTTAATATTCGATGAGGCAGGTTGCCGTGTCCTAACAGTTCGATAGGACATTCAAAATGTGCCTCCAGCCATTCGGCGGAAACTTCCGTATCCGGATGGTAATCCAGCGTGCCGTTTACACAGGCAATGCTTTTTACGTTTTGCAGGATGGTGCCGATATCGTGACTCACTAGCACGATGGCGCATTCCTTGTTGATTTCTTCCAACAGAGCATAAAGACGAGCCTCAAAACGCTTGTCAATGTATGTGTTGGGTTCATCCAGAATGACGACTTCTGGATTGGAGACGAGTGCGCGCCCCAATAAAGCCCTTTGCAGCTGTCCGCCACTTAATTGTCCGATGGCTCTTTGTTCCAAGCCTTCCAGTCCCATGCGGGCAATGGTTTCACGTACCTTGTCATGCTGTGCCTTGGAGAATGAGCGGAACAATGATTTTTGTTTATTTAATCCGGAAAGAACCACTTCGTACACCGAGATGGGAAATTTCTTGTCTATAGTGTTGTATTGGGGCAAATACCCCATTGTAATCTCATTCACCTCCTTTCCCTGATGAAAAAACTGAATTGTTCCAGCCGAAGGCTTTAGTAAGCCTAAAATAATTTTCATCAAGGTGGTTTTTCCTCCTCCGTTCGGGCCGATTACTCCAAGAAAATCCTTTTCTGCAATTTCCAGGTTGATATGTTCCAGCACTTTTTTCTGGTCGTATGCAGCGGCAATCTCAGTCAGTCTGATAAGAGGTTGGTTCATGAGGATAATTTTTAGTTATTGTTTTTTGCTTAATGATTTGGCTATGTGAATCATTTCTTTGTTCCAGTCATAGCTTAACGGGTTGATAGGGACGATTTTTAGTCCCAGTTCCTGCGCGATTACTTCCGCGTTACGCTGGTCGAATTCCTGTTGCACGAATACGACTCTTACCTGTTTCTGTTTGCAGGTTTTCATCAGTTCCTGCAGATGGCTTGGTGAAGGTTCCTTTCCTCCTTCCTCGATGCTGATTTGCTGCAGGCTGTAATCTCTGGCAAAGTAACTTAATGCCGGATGGTAAATCAGGAAACAATAGTCAGCATTCGTCAAATAGCTCTGCATCTCACGTTCAGTACGGTTGATGACCTGTTGCAGGCTGTCCAATCGTGTCTGATAGTAAGTTTGATTGTCCGGGTCTATTTCGGACAATGCCTTGCAGATGTTAGAAGAAATGATACGTGCATTCGAAACTGAATTCCATATATGAGGTTCTACTCCGTCTATATTTCCATGCGTATGGGCATGCGGATGTATTTCATGAATGAGATCGACTCCTTGCGACATGTCATAAAAAGGCAGTTTGGGTGTGTTGGCTTGCAATCTTTCTGCCCATGCCTGTTCAAACCCGATATGGCCGATGCGCAGATAGGCTTTGCTTCGTGCCAGTTCGACGAGTTGCTGGGGCGTAGGGTCGTATATTTCCGGATTAGCTCCTTTGGGAACGATACTGACCACCTGGAATTTGTCTCCAGCAATGGCTTCTGTGAAATATCGTAACGGTTCAATGGTTACTGTCAGAGTAGGGGCGTCTTCTTTTCCTTGCTTTCCCGTACAAGATACGGTGAGCAGCAGGATACTTATCAAAGTAAAAAAATATTTTTTCATTCGTTTGTGTCGTATTGAAAGTGTGATACAAATATAGTAGTTTCTTTTGGTAGCGGGAGACTCCTTTGTTTATTTTTAGGTTCTTTCTTTGGTTGCCCGAAGAATTTCTCTTTTACCTCCCGGAGGGCCAGGGAGCCGCTCTACGGTGAAACCAGCTGCCTGCAACATTCTCCTTACCACTCCTTTTGCGCAGTAAGTAGTCAGGATTCCACCGGGATTCATCTGGCGGTACAAGTTGTCAAAAAGTGGCAGACTCCACATCTCAGGCTGTTTTTCGGGAGCAAAGGCATCAAAGTAGATCACATCATAACATTCACTGAATGCAAAGTGAGTGAAATCACCTTCTATCTTGTGAAGCGTGAAATAAGGTGAGATTTTTACTTCCTGATTCCAGGGAGCAGTGTGCAGTGCATAGAATTTCTCACACTCTTCCGGAGCGATTGTTTCCGGATAGGCAAGTTCGCGTACAATATCTTCCGAAAGCGGGAATCGTTCAATGCTGGTAAAGTGAATGGCTCTTTGGCTTTTTTCTGCTTCCAACAAGGTCAGAAAGGCGTTCAGTCCTGTACCGAAACCGATTTCAAGTACATGGGGATTTACTGCCTGAGCGTGATTCAATCCCATTTGAATAAAAATATGTGCAGACTCGGTCAATGCGCCTTTCACGGAATGATAATGTTCATTCAATTCAGGAACGTATAATGTATTGCTTCCATCAGCCGTCGGTTCAAGTGTAATCATTTTTATATTAACAGTCTTTTGTTAAACAAATCTGGCTATTCTTTTGTGGAACTATTTGTTGGGTTTTAAAAAGCTTTCCGGAAATTTCACCTCTTGTTCTGTATGATTCTTAGTACGAATCCAAGTACAGAATCCTTTTTCGCCTTCGGTCAGTTCGATAATACGAGCTCCGTTGGACAAGTTGTTATAAACCGTATTTCCACCGGTGTAGCGCCCGTATACTAAAAGAATGCCTTGCCACATTACCGCATAATCATTGTCGTGATCATGTCCTACAAACACTCCTTCAATGTCACCCATTTCTTTCATTGCGGTGAAAAGACCTGAATTTAAGACAGGGGCACATGCTTTTTCTTTCCGGGTGCCGAGCAATGCTGCATTTTCATCGGCTGCAGCCTGATTGTATTCAGGAAGAGGAATGTGGAAGAAAGCCAGCGAAGGAAGGGGAGTTCCACCGTTTGTCTGTGTATATTTTGTACTGTTCTCACGGTACCATTGAATTTGGTTGAAATCGATATAATCATATCCTCTCACGCCCTTTATCTGTGAATAAGAATGGGAATCAAATACATAAAGGATTTCAGCATCCTTCTGTCCATCGGATGATTTGATCGGCAGAATAAAGTTGGTGGTACCTGAAATACCCTTTGTGGTGGAAGTCAGGCTATAGGGAATACGTTGAATGATTTTCAATAGCTCTTCACGGGAAAGTCCTTGTTCGTCATCATGATTTCCGAAAGTTACAGCAAAAGGGATTTTTCGTTTAGATACCTGTTCCAATACGGTGCGCATTCCTTCTTCTGCGGGTTTGCCGTAGATAATATCTCCAGTAAACATTACCAAGTTTGGATTTTCAGCATTCAGCACTTCATTGATGCGTTCAATGGCTACTTCTGCGCGCGAATCATTAAAAATATAGTGTACGTCAGTAAACTGAACGATTTTAAATTTTCCGTTGGCATTAAATCTTAAGTCTTGTGCATAAGCCAATGTGGCTATACATAACAAGTAATAGATGCAAAGAAGTTTTTTCATGTTCCTATTAATTTTTTCGAAGACGATTTTCGGTCGTTTTCGCAAAGATAGTCATATCTTTTGAGCATGAAAAATTTGCATTGGTTTTCTATCCGATGAATCGGAATACTCCCAAGGCTGTGGTTACGATGATGGCATAGCGTGCCAGTTTGCCAATAGTCATAGCAATAGTGGTAATCCATACATTGCCTCTCATAAATCCCAGTGCAATAAGTAAGGCGTCTCCAATGACGGGAAGAAAAGAGAAGAAGGCCATCCACGACCCTCTTCCGTGAATAAACCGGATGGCCTTGTCCATTTGTTTTTTGTCTACTTTGAAGTATTTTTCAATCCATTCAGTTTTGCCAATTCGCCCTATCCAATAGCAGGTAAAACCTCCGAGTGCATTTCCTGCAGTTGTGAAAAGTGTGGACCATACAGGTCCAATCCTAATCCGATGCAGGCTAGTAGCACAACTTCCGAACTGAACGGTAGGATGGTACCGGCCAGGAATGCAGAGAGAAACATTCCCCAGTATCCCCAGTCTATTAGAAATTGAATAAATGCATCCATAAATTCATGATACATACGCAGGTCCAGATTCCAAGGGATACCCAAAGAAAGATACGGGTAAACCGGTTGAAGGTCAGTGCCAGTAAGTGACCACCCATGACGGAACCTACGACTAATGTCATAAGAAAATAAGTATTGAAGTGTGAAGGCAGAAGCAGCATACAGGCCAATGTGCCGATTCCTGTAATTATCAGGACACGGAGCATGATGCGTGTTTGTACCTTGTCCTGGTAGCTATGCAGAATACATTCTACACTGCAGATGGCTATAAATAAGATTGCAATACCTCCCGAAACCAATTGTGACAAAGAGAGAATAGCGTAGTCTATTGGAGGGAAGTGGGCAAGTGCTTTGAAAGGTAGCCAGGTCGCTTCCATGTTTCCAGCATAAAGATGATAGGCCAATGCAATCCAATAAGGAACGAGGAGGCCGATGAGACCTGCAAAGAATGTGCGGAGGGTAAAAGCCCTCAAACCAATCATGTAGAAATAAATCAGCGGCACAAAGTAGAGTACCTGCGGAAGCAGAAAACTGCTGATACCGAGACAGAGGAAGCAATGAAAAACAGGAATCGGAGCATATACCGATTCATAGCTTCTGAATAAGTAAGAGAAAGAAACCGTAAACAGCAGCGGAATCCATTGCTCATGTGAATAGGTGTGTAGGAAAGGAAGTCCGCTTAAGAAAAAAAGAAATAGGGCCGCATGAAGTGTTGTACGTGTCCGGATGAGTGAAAACGTGGTATTCAACTCAATCAGGCAGTAGACTATGGCTCCGTGAATGGCCAAAGAAAGTAAATCTGTCTTTTCCTGATAGGTAATACCATACATGATAAGACAGATGATAATGGTCACCGGAAGAGTAGCCCTTCCGGTGGCCAGTTCATATTGAAATCTATTTCGGGCAAGCATGTGTTACAGGTCAAACCCGATGTCTGAACGGAAATATTTTTTCTCGAAACAGATTTTGCCTGCATTCTGGAAAGACTGTGCTAGAGCTTCTGCCTTGTTGGCTCCGTAGGAACTAACTGCGATCACTCGTCCTCCGGCAGTAACCACCTGTCCGTCTTTCAAGGCTGTTCCGGCATGGAATACAATACTTCCGCCTGCCTTTGCTTCTTCAATACCCGTCATCGGGAATCCTTTTTCATAAGCTTCTGGGTAGCCGCCAGATACCAGCATGACGCAGACAGCTGAGCGCGGGTCAATTTCTAGGGCCTTTTCATTCAGGTTGCCCTGAGCTACCCCTTCAAATAAGTCTACTAAGTCACTCTTGATACGAAGCATGACACTTTCTGTTTCAGGGTCCCCCATGCGGACATTATATTCGATGACCATCGGTTCACCTTTTACATTAATCAGTCCGAAGAAGATAAATCCTTTGTAATCGATACCTTCTGCAGCCAGTCCTTCAACTGTAGGACGGATGATACGGTCTTCCACCTTCTTCATCCATTCTGCATCAGCAAATGGAACCGGAGAAACAGAACCCATACCGCCTGTGTTCAATCCTTTGTCACCTTCGCCGATACGTTTGTAGTCTTTGGCTTCCGGCAGGATTTTATAGTTCTTTCCATCAGTCAGTACGAATACAGAGCATTCGATACCGCTCAGGAATTCTTCGATAACTACTGTGGCAGAAGCATTTCCGAACATTCCACCAGCATTTCTTTCAGCTCTTTCTTGGCTTCTTCCAATGTGGGGAGAATCAATACACCTTTTCCAGCACACAATCCGTCAGCTTTCAGCACGTAGGGTGCTTCCAGTGTTTCCAGGAAAGCCAGCCCTTCTTCCAGGTTGGCTGCAGTTACGCTCTTGTATCCGGCAGTCGGAATATGATGACGCTGCATGAAACCTTTGGCAAATTCCTTGCTTCCTTCTAGCACGGCTCCAGCCTTTGACGGACCGATAACCGGTACCTGCTTCAATGCGTCATCGTTTTTGAAGAAATCATATACCCCCTTCACCAATGGGTCTTCCGGACCTACTACTACCATGTCAATGCCGTGGGCCGTTACAAACTGCTTGATACCTTCAAAGTCATCGGCTTTGATAGCTACGTTTTCGCCTACTTCACGCGTACCGGCATTTCCCGGAGCGATGTATAACTTTTCAATTTTCGGGCTTTGTGCGATTTTCCATGCCAGTGCATGTTCGCGTCCTCCTGAACCTAAAAGTAAAAGTTTCATATATGTATCTGTTTTTTAGTCTATTATTTCAAATGGTCTTCAAAATAGCGGGTGATGTGTTCGTGCAGGTGTACACGGTCACGTCCCATCATGTTATGTCCGTCTTCCGGATAAACGAAAAAGTCCGGATGGGTACCAGCTTCAATACAAGCTCTCAAGAATGAGTAGCTGTGCTGTGGAACACAAGTGGGGTCTGTACCTCCGATAATGATTTCCAGACGGCCTTTCAGGTTGCCGGCCTTCTGTTTCAAGTCGGAACCCTTGTATCCTTCCGGATTAGCTTCCGGAGTATCCATATAGCGTTCACCGTACATCACCTCATAGAACTTCCAGTCAATAACCGGTCCTCCAGCCACGCCTACCTTGAAGATGTCAGGATAAGTCAGCATCAGGTTGGTTGTCATGAAGCCACCGAAGCTCCAACCATGTACGCCGATTCGTTCACCGTCTACATAAGACAGTGATTTCAGAAACTCAGCACCTTTGACCTGGTCTTTCATCTCTTCTACTCCCAAGTGGCGGAATGTACAGTTTTCAAAAGCCAGTCCCCGGTTATCACTTCCCCGGCTGTCTACTGTCAGCATCACATACCTTTCTGAGCCATGTATAAATCCCATCCTCTGGCATCGTAGAAACGCGTGTTGTGGATGAGCTGTGCGTGCGGTCCACCATATACGTAGATAATGGCCGGATATTTCTTGTTCGGGTCAAAGTCTACGGGCTTAATCAGACGATAATACAAGTCTGTTGTTCCGTCAGCTGCTTTAAAGGTACCGATGGTAATTTCCGGTAACTTAAACTGGCTGCACATCGGGTCATCAGCTTTCAGTAATGTAGTTCCTTTCTTTCCGTTGGTAGGCAGTAAGGTGATTTCACGTCCTACTTGGAATGAAGAGAAGTTGTCAATCAGGTGAGTACCGCTTTCAGAGAGAGAAGCCCGGTGCATACCGTCTTTTTCTCCCAGTAATGTACGTTTTCCGGTTTTTACGTTGAGACTGAACAGATTGGTTTGCAGTGGAGATATTTCCGTGCTACCGATAATAATTTCCTTCTTTCCTGCATTGAATCCAAGAATATCCTGCACTAACCAGTCGCCTTGCGTCAAAGGAGTTACTTTCAGGTGTTCCAGATAGGTACTGCCTTCCAGTTTGCCATTTTCCCATGTACCTTCTCCTTTTGCCTTCGTATCCATCAGATACAGGTGGTTGAAACCGTCGCGCTGACTCTGGTAAATAAATTTACTTTCGTCCCACGGCAGGAATACCAGCGGATGCTGAGGTTCTACGTATTTCGGGTTCTTTTCTTCATACAATACCCCTTCTTTTTCGCCTGTGGCAGCCTGATAGCATATAAGTTGGGCATGATTCTGGTCACGGTTCAGTTCGATAACATAAATATGCTGCTCATCGGGCGACCAGCTGACATTGGTAAAATAACGGTCGGTCGGGTCACCGGCCTGCAGGTAAATTACTTTTCCAGTCTTTACATCGTATACTCCTACCGTCACTTTGTGGCTGGTCATTCCTGCCATCGGATATTTGTCCGGCTCAAGAGTCGCGATACGGGTCGATGTATTCACCTGAGGATAGTCTGTGACCATACTCTGGTCCATGCGATAGAAAGCCAGATAACTTCCTTCGGGCTCCAGAATGTACCTTTATAAATACCGAATTCGTTACGATGTACAGCTTGTCCGTAAACTACCCCTTCTTCTGTTTGTGAAGGATTAATCTGGTGACTTTCCTCCCCTTTGCCAGTTACAAACAAACCGTTACCGACGGTATAGGCCACTTTGTCATTGGTTTTGCAAAAGTCAAGATTGGTAGCTTTTTCGTTCAGGCGGGATATGTTCGTAATTTTTTTCTGTCCGAAGTCATATTCCACCCAATAGCTGTTCTGTTGAAATACTATGACTTTACGCTCTGACCAAGGCAATGAAGCCGACATCAGGCTGCGAAGCGGTTTTAGTTCGTGTGACAGCTGATAGGCTTCTCTCCTTTTTCAATGGCCTGATTTATCTCTTCCAGTGTGACAAGTATGCTTTCCTTGCCATCTTTCAACTGAATGCTGCGGATGTTTTCCACATCCGCACGTACACATACATCTCCCCACCATTGCAGTCCCGGAATGTTTTCAGGGACTAAGTTGAAATAATTGTTTCCGCCCGGAATCACATCTTCCAGTGTATAGGTTTTCTTTTCCTGGGCAAAAGTGGCGAGAGTGGTCATACAGCACAAAAAGAATAAAAAGTATATACGTTTCATGTTCTGTCTATTTTTAATCTTGTGAGTTACCTTCCTCCTCGCTGCGGCGTCTGTGCATGTAGCGTGGGGCAGGAGCCGCTTTCGGGCGTCCGTCGTCTGTAGAAGGACGCGGAGTACGTGGCTTCGAATCTTCCTTATATTTGAATTCTTTACGGCGTTCACGAGTAAATTCTTTTCCGTCGCCTGCTTTGCGTCCGCGGAATGTTTCTTTGCGGTCAGCATCTTTACGGAATCCTTCTTTACGGTCGCTGCGGAAACCTTCTTTCCGTTCTCCACGACCTCCGTCTTTGCGCTCCTTACGGCCATATTCCACTTTTTCTCCCTGACGACGTGGACGTGCCGGTCTTTCTTCACGTTTCGGCTTAAACTCCTTGTCACTGTTGTCGGAACGGAATTCCTTGTACTTCCCGTCAAACAACTGGTATTTACGGAACTGACACTCCAATGCTCCATTAAACAAAGGTACTTTTATAGAAGCCTTCAGTCCAATCTGGTCAAAACATTCGTCACGGTAGCTCAGATCCAGGCGTCGTTTCCGGTGAATGCATGCTTCAAGCGTTCACCAATCATCTGGTAAAGTCCCAGCAAATCTTCTGACGAGATACGCTCTCCGTAAGGAGGGTTGGTGATGATAATACTTTTCTGTGCAGGCTGCTCAAACTGCTGGAATGGCTGGATTTTCAGGATGACATCCTTGCTTACTCCTGCAGCTTTCACGTTATGCTGAGCAATTTCGTTTGCTTTCGGATTGTTGTCGTATCCATAAATCTTATGAGTAAACTCACGCTCCTGTGAGTCATCGTTGTAGATAGCATCAAACAAATCCTGGTCAAAGTCTTTCCATTTCTCGAATCCGAATTCTTTACGGAATACACCCGGAGCGATATTGCGTGCAATCAAAGCGGCTTCGATAGGTATAGTTCCTGAACCACACATCGGTCTATCAGGTCACATTCACCTCTCCAGCCTGTCATCAGAATCATACCGGCTGCTAATACCTCGTTCAACGGTGCTTCCACCTGTTCCTGACGGTATCCTCTACGGTGAAGTGATTCACCTGAACTATCCAAGGCAAGTGTACACTCTTCCTCTGCAATATGGATGTGAATAGCCAAATCCGGGTTACTGATACGTACGGAAGGACGGTTGCCTGTCTTTTCGCGGAAATAGTCGACTACCGCATCTTTCACTTTGTATGCCACGAATTTAGAATGACGGAATTCATTAGAGAACACTACGGCATCTACCGAGAAACTACTCATGTTGTCTAGATAGTTTTCCCATGCGATACTCTTTACGGCCTCATACACTTCGTCGGCAGTCTTCGCAGTAAAATGTTTGATAGGTTTTAAGATACGGATGGCAGTACGAAGGCAGAAATTAGCCTTATACATCATGCTTTGTCTCCGGTGAAAGAAACCATACGTCGTCCGATTTCAATGTTGCTGGCTCCTAATTCCGTGAGTTCCTGTGCCAGAACTTCTTCCAGTCCCTGGAAGGTCTTGGCGATAAGCTCGAATTCTTGATTCATCTTGATAAAATTACGTAATTTCAATTGATTGGGCAAAAATACGAAATTTCAGGTTGCTAGTCAACTGTGTATAAAGAAAAGATGGCTTATGAAATTATTTTCTCATAAGCCATCTTTATTTATCGGAACCTCTTAAATGTTACCAGCCCGGGTTGTTAGGAGCTAAGTTAGGATTGATAGAAATTTCATTGATAGGAATGGATAATAAGTAATGTTTAGGTTCTTCAAATACAGCCTGCGTTTTTACTCTTTTTCCATAAATATCCAATGCTCCTTCTGTGGTAAGGCCAAGTTCTTCTTTCATATCGTTTATTTGTTCTGTAGTATACAAACTAGCATCAGGAATAATACCAGCTCTTACTACTATACTAGCATCCAGTCGTTTACCACAAGCCCATCTTCTTAGGTCATCGTATCTATAACCTTCACCGAATAATTCAATACGGCGTTCTCTTCTGATTTCACGAATTAAATTAGCATTGCTACCCTTGATGTTTGGATATTCTTTTTCCAGTTTGGGATCAGCTACTGGGTTAACGGTCAATGGATGATTGAAACCAACGCGCTTTCTGAGTTCATTGATTGTTCTTCCAAGTTCTGTATTATCCAGTACTCCTAATTCTGCTCCTGCTTCAGCACGGATTAAAAGGATTTCTCCGTATCTGAAAATGGGAGCGTCAATGCTACCTTTATGGTGGTCTGAAGAAAACTCAGATGTTTTATAGAATTTTGCAATAGCATAACCTGTAGAAGAAGAACCATCCGCACCAGTTGCTACGATATTGGCAATATTGGATGCTTTACCGTGCAAATAATATGTATATTCTCCATCTTTCGGGGTAGCTATGGTTTGCAATAATCTAGGATCTCTATTTTCTAATTCTGCAATAATTCCCGTATGTGTGGTATGTCCTGCGCATCCGCATAGTGAAATTGGTTTTCCTGTAGTTGCGCATAAATAATCTTCTACTGCGTCTCTACTTGCGCCAATAGGAGTTTCTCCTACTCCGATTTGTCGGGTAACATTATTACCTTTACCTAAAGAAGGATCGTATTCTTTAGCCAAAATTATTTCTGGATTATTATTGTAATTTTCTTGTGTAAATAATTCATGATATGCCGTTTTAGGCGAACTTCCTTTAAATATAGAGTAACCATATTCTTCTTTCATCAATTCGCCTGCAGCGTCGTATGCTTCCTGCAAGAATTTTACGTCGCCTTCTATGTTATGATATCTTCTCCATGTACCTTCAAATAAGCACATTCTGGCTTTTAGTGCGATTGCTGCATCTTTTGAAACTCGGCTTACTCCCACTTTAGATTTAGGAGAAAGCAGATTGATGGCCTTTTCAATATTTAAAAGTAAGCTGTCAGCTACAAGTGTTCTTGAATCACGTCCTTTATACATTTCCTCATCACCAGGGTTCAAGACTGTGGTATACCAAGGAACATCACCATATACACTTAACTTATTAAAGTAATCTAAGCATTTAAAGAAGTAGATTTCTCCTGCGTATTGATTCTTTTCAGCCTGAGTTGCTGGAGATGATTGATAGTTCATCAAGAAATCATTGCATGCACGTATATTTTCCCATTGCCACTCTGTATCTTTAGCTTCTGTAGGAGCTACATGCAAGCCAAAACTTTTTACGTTATATTCCCATGTAAAAATGTTGTCTGACTCAAATTCTTTTTCCAGCATTCCAAAACTATATGATAAGGGATCACCATGACCTTTTATCAGTTTTGGGTAGAAGTTGTTACAGTATTGCTGGAGGGCAGTACCAGTCGCAGTAGTAAAGAACTGATCTTTTGTTACTGAGTCTAACGGCTCCCTGTCAAGGTAGTCACAACTTTGAAAGCTAAGTGCCAACAATGTGGCATATAATATAGTTTTTTTCATAATACAATAAGCAAATTTAGAATGTAACATTAATACCAAATGAATAAGATCGGCAGAATGGATATTTCGTCATTCTTTCTTCCAAGCTACCATCATCTTTTGTATCTCCTGTAGAGTCTGGATCCAAGTATTTATATAAGCCGGTAGCTTCCCATAAGTTTTGTCCACTTGCAAAGACTTTCAATTGTGAGATACCTAATTTAGATACCCATGATGTCGGTAAAGTATAACCGATTGTCAAATCTTTCAGACGGATATAAGATGCATCTTGCAGATATTTTGTTTGTATCTGACGGCTTCTTGTTGTATTTGTTGGTACAGGGAAATAGGCGTTAGGATTAGTTTCACTCCACACGTCATTAATATGTGTTTCATTTAATGCACTCCACCATTGTCCTGTGTAACCCCAGAAAACTGTATTGTTATCTCCTAACCATAAGTCTCTTTTCATTACACCTTCAAATAAAGCTCGGACATCAAATCCTTTCCAATTTAATCCTAAATTGATATTGAAGCGGTATCTCGGTGTTTGATTACCGATAATCTTTTTATCACCATGGTCATTCAGCTGATTTTTTCCGTAAGTAATGACACCGTCACCATCCAAATCTGCATATTTTATGTCACCAGGAATCCAGGTACCACTGATTTGTTTCTGACGTACTTTCATTGCTTCGGCTTCTGCGTCATCTTTAATGAATCCTTCTGTTACGTATCCCCAGATGTCTCCCAAACGTTGACCTTCATAATAGTCACCAAGATATCCGGTTGGGTTATCATATTTAGTGATAGTTGAATAACTGTCTGAAATGCCAATGCCGATATTATAATTTAAAGTAGAACCGGCTACATCGTTGATATTATCATTCCAGTTAAGTGTCAACTCCCAACCGTTTGTCCGCATATTGGCTAAGTTTTCTTTACCTCCTGTAGATCCCATAGTAGCAGGGTAGGCCTTAGATACGACCATATCATTTGTATAACGTAAGAAATAATCAAATGAAGCAGTCAGTCTGTTGTTTAATAATCCTAAGTCTATACCAAAGTTTGCGGTAGTAACTTTTTCCCATGTTACGTTGTTGTATGCCAGTGAAGCAGGAGTAATACCGTTGGCAAGTTTGCCGCCAATCAAATAATTTAGCTGTTCGAATCCCATCAAGCTTAAGAAGTCAAAGTTGCTGTTTGTTACCTGATTTCCTAAGCTACCTAAAGATGCGCGTAGCTTCACATTGTCGAAAATCTTTTTAGCTGGTTCAAAGAACTTTTCTTCTGAAAGTCTCCATCCCAAAGAAGCAGAAGGGAAGAATCCCCAGCGGCTATCTGATGCATATTTTGAAGAACCGTCATAACGTCCGTTTACTTCTACCAGATATTTCCCAGCATAGTCATAGTTTAATCGGAAGAAAGCACCTTGAACTGCCCAAATGGTAGCTTCTTCTTCTAGTTTCTGTTTGGTGTTTGCCCAGTCAATAATAGGAGCATCATTCAGGTATAAGTCTGTAACATAGCCATAAAAATTGCTGGTTTTTTTACTTTCCTGGTTGTATCCTACCATGGCAGTAAAAGAATGAGATTTAGGCAATTCAAACTTATATTCAGCCCAAAGATTCAATGCCTGATAAGTGTCATCATATTTTCTTAATGAAACTCCGTTGGGTTCTCCTTTGGCAATCTGTGATCCATCTGGTTGTTTCTGGTAAATCGTTTTATTATGAGCGCGTTCATCTCTGAACAGCCGGTTCCCAGTATAATCTCCTTTAATGGATAATCCTTTTAATGGAGTTAAATTGAACGATCCGGTATACCATATATCGTCATATACATTCTTTTTGCGTCCGGCTTGTGCCAGCATTCCTGCAATATTAAAGTTGAAGTTTGAGCCTGCTACAGCAGCAAAGTCTCCATCTGGCAAGTATACAGGGATGAAGGGGAATGCACGGTAAACTTCATAATAAGGATCCTCACTTGTATAATGGTTTGAGTTTGGTTCATTCACTTCACTTCTATTATATTTTGTTCTAAATCCAATTTCTAACCAGTCTGTTACTTTTGAAGTGAAATTAAATGACATATTGATACGTTTATATGTATCTGTACCAAAAGCCAGTAAGCCGTCTTGCCCTTTGTATCCTAAAGAAGCATAGTATGCGGTTTTTTCGCTACCACCTCTTAAGCTCGCATTATGTTGTTGCATAAAGGCTGCGTTCTTATAGAAGATATCCATCCAGTCTGTATTTCCGGCGTAGGCCCATTCTCCGTTTGCTGTAAATTTATTTCCTTGTGTATTTTCCCATGCTGTGGGGCGAGTAGGGTCTTTCATATAGGCATCTACAGCTGCGATTAGTTCGTCGCTCCAGTATTGGGTTCCACTGGTATTCTTAGATTCATTATTCATCGCTCTTAGCCATTGATCTGCCGGTAAGCTATGGGGTAATCTGGATGGTGTAGACCATGAAAAATTATTATTGTAGTTAAAAGTGATTTTCTCTCCTGTTTTTCCTTTTTTGGTTGTAATTAACACAACTCCAAATGCTGCTCTGGCACCATATACAGCTGCTGAAGAAGCATCCTTTAAAACAGAAATGCTTTCAATGTCTTGAGGGTTGATTAATGAGATATCATTTGTTTCTACACCATCCACAAGCACGAGAGCAGAACCTCCGTTTAAGGATGTTAATCCACGCACGTTAATGCTAGTTTCTGCATTTGGATTACCATTGGCAAATGAAATGTTTAAGTTTGGGATAACGCCTTGTAAACCTTGAGTAGATTAGCTATAGGTCTGTCTTCCAGTACATCACTTTCAGCCATTGCTACAGAACCAGTTAGGTTTACTTTTTTTTGGGTTCCGTACCCTACTACTACAACTTCTTCCAATGTTTTTGTATCGTCTTCTAGTACGACTGAAATTGGAGTTCCTTTCCATATGACTTCTTTTGTTAAGTAACCCACAAAAGAAACTTGAATTACAGCTCCTTTTTCTACATTTGGAAGCTCAAAATTTCCATCAAAATCTGTGATGGTACCAATTGTTGTACCCTTGACCAATACAGATGCACCAATAACACTTTCACCGGACGCATCTTTTACAACTCCTGAGCACGTCGATTTTTGTTGTACAATGTTAGAATTGATAATTACGGATGGTTGCTCTGCATACAGCAGTTGTGTGGTTCCACCTACAGTTAGTAGTAACGCACCTAGTAATTTCAGATTACTCATAGTTCTTAAAATTAAGGTATATAGAATTTATTGATTATTTTCAATAGATTCAGTATTAGATTGGTTAATTAAATTGCACATATTTCTATATTTTGTATAGGAATATATTTTTTCGAATTCAAAAATAAATATATATTTTTAAATATCCAAAATTTTACCCACTATATATTAAAAGAAATTGTTCGTTTTTTCTATTTCTAGTATGAATATTAATGATTAATAAATGTGGAGGAGTTATTCTATTTTTTGAACGTTTCAGATATTCTTAAGTATGGGGAAATAATTTCTTTTTATAGCATATATCTTTTTCAGGTAGATCTGTCATTAGTATATTAAGCTGTCATTTTTCCATTATTAAAGAGGTTAATATATATCTAACATCATTAGTGTCCACTAAAAAATTATAGAAGTTCTTTGAAATTATTGAAATTCAATTTGTTACAGGAGATTTTGGGGAGAACGGATTTGAATTTACTTTTGTGGTAATTTTCAGACCGTTATGCATAAAGACCCATATATTTTTGCCCAATTAGTTAAGTTCCTTGACCGAAGTAAATTCAATCGTATCGTTACAAAGTATGAAGGCGATAAGTATATCAAGAGCTATACCTGTTGGAATCAGCTGCTTACGATGATGTTCGGTCAGCTATCCAATCGAGATAGTCTTAGAGATTTGATTGTGGCTATGGAAGCTCATGCTGGAAAACTTTACCATCTCGGAATCGGGAAGTCTGTAACTCGGAGCAATCTTAGTAAGGCTAATGAGCAACGTAACTACCGCATCTTCGAAGAGTACGCAACATTCATGATTGCCGAGGCCCGCAAGCGTAGAATCAATAAAATATTCGAACTTGACGGTCATGTTTATGCATTTGACTCTACAACGATTGATCTGTGCCTGTCAGTGTTTGAATGGGCTAAATTTCGCAAACATAAAGGCGGAATAAAGTTGCATACGCTCTACGATATTGAAGCGGAAGTGCCTGCATTTGTGTATATTACACCTGCCAATATTCACGCTTCAAAGGCTATGCCTGAGATTCCATATGAATCAGGAGCGCATTATATATTCGACCGAGGATATAACGATTTCAGCAACCTTAATACAATAAATCGTATAGGTGCTTTCTTCATTGTACGAGCCAAAACAAATATACGGATCAAGCCTAAAACATGGAAACGAAGATTGCCAGAAGGTGTAGTATCGGATGTAATCGGATGCTTTACGGTTTATAAAAGTTCTAAGGATTACCCTGAGGAACTTAGAAAACTCATCATTGAAAATCCTGAAGACGGTACACGATACATCTTTCTGACAAATAATCTTGACGCATCTGCAGAGTTATATCATCGCTTTATCGAAACAGATGGAGTGTTGAACTGTTCTTCAAATGGATAAAACAACACCTCAGGATTAAGAAGTTCTGGGGAACATCGGAAAACGCTGTACGCATACAAATCTATTGTGCGATAATCACTTACTGCTTAGTAGCAATAATCCAACACAATATGAAATTAGAACGTAGCGTCTATGCAATTCTCCAAATACTCGGAATCTCTCTGACCGACAAAACACATCTCAGTGACTTGTTTGACAAATCGAATTTCAAAAATGTCAAAGACCGATATGATTCAAGTGAACCGAATTTATTTAATTTTTAACCTTGTCCATTTTTAGTGGACAGTAGTGAAGAAATATATATTATCCGTTTTATCTATTGCATTTCTCGGACTCACATCTTGTACCGAGGATATAATGGATGACATCAATAAGGATAACCAACATCCTTCTCCTGAAAATGTATCAGCCGCACTTCAGCTGACAGATGCAATTATGGCTACAGGTTTCAGTACAGTATCAGGAGACTATGCTTTTTATCTTTCCTCTCTTACCGAACAAGAAATTGGAGTTGGAAATAACCAGTTAATGAGAGCAGAGTTACGTAACTCTGCGGAATGGGCAGCATCTACGACTTTCAATAACGTATGGAATGCAACCTATGGAAATCTTATGAACATCCGCCAAATGATTGAAAAAATCACGACGGGAACCCAAGGTAACGCCGAAAAATATGACTTATTGGGTATGGCACAAACTTTGGAAGCTTTGAATTTTGGAATATTGACAGATATGCATGGAGATATTCCATATAGCGAAGCATTACAGGGCCAAGAAAACCTTCAACCCAAACTGGATGCACAGAAAGATGTTTATACAGGTATATTAAATACCCTTGAAGATGCTATAAAGAATCTTGAAAAAGGTAAAGATTTAGAGTCTGCCGGAAATCAGGATATTGCTTTTGGAAATGATAATGAACAGTGGATGGCTACAGCTTACGCTTTGAAAGCTCGCTATTTATTGCATCAATTAGCTGTTACAGAAGATAAAACAGCATTATTGACAGAAGTGAAGAAAGCCGCAGAAAAAGCAGTAGAATTGAACTTTAAAGGTTTTTTGATTAAAGAATTCAATGGAGTTACTTGTGACAATCCTTGGAGTGCATATATATGGAGTAGAGAATATACAGCTTCTTCCAAGACTGTAACAAATCTGATGGGAACAGATGATCCTCGTTTACCTTATTATATTTATAAAACAGATAAGTCAGAAGGAGGGTCATATCAACCTGGAGATGAAGAAATCGCGCAGGTTGCCGATGGAAGTCTTGCCTATCCCGCATGGTACGACTTAGGCTCACAGCCTATTCACATGTTCAGCGTTTCTGAATTATATTTTATTCTTTCAGAAGTTAAATTACGTCTTAATGAAGACGCCACTACCGAATTCCAAAAGGCTGTTGCAGCTTCTGTAAGTGAAATTATGGGTTGGTTTGATGATGATACAGATGCCAGCGCTTACGCCAGCTCATTAGGAACACCAACACTTCAAAAGGTATTCGAACAGAAATATATCGCTCAAAGCGTAGATGAGCAAGTGGAAACTTATAATGATTTACGCCGTGTAAAAGCAATGGGTGAAAATTATATTGTCTTGACAAATCCGTATAACACTCAAGGAGGAGTCAACCGATTCCCAGAACGTTTACCATACGGAAATAGTAGCGTATTAAGTAATCCTAATATCAGCAGTGTTTATGGAGATGGATATTATATCTACTCTGAAAAGACATGGATAAACGGTGGTAAATAAAGTAATATTTTAGTATTAACCCCTTGATTAAACTTATCAAAAAACTTGCCCAAGCATATACTCCTTGTATATACTTGGGCAAGCTTATATAGTTACATATCTTCGATAATCCATTTTAGCAAATCATTTGTTATGGTTTCATTAGAAAGTCGGGGCAGGTTATATTCATTTTGTTTAAGTAGCTGTACCAAATAATTGGAGGTCATTATTTTAAACCAGTAATTTCTAAGCTTCATTCTAGCAAAAGAGTTCAAAAGATTGAACGGATTACAAAAGTTCGTTTAAATTTTCTGTAAAATGATAACCGTCATTGCACTCCTCAGGTATTTATATATCTAATTATATTGACTGATAGTTCTACAAATCTTCTTCTACCCAAATCCGGATTTCATTTTCTGTTACTCCGTAAAGTTCTGTATATCTTTTGTCAAAATATATCCGATAGTCATTCTAGAAGTCGTTGTTTATTGCCGCTTAAGCATTGATTTGTCATATTTACCTACCAGCATAACAACACTCTTCCCCGTTTTTCAGCTGCCTATTGGATTATTCCTTGAAATCGTAAAGAAAGAGAAACTTTACAGGTTCTGTTTCATAAATTTTTTCATTTTACAAGGACGGTACTCAATATATCATTTAAATTTTTCAGCGAATCATTTTTCTGTGTATTCAGGTTTACAGTAAAATGGGATGAGAATTCCAGTATCTTTTCACTTCATAGAATAAACAATTATTGGAATTATTCTTTACGCTCTGAGTAGTAAGCTTCCAGTGTAGAAATTAATAAGCCTATTCCCAACCTTCTAAGATGGCTAAAAAACGATACTTCCCGGATGAAATAAACGGTACATAAATTCTGCTTTATCTACATATTATCCCTTCTTAACGAGTTTTGTGGATAAATAGATTTTTAGTAGAATTTTGGTAGAAAATTTGTACCTTAAATTAGTTTGCAAGTTATTATATGCTATGGGTAGAATTAATATAAAATTTATATTCTTCTAATTATCAGTATATTATTTATTTTATAGTTCCGCCGGAACTTTGGTCATTTCTTTCATCGGAATGCAGTCGCAGGAAGTGAAGATTAAGCCGAATGTAAAGGTTGTATTAACATCTGATTCTGAACAACTTGAAGAAGTAATGGTAGTAGCATACGGAACAGCTAAAAAATCTGCTTTTACAGGGTCTGCGGCAACTATTAAGAATGAGAAAATCACATCACGACAGACCTCCAACGTTACAAATGCTTTAGCTGGTCAAGTTGCTGGAGTACAAACGACAAGTAGTACAGGACAGCCGGGAAAAGATGCTACAGTACGCATCCGTGGTATTGGTTCTATATCTGCTAGTAATACACCTTTATATGTAGTGGATGGAGTTCCATACGATGGCGAAATATCTGCTATTAGCACATCGGATATAGAATCTATGACCGTGCTGAAAGACGCAGCTTCAAATGCATTGTATGGTGCACGTGGTGCAAATGGTGTCATACTAATTACAACAAAACGTGGTAAAACAGGAGATGCACGTGTTACTTTTGATGCCAAATGGGGAGTTAACAAACGGGGTATTCCTTCATATGAAACAGTCTCAGACCCAGGCAAATTCTATGAAATGGCCTACTCTGCTATATATAATGCCGATTTAAAAGGATATGCAGCAGCCGGTGATTTAGCTTCTGCCAATGCCTATGCAAATAAAACAATGTTATCATCTTCTTACTTAGGATATCAGGTTTTCACAGTTCCTAATGGAGAACAACTGATTGGAATGGATGGAAAATTGAATCCTAATGCTACTTTAGGCTATTCAGACGGAACATATTATTACAAACCAGATAACTGGAGTGATGAGTTATTTGAAAATAATTTACGCCAAGAATACAATCTAAGTGTAAGTGGAGCAAATGACAAAATGAATTATTATATGTCAGCCGGATACTTGGATGATCAAGGAATTGTACCAAATTCTGGATTTCAACGTTATTCAGCACGTTTGAAAGCTGACTACCAAGTTAAACCATGGCTGAAGATGAGTGGTAATATTTCATTTACCCATTATGATAGCCGTGAACAAGATACTGAATCTGGAACATCTAATGCAAATGCATTCTATGCAGCCAATATTATGGGAGCTATCTATCCGATGTACATTCGCGATGCTGAAGGCAATATTATGATTGACAATCGTGGATTCCAACGCTATGATTACGGTTCAGATACCAACTTCCAACGTAAAAATGTAATTCCTAATGCAAACCCATTGGCTAGTTATATGCTAGACCTGATGAAATATTCAGGAGATGTTGTTAGTGGAAAATGGTCTGCAGATATTGATATTTGGGGTGGTATCAAAGCAAAAATTAATATTGGTATTGATGCAAACAATGTACGTTCTACAGATTTAGTAAATCCATTCTATGGACAATACTCAGAAACAAGTGGAGTTGGTGGTATTGTCTCTGTATCAACACAACGTACCTTCAGTACTAATCAACAATATTTATTAACTTATAACAAGACCTTTAACCATATACATAATTTAGATGTATTGGCTGGTCATGAAAATTATAACTACAAATACCAATATTTATACGGATCTCGCGAGAAGATTTATAACCCAAATCTTCCGGAGCTGAACAATGGTATCATGAATCAAAGCAATGCCAGCTATAGTCAATCATATGCAACAGAAGGATGGTTATTCCGAGTACAATATGATTATGATGGCAAATATTTTGGTTCTGCATCCTATCGTCGTGATGGATCATCTGCTTTCCATCCAGATAATCGCTGGGGTAATTTCTGGTCTGTTGGAACTGGCTGGCTAATGAATAAAGAATCATTCTTAGAAAACCAGAACTGGATTGACATGTTGAAATTTAAAATTAGTTATGGTCTACAAGGAAACGATAACCTGTTGTATATGAATGGTTACCGAAATTACCAGCCTTATATGGACCAATACACATTAACTAATAATAATAGTGATTTTGCTACGACATTATATTATAAAGGAAATCAAGACATTACTTGGGAAACTTCACACAGTTTCAACACAGGTTTTGACTTTGCTTTTTGGAAAGGAAAATTAAGTGGATCAATAGAATACTTCTCTCGTAAGACCACAGACATGCTTTACTTTAAACCAGTAGCATCATCTATGGGATATTCTCGTTTCCCTGAAAATGTGGGATCAATGATAAACCGCGGAGTCGAATTGGATTTGAATTCTAATATCTTTGATACTAAAGATCTAACTTGGGATATCAACTTCAACTTAACTCATTTCAAGAACAAAGTATTAGAACTAGCACCAGAATTGAATGGACAATTAATTGATGGTAGCCGTATCTATCGGGAAGGTGAATCTATGTACCAATTATATTTACCTAAATATGCTGGTGTAGATCCTGAAACAGGAGAAAGCTTATGGGCATTAACTGAACCTAATGAAAAAGGAGAAACAACTACAACCTCTTATTCTGAAGCATCATCACACCGTTTCATGACAGGAGATATTCTTCCAAAAGTATATGGTGGATTTGGTACAAGTCTCACATTTAAAGGTTTTGATTTCTCTATCGCATTTGCTTATCAGTTAGGAGGACGTATATTAGATTATACCTATCAGAGTTTAATGAGTACTGATGCACAAGGTTCAGCATGCACGTAGACATGTTAAATGCATGGACTCCAGAAAATAAGAATACCAATGTTCCACGTATGAATGTAAACGACATATATGTTTCTTATTCATCTGACCGCTGGTTAACAAGTTCCAATTATTTAAGTTTGCAAAATATTACGTTTGGCTATACTTTACCTAAAAATTGGACACGGAAATTACAAGTTGAAGGTGTTCGTTTATACTTTGTTGCTGACAACGTAGCCCTTTTAACTGCTCGTAAAGGTTTAGACCCTCGTCAGGGATATGTAGCTTCTGACAACGTTTATTCGCCAATACGTACAATCTCTGGAGGTATCTCATTAAATTTCTAACCAATAAAATTAGTGTATATGAAAATAACAAATAAATATTTGATGTTTGTTGGTGTCACACTACTATTGGCTTCTTGTGAATTAGATAAAGAAATGGAAGGACAATATATAGGAGGTGAACAAAATGAAAACATTATTGCTCAAAGACCCAACATGACAGTTGCTGCTGTTAATGGTATGTCTGCAAAACTGAATGCATTTGCCACAGTTTCTACAGCAGAAGAACCAGACCATAATGATTATGGGGTCGCAGCGGTTTATCAAGCTCTAGAGCAAGGTGGACAAGACATGCCTTGTACGACTTCTGGATATAACTGGTTCAATAATAGCCAAACATATGCAGACCGTATTTACACCAGTTCTTTAGATGAATTGATTTGGAAAACTTTTTACAATCACCTAGATGCCGCCAATAAGGTTCTTGTTTTAACAGAAGGCACTGAAGACCCGGAAATGTTAATTTACAGAGGCCAAGCATTTGCAGCTAGAGCATATGATTTCCTTAATCTGCACAAGCATATCAATTTACATATGCAGGTCATGAGAATGAGCTTTGTGTTCCAATTGTTACAGAAAATATGACATTGGAAGAAAAGCAAAATAATCCACGTGCAACAGTAGAAAAGGTATATGAACAGATTATAAAGGACCTTAATCAAGCCATAGATTTATTAGAAGGCTATGATAACGGCACAAATAAAGATAAAATAGATGAAGCAGTTGCATACGGTTTACGAGCACGTGCTAATTTATTAATGCATAATTGGGCAGAGGCTGCTAAAGACGCTGAAAAAGCAATTGCAGGAGGTACACCTCAATCATTAGCAGATGTTTCTAAACCAACGTTTAACTCAGCAACTGCAGACTCATGGCTATGGGGAGTTTTAATCACTCCAGATAACGATGTTGTACAAACCGGTATTATCAACTGGCCCTCTCATCTATGTTCGCTGACAGGTAATGGCTATACGACATTAACAGGTTCTTTCCGGTATGTAAGTTCTGCTTTGTATGATCTTATTCCCGACTCAGATATCCGTAAACAATGGTTTATATCTCCAGAAGGAACTTCTAAATTAGTAGATAATACTACGGTTGATGGTATTCCTGTTATTGATTACTTTGGTTTAACTCCATACGCAAATGTAAAATTTGGAGCTTACCAAGACATCATGGGTAATACTACCAACTCACAAGACTGGCCATTAATGCGTGTAGAAGAGATGTATCTCATAAAAGCAGAAGGCGAAGCGATGTCTAATAATCCTAATGCAAAACAAACATTAGAGAATTTTGTTAAGACATATCGTAACCCAGATTACACTTGTACTGCGTCTTCTGCACAAGAGATGCAAGATGAGATATGGTTGCAGCGCCGTATGGAACTTTGGGGAGAAGGCTTTGCTCTCTTTGATATATTACGATTAAAGAAACCTATTATTCGTAAAGATACAAACTACGAAGCTAAAGTTCAGTTTAATTTGGAGCCAGAATCACAAATCATGATTTATCGAATTCCACAGTGCGAAATGGAAACAAACAACGGCATCAAAGAAAGCGATAATAACCCAGCAGCTCCTCAACCTAGTATCTAATAAGATAAATCTAAATAATTAGATTAAATTAATTCTTACCCAAGTTTACGTATAAAAGCGTATTCTTGGGTAAGTTGTTTTATTGTTTTTTTTTAAGAAGTAATATTCTCAATAATAAAGCATAGAAAACCTATTCATAATAATTTAAAGATAAGATCACACTTATCGTACAAAAAACCGGAATCACATTTCTGCAATTCCGGTCTTCCTTATATAAATTATAATCCGTTTTCTAATCAGAACAATTTAGCAGGATATTCACCAGCATCTACCAAAGCCTGAATCTTGTCAACTACACTCTGACGATCAGCAGCGTATGTCACACCAAACCACTTAGAAGTAGTATCCAGTACTTTTACAGTAGCAGTTCCTTCATTAATCAGCTTGTTCACCATCAACGGAATGAAATATTCACATTTCAAGTTGCTGATATTTTCTTTCAGGAATTCTGCGAAATATTCTTCTGAATATTGGAAATAATCAGGAGTGAATCCCCACATATTCATTGAAACAGGAGTATTATCTTCAATACCAACCCATTCGCCATTTTCATCCTTATAAGAAACTACACCGTCTACACGCATAATTTCTGTACGTTCAACGACTGTTGTCAGATGAGCATTTTCATCAGTTGCACAAACACCACGAGCTACCGTTCCACTTTCAGACAAAGTGTTTCCTACACGGAAACCTACCATGCTGTAGTCGTTCTTTGCACCTTCTGGCAATTCTGACAAGTATTTACCCAATACGGCAAAACTGTCACGTCCATAGAAGTCGTCAGCATTGATTACGGCAAATGGTTCTTTAATTACATTCTTACCCATCAACACTGCATGGTTTGTTCCCCAAGGTTTAACACGACCCTCCGGACAAGTAAAGCCAGCAGGCAGGTCGTTCAAATCCTGGAACACAACTTCTACAGGAATATGATTTTCATATTTGCTTACAATCTTTTCACGGAAATCTTTTTCAAAATCACGACGGATTACGAAAACCAATTTCCCGAAACCACCACGGATAGCATCAAAAATTGAATAATCCATGATTGTTTCACCGTTAGGACCCAGTCCATCAAGCTGTTTTAAGCCACCGTAACGACTCCCCATACCGGCAGCCAGTACAAATAAAGTTGGTTTCATAGAATTGTATTAAAATTAGTAACTACGCAAAGGTAAACAAATAATGTGATTTCAACTCATTGTCATAAACAAAATGTATCACTTTTGGGTTCTTTTTTATATATTCGCATAACTAATGATTAAACTGTATATGAAAAAATATATAAAATGGGGAGGAATTGTATTAGCAAGTCCATTTATCCTTTTTATAGTCTTGTGTATATTAATCTATATACCTGCTATCCAGAATTTTATTGTGGATAAGGCGACATCATACGCTTCGCAAGCTACGGGGATGAACATTCATATACAACGAATTTCGCTTTCTTTTCCGCTAAATTTAGTAGTCCATGAAACCACGGTTACCAACCTCAGGATACGCTCCTGAATGTGGAAAAACTAACCGTAAAAATTCAATTACTCCCTCTGGTAAAGAAGCAGATAGAGATTGATGGAGTGGAACTGAAAAACGCTTCAGTCAATACGGTCGACCTGATTGAAGGAATGTCCTTGCAGGGAAACCTGGGAGAACTTTTCTTGAAATCGCATGGAGTAGCCTTGACGCCGGAAACAGCTGTGCTCAACGAGCTCACACTAAAAGATGCCAATCTGAAACTATGCCTGGCAGATACAACCGCACAAGATACCACCCAAAGTGCACCTACATTCTGGAAGTTTAAATTAGAAAAGATTGATTTGGCAAATGTGGACTTTCAGATGGATATGCCACTTGACTCCATGAACTTAGGGCTTAAAGTCGGGAATGCTTCTTTAAGAGACGGACTGGTTGACTTGCATAAAGCGGCTTATTCCGCTAAAGAATTTAAGCTTTTACAGAGTGGATTATACTATAACTCAGGGAATACACCTCCTATAGAGAAGGGATTGGATCCGTCACATATTGCAGTGACCGACATCAATTTACAGATGGATTCTTTATATTATCAGGGGAATAACATCCGGGCATTACTGCATCAGTTCGAGCTGAAAGAGCGTTCGGGACTGGAAATCAAATCGACTGAGGGGCAATTACAGGCAGATGAGAAAGCCATACGTGTACCTTCTTTACAAATCAAAACTGCAAATTCTTTTCTGGCTCTCAAGGCTACGATAGACTGGTCGGTCACCGAACAGAATCAGGACGGCGTATTGAACGGTCAGTTCATGGCTGAAATCGGTAAAGCTGATTTGTTCAAACTGATTCCAGACATGCCACAAGAATTTATTCAATTCTTCCCTGCAGCTCCATTACAAGTTCGTATCGGGGTAGATGGAAGTCTGAGTGACCTGAAACTGACTACTTGCCAGGTTAAAATTCCCGATTGTTTCCGTATGGAAATGGACGGAACGGTAAAAAATGTGCTCGACAGTCTTTCCAGAGAGGGAGTGATCAACCTGAACTCGGATTTCTATAAAATGGATTTTCTGAGTAGCCTGACCGACGGAGTAGTTATTCCGTCAGGAATGAATATTCATGGAAAGGCCGGTATGAAAGGTAACGATTTGTTTACCGAAACTACCTTAAGCCAGAATGAAGGAAAAGTACAGCTAAATGCGGAATACAACCTCCTTAAAGAAGCTTATAAGGCAGATATGCAAATCAGTGAGCTAAACCTGCATGATTTCCTGCCAGCTGATTCGTTGTTTTATCTCTCTGCTGGTATGCAACTTGAAGGAGCAGGAACAGATATTTTTTCCAAACGAACTACATTAACAGCCAATGCCGCACTCAACACCTTCAATGGGGAACCCGTGTCTTCTCTGGCGTACAGCTTAATGCAGCCCTGAAAGAATCAAAAGCGAACCTCAACTTGGATGTGAATGACAACCTGATGAATATCTCATCGCAGTTAGATGCATCCCTACACCCTTCTGCAATTGCTGCGGATATGTTGGTTCAAGTGAAGAATCTTGATTTATACGGAATGGGATTGCTCAGTTCTCCGTTAAGGACTACCGAAAATATCGACATTCACATGAGAACGGACATGAAAAAAAGTCACGGTATCCGTTTATCTGTAAAAGACATAAATTTAATCACTGAAAAAAAGACATTTAAGACGAAAGATATACATTTCGGCTTCAGCACTGCACGCGATTCTATCAGGAGCTACGCAAATGCGGGTGACCTGACGTTTCTATTCAGAAGCCGAGGAGGTATTGATGAGTTAGGTAATCAGATAACCAAACTGACGAATGCACTGAGCGCACAATGGAAGCAGAAATCAATTGATCAGGTTGCCCTTCGTGAGCTGTGGCCAGAAACCCAGTTCAGAATCTTTGCAGGAAAGGACAACCCCATTTCCAATACACTGGCCATCAAAAAGATAAACTTTAACCGCATGAATGTGAATATACGCACCTCCCCTGCAGAAGGATTGAATGCGTCGATGAATCTTTATGGATTAAAGACAGATAGTCTAGCGCTTGACACCATCTATTTCAATGCCACCCAACAGCCTGATAAGATTTTGTTTAACAGTGGAGTCATAGCCAATGACAAACCGTTCCAAGAAGCTTTCGATATTACACTGAATGGAGATATAGGAGCTGACAAAGCTAATGCTACTATTGAATATCTGAACGGTAAAAAAGAATGTGGAGTAAATATAGGTATGGTGGCTGGCCTGCAAAAAGGCGGAATCAGTCTCCACATCACCCCATTTGACCCTATCTTAGTGTACCGTAAGTTTACGGTTAATCCGGATAATTATATCTATCTGAGAGATGACGGACGAATCATGCCAATTTGTCCATTTACGATGAATTGCGTACCGGACTGAGTTTCTATTCTACTCCAGATTCTACGGCACAGCAAGATTTGACTCTATCCCTGACTCAGATTAACATTGGAGAGTTCAAACGAGTGATTCCGTATATGCCAGACATCGAGGGCGTGATTAACTCTGAAGCACATTATGTGCAGACAGAAGACGGCATGGATCAGATTTCTCTTGAGAACAACATCAACCAGCTCAGATATAACGGGATAGCTTTGGGCGACTGGGCTTTGAGTGCGGTCTACCTTCCCAAACAAACCGGTGAACAGCATATCAACGGCCTCATCATGCAGAATGACAAGGAAGTAATCAGTATAGAAGGCTCATACTTCCCGGCTGAAGAGAAAGAACAAAAAGAGGATCGGATAGATGCACGTATGGCATTGCATCACTTCCCGCTGGAAATAGCAAACTCTTTTATTCCGGGTAAGATGGCTATGCTGAGTGGAGATATTGACGGTACCATGCAAATGTCCGGCAATGCTTCCCAACCGCTCATGAACGGAAAAATTAACCTGGATAGCGTAAATGTATACGTACCGCAAGCATCTCTGAACCTCCGATTTGATAACAAACCGGTGGAAATCAAGGACAGCAAGCTTACATTCAACCGTTTCAAGATCTTCACCAAAGGGAAAACTCCGTTCACCATTGACGGGGATGTGGACATGGCAGATTTCAGTCAGATGAAAATGAACCTGAAGATGGATGCCAACAATTTTGAATTGCTGAATGCCAAGCAGACCAAACAGTCGCTCGTATATGGGAAGTTGTACGTGGATTTCCACTCTACTCTTAAAGGTACACCCGATAACATGAATATACGCGGTAACATGAATATTTTGGGTAACAGTAACTTTACCTATATCCTACAGGATTCTCCGCTGACCGTAGAAGACCGTCTGGAAGAAACAGTAACCTTCACCAACTTCAGCGATACGACTTCTGCACAAAGAAGGGTTCTTCCAGCCCTCTCACTAGGAGGTATCGACATGCTGATGACCTTACACATAGACGAAGGGGTACAGTGCCGTGTCAATATGGATGAAAAAGGAAGCAACTACATGTACTTTGAAGGAGGTGGCGACTTGTCTTTCCAATATACTCCGGAAGGAAACATCATTCTGAACGGAAGGTATTCTCTTCTAAGCGGTGAAATGAAATACCAGCTCCCAATTATCCAGTTAAAGACCTTCCATATTCAAAGCGGAAGTTACATACAGTGGAATGGAAATGCGATGAACCCTCTCATGAGTATAAAAGCGACGGAAAGAATACGTTCTTCAGTAGCACAAGAAGGGCAGGCATCGCGCATGGTCAACTTCGATGTGGGTGTCAATATCACCAATACATTGGAGAATTTAGGATTTACCTTTATCATTGATGCTCCGGATGACGGTACCATGCAAAACGAATTGGCATCCATGTCGGCTGAAGAAAAGAATAAGGTAGCTGTAACCATGCTGGTAACAGGTATGTACCTGACGGAAGGAAGCACCTTGGGAGGTGGCGGTGGAAGCAGCGTCATGAACTCTTTCCTACAAGACCAGATTTCCAAAGTGGCTGGAAGTGCCCTCAAGACCATTGATGTAAATTTCGGTATAGAAACCAATAATGGAGAAGAAACCGGACAGACATCTACGGATTACAACTTCCAGTTTGCCAAGAGATTCTGGAACAACCGTATCCGAGTAGTAATTGGTGGAAAAGTATCCACCGGCAATAATGTGCAGCAGGACGAGTCATTCATTGATAATATCTCATTAGAATATCGTCTGGACAACAGTGGTACTCGCTACGTCAAGCTTTTCCATGATAAGAACTACGAAAGTGTGCTCGATGGAGAAGTAATAGAAACCGGAGCCGGTATTGTACTGCGCAAGAAAGTTAGTAAAGTGGGCGAACTGTTTATTTCAGAAAGAAGAAAAACCACAGCCTGAAGTCGAAAAAAAGAAGAAGATGAAAATGAGGAAGAGAAGAATAAATAAACTGTTACTGACAGGACTTCTGTTATTTATCATAACCGGATGTTCCACAACCAAGCATCTTCCGGAAGACGAGTTGCTCTATATCGGTACACCGACTCCTAAAATTGTGGGATACAATGAAGCCGATAATGGAGAAGCTACTTTGGAAGAAGTACAAGGCGCATTGAACGTGGCACCGAACAATTCATTTTTCGGCAGCCCCAACCTCCGTATCCCTTTCCCATTAGGACTATGGGTGTATAACCGGTTTGAACGATACGAAAAAGGTATTGGTAAATGGATTTTCAAGAAACTGGCTGCCGACCCGATTTATGTATCTACCGTTAACCCTGATACCCGTACAAAGGTAGCAAGTAACGTTTTACGTGAAAATGGCTTTTTCCAAGGCAACGTGACAGTGCAAGTAGATACAGCCAAGAACCCGAAGAAAGCCAAATTTAATTATACCATATACACCGGACAACGTTACAAATTAGACTCCGTTACCTATGTAGGATTTTCACCCAAGGAAGACAGTCTGATTCATGCTACATATAGTAAACGCCTGTTAATAAAAGAAGATGCGTTCACTGTCAATAAATTGGACGAAGAAAGGAATCGCCTGGTAGAACTATTCCGTAACAACGGATATTATTTCTATCGCCCAGATTTTATTACGTTCATGGCCGACACATTGATTCGTCCCGGTTATGTCAACTTAAGAGTTGTACAGAAACATAATATTCCGGAAGAGGGATTGCGTACTTACTATATTGGAAAGACAAGCATCAATCTAGTAGGACATAATGGAGAACAACCCAATGATTCATTGAATTTTCATAACTTCACCATTAATTATGCAGGAAAAAAGCCGGGCATACGATATGGGGTACTCCGCCGACGTTTTCTTTATAAAAGCGGAGAAATGTATTCTCAGCAACGCCAGAACTATACCCAGCAGGCATTGTCCAGATTAGGCGTGTTCAAATACAATGATTTCAATTACACTCCTCGTCCGGGAAGAGATACCCTGGACATTACGGTCAATGCCATGTTCGACCTGCCTTATGACAGCGAACTGGAACTTAATGTCACCACCAAGAGTACCAAGCAAACAGGGCCGGGAGCCAAATTCAATCTTTCAAAGAAGAATTTCAAAAGAATGGGTGCTTCCTTGAACTTAGAGTTGAAAGGTTCATACGAATGGCAGACCAGTTCTACTGTAGACGGGGAAAGTTCTGTGATGAATTCTTACGAGCTGGGAGCTGCCCTCTCTCTGAATTTTCCACGACTGGTTTTACCATGGATTAGAAATCGGGTAGACCCCTTCCGTTTCCCGTCTGAAACCAACTTTAAGATTTACGCAGAACAGGTGAATCGTGCCCGCTACTTCAAGATGTTGTCATTTGGAGGTACTGTATCCTATAGTTTTCAACCGAAACGCAGTATTAAGCATACCGTAACTCCAATTCACCTGGCATTCAACACTTTGCAGCACCGTACCGCACGCTTTGACTCCATTGCCAATGCCAACCCGATGCTGTTCCATAGTTTGGACGACCAGTTCATTCCGTCACTGACCTACACGGTTACTTACGACAACAGCTACCGGAAGAAAAAGAACCGTGTGTGGTGGGAAAACTCACTCACCTCTGCCGGAAATGTGACATCCGTCATTTATGCGGCTTTTGGACAGAAATTCAGCAAAAAGGAGAAGGAACTATTGGGAAATCCGTTTGCGCAGTTCCTGAAATATTCTTCAGAAGTAAGATATACCTACCACATCAGTGAAAAGCAACAGTTAGCTACCCGACTGATGGAGGAGTGATATGGGCATACGGCAACAAGACAATCGCACCTTATAGCGAACAGTTCTATGTGGGAGGTGCCAACAGTATTCGTGCCTTTACCGTACGCTCCATCGGTCCGGGAAGATTCCACCCGGCTAATAATTCAGGTTATTCCTACGTGGATGAAACAGGAGACATCAAACTGGAAGCCAACCTGGAATACCGTTTCCGCATCTTTTCAAATTTTATGGGAGGAAACTTAAACGGAGCAGCCTTTTTAGATGCAGGAAATGTATGGCTTATGCGCAAAGATGAAGCTCGCCCCGGTGCAGAATTCAATCTCCGGCATTTCTTTGACAGCATTGCATTGGGAACTGGAGTAGGAATTCGTTATGACCTTTCCTTCCTGATTCTGAGACTGGACTTCGGTTTTGCCCTTCATGTGCCATACGATACCGAAAAGAGTGGATACTATAATATACCTAAATTCAAGGACGGAATGGGTATTCATTTTGCCATTGGTTATCCTTTCTAAAAACAGAGCAAACAGCCTGACAAGAAAAATTAATGAAAATACAGATTCATGAATCAAAATAAATGGCTACATTTGCAGCGTTTTTGAAGGTATTAGCATGAATAAGTGGAAGATTTTTGCTTGTATATCCCTAATTACTCTTATGAGCGTACTCGTAGGAGCAAACTTTTTTTGCGCTTTATTCCACCGTGCTCAATGAGAACAATACCACAGAGGAAACCGAATCGGCTGATTTCATCTACCAGCATCCGGACAATATTCCTTCAAAAACGCTTGACTTTCTGATAGCCAACAGACAAGCAGATATTCCGCAGAGAATTTTATTCATACAAACCCAGAAAAACCTGGACGGTAAATTTTTCTTGCCGGTATTCTCGTTTGGACAAGACTTCATTTCCAGACCACCCACACATTTAGCTGGTCTGTTCTGTATATTCCACACATCCTTATACACAATTAGATAAATTCTATTATCTATATACCCTCAAAAAAATCCTTATTTAATACTATCTAAGAACAGTTTAAAATAGATTGTTCCGATACATTGCAGACAGAGGCTTGCGATGTAACGGAAGTAGTTTGTCATCTATATGTTTCATCAAAAATTCTTAGATATATGTTTTTTACATTTATTATTGTTGTTATTCTGACTGCTATCGTCCTTGTTGTGGCAGCAATGACCATTGCAAAATTACTTGCTCCACGGTCATTCAATCCGCAGAAGGGAGAACCGTACGAATGTGGTATTCCTACGCGTGGACAATCATGGGTACAATTCAAGGCAGGTTACTACCTGTTTGCAATCTTGTTCCTGATGTTCGACATTGAAACGGTATTTCTCTTTCCTTGGGCTGTAGTGGCAGACCAGGTAGGAGTATATGCACTGGTCAGTGTAGGTTTCTTCCTGGTAGTTTTAATTTTGGGCCTGGCATACGCCTGGCGGAAAGGAGCTCTTGAATGGAAGTAAAAAAAGCTACCTCTATTCGTTCTATGGAGTATGAGGACTTCAAGAACAATGATTATCTGGAAGAATGGTACGTCGTCTGAACATGGACGGAGCCGGAATCGTACTGGGAACAGTGGACGAACTGATTAACTGGGGACGAAGCAATTCGCTCTGGAGTCTGACTTTCGGAACCAGCTGTTGTGCCATCGAATTTATGGCGCTTGGCGCAGCCCGTTATGACATGGCCCGCTTTGGGTTTGAGGTAACCCGAAACTCTCCTCGTCAGGCCGACATGATCATGGTACTGGGAACCATCACACACAAAATGGCTCCGGTGTTGAAACGTCTGTATGACAGATGGCAGAACCTAAATACGTAGTAGCAGTAGGTGGATGTACCATCTCCGGAGGTCCTTTCATCAAATCTTACCACGTAGTAAACGGTATTGACAAGATTATTCCGGTAGACGTATACATTCCGGGATGTCCTCCCCGACCGGAAGCTTTCTTCTATGGCATGATGCAGCTTCAACGTAAAATCAAAGTGGAGCGCTTCTTAGGAGAAGTAAACCGTAAAGAAAAAGAGGAATAAACCCTACGTAAAAAGAAAAAATGCAAATGGAAATTGAAAAAATAACAAGCATTATTCCTGAAGCCGAAATCAGTCAGACAGGAGAGACTGTCGTAAAAGTCCCGGCAGAAAAGTTACACCAGATAACTGAGGCATTACTGAATGACAAAGAAAATCCCATGGATTTCTTGCGCGACATCGTGGGAATGGACTGGGGTGAAGAAGGCTTAGGTGCGCTTTACTTACTGGAATCTACCGCACGGGGGCAAGAATCACACTCAAAGCGGTAACAACAGACCGCGAAAAGGCATTGCTCCCCACTGTAAGCGACTTGTGGAAAACGGCTCTGATTAAAGAACGTGAAGTGTACGACTTCTTCGGCATCTGCTTCTTGAATCATCCGGATATGCGCCGTATCTTCTTGCGTGAAGACTGGATTGGCTATCCTATGCGAAAGGATTATGACATGAACTCCAATCCACTTCGGATGGATAACGAGGAAAATGCCGATATGACAGATGAATACTTCCTCCGTCCCGACGGCACACTTGAGGGCCGTAAGAACGTGGTGTTTGGAGAAGATGATTTTGTAGTAAACATCGGTCCGCAGCACCCTTCTACACATGGGGTATTGCGTATGCGTACTTCGCTCGATGGAGAAAACATCCGCAAGATTGACCCGATACTGGGATATATCCACCGAGGCATTGAAAAAATGAACGAAAGCCTCACCTACCCGCAGACATTAGCCTTGACCGACCGTCTGGACTACCTGAGTGCACACCAGAATCGCCATGCGTTGTGTATGTGTATTGAAAAAGCTGCCGGGATAGAAGTACCGGAACGTGCCCAGTACATCCGTACCATTATGGACGAATTACAGCGTATCGATTCACACTTGCTGTTCTACTCCTGTCTGGTCATGGATATGGGTGGACTGACTCCTTTCTTCTATGGTTTCCGTGAACGTGAGATGATTCTGGATATTTTTGAAGAAACTACCGGAGGCCGTCTGATTCAGAACTACAACATGATTGGAGGTGTACAGGCTGACATTCATCCTACCTTCCAGCAGAAGGTGAAAGACTTTATTAAACACCTGCGCAGTGTAATCCAGGATTATCATGACATCTTTACTTCAAACGTCATTGCCGATACCCGTCTGAAAGGTGTAGGAGTCTTGTCAAAGGAAGACGCCATCTCACTGGGATGTACAGGAGGTACCGGACGTGCTTCCGGATGGGCCAACGACGTGCGCAAGCATCATCCGTACGCACTCTACGACAAGGTGGACTTCAAGGAGATTGTGTACACGGAAGGTGATTCCTTTGCCCGCTACATGGTACGTATGGACGAAATCATGGAGTCTTGCCATATCATCGAGCAACTGATTGACAATATTCCGGAAGGAGAATTCCGTGCCAAGACCAAACCCATCATCAAGTTGCCGGAGGGTGTATTCACTTCATCAGTAGAAACCAGTCGTGGTGAGTTTGATGTGATATTGGAGAGCCATGGTGATAAAGTTCCTTACCGTCTGCACTACCGTTCCACCGGACTTCCGTTGGTTCACGCCATGGATACCGTTTGCCGTGGAGCTAAAATTGCCGACTTAATTGCCATTGGAGGTACACTCGACTTTGTCATCCCTGACATTGACCGTTAATCTCCACACAAACTTCAGGAACAATCATTACAGAAAACTGAAAAAATAAAAGAATTATGTTTTTAGATTATTATAATCTCAGCCCGCTGCTCATGCAGATTCATGCATTCCTTTGCAGTGTAATGCCTGAATGGCTGGCACTTACATTGGAAGGACTCGCTGTGGGAGTATTTATCCTCGTCATGTACGCGGTACTGGCCATCATTCTTATCTACATGGAACGTAAAGTCTGTGCGGCTTTCCAGTGCCGTATCGGCCCGAACCGTGTAGGAGGAAAAGGAGGTTTGTTGCAAGTACCTGCCGACGTATTGAAAATCCTTACCAAGGAAATCATCAGCCTGAAGCATTCCGACCATTTTCTTTATGCTTTGGCTCCGTTCCTGGTAATTCTTGCTTCCATTCTGACATTCTCTTGTCTTCCATGGAATAAAGGTGGAGAAATCCTTCACATGAACATCGGTATCTTCTTTGTGCTGGCAGCTTCTTCCATCGGTGTATTGGGTATCTTGCTGGCCGGATGGAGTAGTAACAGCAAATATACATTGATTGGTGCCGTACGAAGTGGAGCCATGATTATCAGTTACGAGCTTTCTATCGGCCTCAGCGTACTGACCATGGTCGTAATGAGTGGTGCCATGGATATTCAGACCATCGTAGAAGGTCAGGCCAACGGATGGAACATTTTCAAAGGACACATTCCTGCCATCATGGCTTTCGTCATCTACCTGATTGCCGGAAACGCGGAAGCTAACCGCGGTCCGTTCGACTTGGCAGAAGCAGAACAGGAGTTGACCGCCGGATACCACACGGAATATTCAGGTATGCATTTCGGCTTCTTCTATCTGGCCGAATACTTGAACCTGTTCATTACTGCCGGTATCGCCACTACACTGTTCTTGGGAGGCTGGATGCCCTTGCACATTGCCGGACTCGACGGACTGAACATGGTGATGGACTACATCCCCGGATTCATCTGGTTCATTGGAAAGACCTTCTTCATCGTCTTCCTGCTCATGTGGATTCGCTGGACCTTCCCCCGTTTGCGTATCGACCAGGTACTGACACTGGAATGGAAATACCTGATGCCGCTCTCGCTGGTCGTATTGTTATTAATGACCGTATGCAAAGTATTTGGTCTGACATTTTGATTAAAAATTTTTGACTATGAATGGATTTAAAGAATATTTAAAAGGATATGTCGGTGGAGTCAAGAGTCTGCTGGTAGGTATGCGCACTTCCATGAAGGTGTTCTGCCAGAAGAAAATTACCGAACAGTATCCTGAAAACCGCCATACTACACTTCACATTCCGGAACGTCACCGGGCCATGTTGGTGATGCCGGTGGATGAAGAAGGAAATCACCATTGCATTGCCTGCGGACTTTGCCAGATGAGCTGCCCGAACGGCACCATCCGGCTGACCACGGAAATGCGTGAGACGGAAGACGGTAAAAAGAAAAAATTCCTGGTGAAATACGAGTACAACTTAGGCTCTTGCATGTTCTGCATGCTGTGCGTCAATGCCTGTCCTCACAATGCCATTCAGTTTACGAATGACTTTGAGAATGCGGTATTCCAGAAAGAAAAACTCGTCATGACACTGAACAAGAAATAAATAAAACGAAACGGATATGAATATATCACTTCAAGAAATCGTATTTTATATCGTAGGAGCCTGTATCATTGCTTGTTCCATTTTAGCTGTCACTACAGGAAAAATCCTGCGTGCCGCTACTTATCTGCTGTTCGTTCTTTTAGGTACGGGAGCCATCTACGGAATCCTGGGCTATACCTTCCTGAGCGCTGTACAGCTGATGGTTTACGCCGGAGGTATCGTGGTGCTGTATGTATTCTCCATCCTGCTGACCCAGTCGGACAAGAATATGAAGTACAAAATAAACCGCGCCAAGTTCATCAGTGTATTGCTGACCATTGTTATCGGTGCAGCTCTCGTGCTTTTCTTAGTTATGACCAACGGATTTGCCCTGAACCTGATTCCACAGGGAGTCGAACTTCCGGTAGAAAACATCGGACATGCCTTGATTGGTACAGGGAAATACCAGTTTGTATTACCATTTGAGGTAGTCAGTGTATTGCTCTTAGCTTGTATGATTGGTGCGATACTGATTGCACGTAAACAAAAATAACACAGTAAGATTATGGAAATAGAAATTCATGTAGTTCACTACCTCGTCATCAGTACCGTTATGTTGTTTTGCGGCATCTACGGATTCTTTACCCGCAAAAACTTGCTGGCTTTACTGATTTCGGTAGAATTGATGCTTAATGCAACCAACATCAATTTCGCGGTATTCAACCGTTATCTTTTCCCCGGACAACTGGAAGGCCATTTCTTCAGCCTGTTCGGCATAGCCATTGCCGCAGCTGAAACGGCTGTAGCCATTGCCATCATTATTAATGTGTATCGCAACCTGAAACAGGTGCTTACCGATGATATTACTGACTTGAAAGGATAACTTTCTCACATTTTATTCAATTGCTTATGGATTATACAATTCTGATACTTGCCCTCCCGGTGCTGAGCTTCCTGGTTCTGGCATTGGCCGGCATGAAAATGCCTCATCGAGTAGCAGGCACAATCGGTACCCTATCGTTAGGAGCGGTAGCCGTGCTGAGCTATCTGACGGCATTCAATTATTTCTCTGCTCCACGTACTGCCGAAGGTCTCTACCCTACGCTGACTCCGTGGAACATTGAATGGCTGCCGTTCACTTCCTCCCTTCACATCGACATGGGTATTTTGCTCGATCCGATTTCCGTCATGATGCTGGTGGTTATTTCCACAGTGTCACTAATGGTACATATCTATTCTTTCGGCTACATGAAAGGTGAAGTCGGCTTCCAGCGGTACTACGCTTTTCTGTCGTTGTTTACCTTCTCTATGTTAGGTCTGGTAGTAGCTACCAACATTTTCCAGATGTATGTGTTCTGGGAACTGGTAGGTGTGTCTTCCTATCTGCTTATTGGTTTCTACTACACCAAACCGGAAGCAATCGCTGCCAGCAAGAAGGCCTTTATCGTCACCCGTTTTGCTGACTTGGGCTTCCTGATTGGTATCCTTATCTACGGATACTACATGCAGACTTTCACCTTCAACCCTGGAACCGAACGCCTGATGCAGGCCGGAATGGTGCTGCCCTGGGCATTGGGACTGATGTTCATCGGTGGTGCCGGAAAGAGTGCCATGTTCCCGCTGCACATCTGGTTGCCGGATGCCATGGAAGGTCCGACACCGGTATCTGCCCTGATTCATGCCGCTACCATGGTAGTAGCCGGAGTGTATCTGGTAGCCCGTATGTTCCCCTTGTTCATCGGCTTCGCGCCGCACACACTCCACTTGGTAGCCTGGGTAGGTGCTTTCACCGCATTCTATGCCGCCAGCGTAGCCTGTGCACAGAGTGACATCAAGCGTGTACTGGCCTTCTCTACCATCTCACAGATTGGTTTCATGATGGTGGCACTGGGTGTTTGTACGGCAGCCAACCCGCACGAAGGTGGTTTAGGTTACATGGCCAGTATGTTCCACCTATTCACACACGCCATGTTCAAAGCTCTGCTCTTCTTGGGAGCCGGATGCATCATACACGCCGTACACAGCAACGAAATGGAAACCATGGGCGGTCTGCGCAAATACATGCCGATTACCCACATCACCTTCCTGATTGCCTGTCTGGCCATCGCAGGTATCCCTCCGTTCTCCGGATTCTTCTCAAAAGATGAAATCCTGACTGCCTGCTTCCAGTACAGCCCTGTGATGGGATGGATTATGGCCCTCATTGCCGGAATGACCGCTTTCTATATGTTCCGTTTGTACTACTGCATCTTCTGGGGAAAGGAGAACAAGGAATTGCATGCACACCACGTACCGCATGAAAGTCCGCTGACCATGACCTTCCCGCTGATGTTCCTGGCGCTGGTCACCATCGTAGCCGGTTTTATTCCTTTCGGACATTTCGTTTCAGCCAACGGTGAATCCTACGACATCCACCTCGACTGGACAGTAGCCGGTACGAGTATCGCTATTGCCGTAATCGCCATTGCCTTGGCTACCTGGATGTACGCCCGCGAACAGCAACCTGTGGCCGACATGCTCGCCACACGCTTCAGCACCCTGCACCGTGCAGCCTACAAGCGTTTCTACATGGACGAAATCTGGTTGTTCGTGACCAAGAAAATCATCTTCCGCTGCATCTCTACTCCATTGGCATGGTTTGACCGCCACGTCATCGACCAGTTCATGAATTTCATGGCCTGGGGTACCAACGCAGCCGGAGAAACCGTACAGCCTATACAAAGTGGAAAGGTACAAACCTACACGCATTATTTCCTGGCAGGTATCATTGTCCTGACAATTATCTTGCTGTTGAACTAAAAAAGAAGAACTTATACGCTTATGAATATATTAAGTCTTTTCGTATTGATACCCCTGCTGATGTTGTTGGGACTATGGATTGCCCGCAACGTCAATCAAGTCAGAGGAGTGATGGTGGCCGGTTCCACTTTATTGCTGGCACTTGCGGCTTACCTCACGGTGTCTTACATCGGACAGCGCCATGCGGGAGCTACAGCTGAAATGCTTTTCACAGACAGCATCGTATGGTATGCCCCGCTTCACATCTGTTACTCTGTAGGAGTAGACGGTATCTCCGTAGTGATGCTGCTGCTGAGTGCCATCATCGTATTTACCGGTACATTCGCTTCCTGGAAGCTGAAACCGCTCACTAAAGAATATTTCTTGTGGTTCACCCTGCTGAGCACCGGAGTATTCGGATTCTTCATCTCAACCGACCTATTCACCATGTTCATGTTCTATGAAGTGGCTTTGATTCCGATGTACCTGCTGATTGGTGTATGGGGAAGCGGCCGCAAGGAATATGCTGCCATGAAGCTGACCTTGATGCTGATGGGTGGTTCTGCCTTCCTGTTGATTGGCATCTTGGCATCTACTATGGAGCCGGAGCCGAGACCATGAATATTCTGGAAATCGTGCAGCACAAGATACCGACCGAAATGCAACGTATCTTCTTCCCGATGGTCTTTTTAGGATTCGGTGTGCTGGGTGCCTTGTTCCCCTTCCACACATGGAGCCCCGACGGTCATGCTTCTGCCCCGACAGCCGTAAGTATGCTGCACGCCGGTGTGTTGATGAAATTAGGAGGTTACGGATGTTTCCGCATCGCCATGTACCTGATGCCGACCGGTGCCGCTATCTGGGGCGATTTCTTCCTGGTACTGACCACCATTTCCGTGGTGTACGGAGCGTTCAGTGCCGTAGTACAGACCGACTTGAAATACATCAACGCCTACTCTTCTGTAAGCCACTGCGGACTGGTATTGTTCGCTCTGCTGATGATGACGCGCGTGAGTGCTACCGGTGCCATCCTGCAGATGTTGAGCCACGGCTTGATGACCGCCTTGTTCTTTGCCCTTATCGGTATGATTTACGGCCGTACACACACCCGTGACATCCGCTGTCTGGGCGGACTGATGAAAATAATGCCTTTCCTGGCCGTAGGTTATGTCATTGCCGGTCTGGCCAACTTAGGTCTGCCTGGTCTGAGCGGTTTCGTGGCTGAAATGACCGTATTCGTAGGTTCATTCCAGAATCCGGACCTGTTCCACCGCACTTGTACCATCATGCTACGATGAGTATTGTCATCACGCTGTGTACATCCTGCGTGTAGTAGGAAAAATCCTGTATGGCACCTGTCAGAACCCGGAACACCTGAAACTGACCGACGCTACCTGGGACGAACGTTTTGCCGTAATCTGCCTGATTATAGCTGTAGCCGGACTGGGACTCGCTCCTTACTGGGTCAGCCATGTCATCAGCGGAAGCGTAGAACCTATTATCAGCCAACTTATCCGATAACCTGAATAAACTAAAAGAAATTATATGAGCGAATTATTAACCATGCAGGCTGAAATAAGCCTGGTCGCCATTATCCTCTTCATGCTGTTGGCAGACTTGATACTGAAAATGCCTAATCACAAGCCGCTTCAGACGCTTGCCTGCACACTGATGGTCGTACAACTGGCTTTAAACATTGTACCCGCCAGCGGAGAAGCCTTTGGAGGAATGTATCATGCCAGCCAAATGGCATCTGTTGTAAAAACCATACTGACTGCCGGCACGCTGCTCGTATTCCTGCAGTCAGGGGAATGGCTCTCACGAGAAGATACCCGTCACAAAGCCGGAGAATTCTATATGCTGACACTCAGCACGCTGCTGGGTATGTATTTCATGGTCAGCGCAGGCAGTTTCATTCTGTTCTACGTAGCCTGGAACTGGCCAGCATCCCGATGGCCTGTCTGGTGGCTTTCGACAAATACCGCCATCACAGCGCGGAAGCAGGAGCCAAGTTCATCCTGAACTCCATGTTCTCTTCTGCCTGATGCTTTATGGCATCTCCATGGTATACGGTACAACCGGTACCACCTACTTTGCCGACATCACCACAGCCCTGACCGGAACCCCGCTCCAGGTAATGGCGATGGTGTTCTTCTTTGCCGGACTGGGCTTCAAGCTGAGTCTCGTGCCTTTCCACATGTGGACACCCGATACCTATCAGGGAGCTCCGACCAATGTATCGGCTTACCTGTCAGTCATCTCCAAAGGTGCAGCCGCCTTTGCGCTGATGAGCATCCTGGTAAAAGTATTCGGACAGATGGTAGCCGACTGGAGTCTCTTGCTGAGCATCGTCATTGTGGTCACCATCACCATTGCCAACATCTTTGCCATCCTTCAGGAAGACCTGAAACGCTTCATGGCTTACAGTAGTATCTCACAGGCCGGTTATATCATGCTGGCTGTACTGGGAGGAAATGAACAGGGAATGGCTTCACTGGTGTACTACATCGTGGTCTATATCGTAGCCAACCTGGCTGTGTTCGGTGTCATCAGCACCATAGAGCAGCACACCGGAGGAAAGGTGGACAGAAGCACCTATAACGGATTGTACAAGACCAACCCACGCCTGAGCTTCGTTATGACACTGGCGCTGTTCTCACTGGCCGGTATCCCTCCGTTTGCCGGATTCTTCTCTAAATTCTTTGTATTTGCCTCTGCTTTCCATAGCGGTCACTGGCTGGTAGTGTTCCTGGCATTGGTAAATACGATTATTTCACTCTACTATTACCTGCTGATTGTGAAAGCCATGTACATCACTCCAAACGATGCACCGGTAGCCACCTTCCGCACACCGGCTCTGGCTCGTACAGGTCTGTTTATCTGCCTTATCGGAGTCATTGTATTGGGTATCTGCAGTGGAGTGTATGAACTGCTTCACCATATGGCTGGACTGGGATTTTAACCTCACATACCCCTATCAAAAGGAACAGAAAAGGCTGTCTCACAATGAAGTGACCCCAAAAAGTTGGACAAGTTAAACATTATCCGTAATAGAAAGAGTTCGGTAATTGTACCGGACTCTTTCCATTTAACCGGGCTTTGATTCTTTTATTGTTATAATATTCAATATATTTATCCAAAGCTTTATAAAGGATCTTTCCAGGGAGATTCAAAATTCTCGGTTATACAGTTAATTCAGACTTCATAAT
>ENA-OQAZ01000083-OQAZ01000083.1-human-gut-metagenome-genome-assembly--contig:-NODE-83-length-44605-cov-2.510140_pt1 | contig 44605 bp, 47 predicted proteins | sample MGYA00242737_ERZ504531 | MGnify/ENA primary metagenome ERZ504531 (study PRJEB26092, sample SAMD00036244) | human gut metagenome | host: Homo sapiens | study: EMG produced TPA metagenomics assembly of... | reverse complement strand
CACAATGGTAACACCGTTTCCAGTCTCCTTAATTTCCTGCATCTGCCCTATTGGTGTATAATCTTCTGCATCTTTCTGCCCCGGATACCACAATCTTGACGTGAAAAATATCAAATATCCCATCACCACAACAATTACTGTTGTCAAGTAAGATTTTCGTTTTCCTGCATGACCCAATCGCACGTGTTTTTCTCCTTTCTTTGAAAACTGGTACACGGATACTCACGATCACGCTCCATACAATGTTTATTATTAAGACACTGATTGCAGTTTTTACCTTTTTTCTCACTATTTGTTTTATTACAACTCATATGCATTCTCCCTCGTGCGTTCTCGCTTTGGTCGAATCGTTGGTTCACCGTGTTCCATCTTGCATTCAAAAACAGGGATTAACAAACTTCTTGCTGTCAGCAGATACGGATTTTTCTGCTTCATCATTTTTTGTGAAATCCATACTTCCTGCGCTGTTGAAAGAAATTTTGTAAAATACACGCCCTTTGGCGGATGGATTCCTGCTATTTCGTCATCTGAAAGCACCAAAAACACTCGTTTCTGTTCATTCTCCATAATGACTCCTTTCTCTTCGACTACTCTCCGAAGATCATATAAAAATTTTCTGCTCGTTCAATTTCATCCCATGTAAACTCTCGGTTTATGGAATATTTTCCTGCCGGATCGTTAACCAGAAATGTTCCATTCTCCGTAACTCCACGGAGAACAACGAAATGTCCAACAGGTGAAAAGAAACTGCCCGGCTGCTCTCTGGCAATGATTGGATAGCCATTTTCCAATGCTTCTACTACACTTGCCCGATCTTTTACCTTGCGATACCCTACTCCGTAGTGTGCCGCTGCTGCCGGAAAAAATTCCCATGAGCTGCCCGTTGGTGTCAAATATGCAGTACCACTCCATGCAATCATATCTGGCGGAGTAACTGTCTCACCTGTCAAATATGTCATCACCATCGCCAGACTGGTCGGACCACATCCTGACTTTGCAAGGTTGGTGTCTCCCCATGCTACTGATGCATAGTTTCCCTGCAAATATAACAGAATCTCCATGCCGCCAACTGGTTCCTCCGATACAACTTCTTCATCTTCATCTGCATCCGACTCATCTTCCTCTTCATCAAGACTGGAATCGCCACTTAAATCGCCGCTTTCCATGTTATTAAGATACATTTGAGCGTATGGCAGACGGCCATGACCATTTCCACAATCAAACGACACCGATAAACAGCCGGCTCCTGAAGAATATCCATGATTATTACAGCCACCTGGGTATTCCTCTGGATCTTCAAAACAGCAGAAAAAAGCCATCGTTGCGTCATACAAATCGCCTTCCCAGAAATCCGCCTTTGTAACTCCGTAGTACTTTCCCATCCCGGTATCATACCAGCCAGAATAAGGATTTTGGTTGTGCAGCGTGGCATCTATTGCCATGCATTGCAGTTCCAGATCATTCCATTCCATGCCTTTTGATTCTGCATATAACTCCAGACTGTTCGTTCCACTGTAAGTTGTCCACTCGGCAATCCCCATTGCGGTTCCTCCTTTCCTCAGTTCTGTATATGAGTTGGGGTTTAGTCCCGATTCCCATTGTAGATTACCTAGAATAGCTGCAATCTGAATATCCGTATAGCCTGCCTCTGAAAAATACTCGCAAATGAGTGCCGCAGTATTTGTAACAGAAACGCTATCTGTAAATGTTACATCACTAGACGATCTTGAAGATTTTCCAAACAAAGCCATTACCATGCCACCGATCAGAAGCACAATAATAATTGGTGCTGAAAACAACGTAGAAATAAAAAAAGATCCTGCCCATTTCAGAATCTTCAACAATGCTTTTTTGTGATCCATTTACCGTCCTCCGGCAAACAGATGATCTTCCGTTTCTGTGATAAAAAACTTCACTTCCAAATTTTGATCTCCTGCTGTTACCATAAAGGAACCCATATCCAGCGAAGGAATCCGGTATAACTCCGTTTCCGTATACATGCCTGGGAATTTACTCTCCAGCACTGGAATACAGGTTGCTGTTTGCTTACCTATAAATCGGTAGGTTGCCAGATCAAATAAATCTTGTACTGCCTTTTCTTCTGTTGATGCGTTATCACCTTTGAGATTGTCCGTGATCAGCTGCGTAGCAAACACGATACCCGAAAAATACTTTCGCATTTCTCGCGCCATAACTGTCATTTGGCGTACGCAATCCACAAACTGGGCATTCAAAATGTGATGTGACTCATCCACAATAATCATACTGTGAATAATGTCACGCTCGGCAATCTCCCGATTTTCGTATAATGCTTCATTCGACCGCCCACTCTTACGCAATGATCCCAGTACATCATCAATGCATTGTACAAAATACCAGAGCAGATTGCCGGTTCGAGTTTTAATACGGTATAGACATTGAAGCACAGAACTTGTATCTGGCTGATGTTTTGAATACTTGTATGCCCATCCAACAAACTTCCATAATTGCGTACCAAGTTTTCATAAGTACTGCGTACCTCATCAGCCTGAAGGAGAAATTTCTTTCCCAACTCTCCATGTTCGGCATCTGCTGATGGTTCATATTCCTGAATGCGCCTGTTTAGATAAGATAAAAAATCCGACATGGTGGGATAATATTCTGACGGCAAACCGCAAACAGGCGTCTGCTGTGTGATCTTTCCATCCTTTGGAATAATGCCAAAACTAATGTAAAAATCAAGCAGCAGCTTACTGTATGTATTCAACTCATTTTGTCCGCATTGATTTTGCCGTCGCAGACGGTAAATAGCAGTTAATTTGGATACATGCTGTACCCAGCAGGTTCCCTCGTTTTCATCCGTTTTCTGAATCTCAAACTCATTCAAAATACCATCTCGCCCATCAAGGGACAGATATTTTCCGCCAAGTGCTTCCACCAATGCTGATACTCGCCGGACGGATCCAGTATGCGAATATAATCTCCGAATAGTGCCTGCACCTCGATCAATTTTTTTTAAAAGCGTTGATTTGCCACTTCCCATTGCACCATAGACCAGTGCATTGTAGGATAATCGTTTTTTTGTCTTTGTAAACAGATTGAAATTAAAGCTTCCCATTGTAGGAGTTGATCCCATATAGCAACTGTACGGATCAGAAAGGTAGGAGAAGTTAAATGGATTCCCGTCACTGATTGCACTGCCGGGAAGAATCTGACCGTCTCGTGCATTCGACAATTTTTGCTGCCGTTTGTACGGCAGAAGCAGCGATTGCCATTCCTGCTTCTGCTCATGCAGCAGTACCGTACAATGATACTCTGCGGTTTCCACGGCACTTTGAATCTTTGTCACGCGTTCTTCTAGTTTCTCCAACCGCTTTGCAGAAACATATAAACGGATTGTCACAAAGCGTAATGTCTCGCCCTGATTCGCCACGGCATCACGAAGCTCCTTTAGTTCCTGATATCGCCGCCCCGCGTCCATCTGTTCTCCATCTTTATTTTCTGTCTGAAATCGGATTTTCTGCTCCGTGAAAGAACGATCAATTAGTCTCTTCACTTCTCTTGCATCCGCAGCGCCGAAATCAGCTGATACAATTAAATTATTCTGATTGACAAGCGGTGATAACCAGTGTGCATCCAGCTCACTCTTCCAGTCATATATTGTTAAGATTGCTCCATAGTTACTTCCGGTGCGGATATATGCCGGGTGAAAGCGGATTCCACCTGCTGGCTGAATTGCTGCCAACAAACGGGAATCATAGCCGATCCGTTCTACATCCTTTCGATTTCCAATATGTACCTTATTGAAAAAGGTCTGCTCTGGATTCATCATCTTAGTTAGCACTTCTATTTTTTCCTGACTGGAAATTGTCATAACCAGTCTGGCATCCTCCAAACGGGCAACGGCTCCGCCTCTTGCATCTGCCAACTGCTCCACGGAATCGGCATACAAAAACAGGTAGTATTCTTTTCGCTGCCTGTTCTTTTCCAGCCATTCCAGTTCCATTTTTCGTGCCTTTAATGCTGATCTGCGCCACTCATGCTGGCAGTTCTCCAACTTGTGAGATATGAAACCAAGCTGCTCTGTACACCGTTCCGGCATATTGACACACACTAGTTTCAGATCTGACGGATACCGACTGTAGAATTGCTCCATTTTCAGATTTTCATATTCCAGATCCATTTCCCTGATTGATTGAAAATCTGTACAGATCACACGCACCAGATCAAGGTACTTGCCTCCTTTCAATCCAAAGCATGAATTTTTTGTATCATATTTCTGGATTTCAAACAAATCAATCATGTTCGCCATTGCTTTTTTTGATTTACTCATTTCACGGCATCTCCTCTCTGTCCGTACTGTTTTGCCAATCCGGGCGAATCATGTGATACGTCTGCTCATCTTCTGTTAACATCAAAAGCAGAATCTGCCAAATCTGTTTTCCCGGATTGCTTTTCGGTCGCTGGAGCAAAGCTAGTGCAATGACGATATTATAAAGCAAATACACAATTCGCAATCCATCTGCCACCATCGCTGAGGTTAGAAAGTACATTGCCGCTGGAAACAAAATCAGCCCCATTAAGTCTTTCAAAAATAGACTGCCACCAACTTTAATCTCTGCCTTTAGGTCTTTTGTAACATGATATCCCATAATTGTACCTTCCCCCTTTCTCAGTTGTTATCTGGTTTTTCTGTTCTTGTTGGCGGTTCGTACTCGTGTCCGAATCGGACACGCTCGGATGAACTAGCTTTTGAATCTGCTGTGTTTTGTGTTTCCCGTTTCGTCTGGCTGTTTACACTTTTTCTTGTCTGTGTGTGACTGTGAGATGGAGCTGTCGACTGTTGACTTACATTACGGTTACGCTCTTTTGGACTTTGTGGTACAGCATTTGCAGATGCGGTGTGTCCGATTCGAACACGCTCGGATGCGTTCCTCATCGGTTCTGCTTCTTTCTGTTTTGCGTTAGCAGCCATTGAACTTACTCCAACCCCTGCACCAGACTCTGAATCATTTCCTTGTCCATACATCGCGCCACTTCTCGCTTCTGTCGGCTCTGAATTACCGCTTTCTGCCAACTCACTTGCTGAACTTACTCCGCCTTCCGGTTCTGCATTTCCACTTGATACATCTGCCATACTTTCCGACTGAATAGTTGGCTCATTATTTTCTCCAGTAAAGCCACTTGAACTGCCCTGTCCAGCAGTTGAACTATCTGTCTGCCCATTTGCCTGTGTTTTTGAAGCTCCTCCCGGCGGTTCCGTTCCAGCCTGTTTTGTTTTTGCGGCTTCTCCAGTCTTTTGTTTTTGATTCTGCATATCAGCTTGTGATATATTTCCTGCTTCACTCTTTGTCTGCGTGCCTGTCTTTGATGCGGTACCTGCACTGTCAGAGCGTGTACTAGCCTGTCCCGGTGCTTCTTTTCCGGTTCGCCCGGATGAATCTGCTTTTTGTTCTGACTTCTTAACCATTTCAGCTGAACTTCTTTGTCCGTTTTTCTGCGCTTGTGCTTGCATACCAGCCTGCCCACTTAAAATACTTCTCGGCATTGCTGCACTTCCAACTGAAGCTGAATTTGCGGATGACTCAATATTTCCTGTCTGTCCATCTGACGTAGTAGCTCCACCAGAATTACTTGCAGAATTATTTGCAAAACCATCTGTATTTGCTGCATCCACCACGGATGTATTTGCTTCATTCGATGGTCTGCTTTCCTGCGCATTTGTTTGTGTACTGCTATCACCAGAAGCTTGTGAAGTTGCTCCACTTCCCTGCGCTTGTCTGCTTTGTTCTGGGTGCTGTGCACCTCCCGGCGGTTCTTTCCTTCCAGTGGTGGCTGCTGAACTCCCGGATTTCCAACACCTCCCGGTGGCTGCTGTGCATTCGCTCCGTTTCCTGTTGCTGCCTGCATTCTGTTCTGCTGTGCTTTTCCACCCGGATTCAGCATACTGCTTCCTGCCTTTTTTGCTGCACCTGCAGCAGTTTTTGCTAATTCTCCTCCCTTCTTTGCTGCACCAAGTCCAGACTGCATCAGATGCATTGCCCCCATGGTTTTCATCATGCCATCCTTCATTCCGACATCAATGCCACATACACGCTCTACGATATCTGGTCCATCAATCATTGCTATTCCAGCAAAAGCTATTAGCAAAATGCGAGTGAAGTTATTGCTGTATTGACTCGCTACCCAGATTTCAAATTCTCGCCAAATGGCATAACCCCAGATCATGATCGAAATACTCCAAAACAAATTCAACAGATACTGCAAAACCTGTTTTGTTTTTTCACCGGATACCACATCACCAGATAGTATGTACGCCAGAATTTCTCCATAGATCATATCCCAAATCAGGCGAAACAAGCGATATGACGCAAAAATCAACACCAATGAATTAACAATTAACTCACCAATAATCGCCATGAAATGAATGGAGTAACGATAGTACAGTGGCGTCAAAAGTCCAAAAAAACCTTTTCCAATCTTTTTATAAGTGACCTCACCACTTGCCTCATCTACTACCATGTAATACTTAAAAACTGTAGCTGTTTTCTTCTCTACCTGCTCGTTGGGATCAATGTACTTAATGGTCGCACCCGAAAAACAATTTGGTGACTCAAAACTCCAGTCATTGTTTTTCTGATACAGCAGATCCGTAACATTACTAATAACTGTTGTATCGGCAACGCTGTTTCCATCTGCCATAAAAGCGGTCTGCTCGATTTGGAGTAACTGTGCGCCAAGACGCACTCCACCCGGAAGCAGCATCACAACTGCCATGGTAATGATCAAATTTTTAAAAAAGGTGGTCTATGCTCCGAGAACAAAAAGATGGTTCCTGCTGCCAAAATCGTTACAACAAAAAGGCTGTACCAAATCGGGTAAAACTCACCAACCTTCATTGCAAACACCTGTGTGAAATCAAGTGCTTGAAATACCGCCTCCCACAAACCCTGACACAAATCACAAACACTGTGCAGCAACTTAATAATTTCCCATCCAATCCAACGAATCACATTGGATGCCACATCGCTTTGCTCAAAATACTCGGCATAGTTATATAGGATATCCTTATAATCCATGCAAATTTTTCAATCCTTTCCTTCTCCAAAATTCCAACTCACAATAGTCCTGCTTGTGCCTTTAAATGTGCAAGTAAATTTCCCTTCTCCCGCAACGGGATATCTCTACTCTCTGTTACCTGCACAAGAAGTTCTCCTGCTGTACATCCACTATCCAGCAGCTCCTTCACTTCGCTGTCCATAGCTCCGAGTTTTTGGCACAAGACTGCAAACTGTTTTTCATGCGCCGCCGCATTTTCTTGAACGATTGCTTTAATAGGCGTATCCCATTGATAAAGATGCTTCTTTGCCAATTCTTGATGTTGCTCCTTTAAGCGTTTGTACATTCCATCCAACTGATCAAATTCTTCAGCCGGAGCACCTTCATCCTCTAACTGTCTCAATTCCTGCTCAAGTTCCTCTAGTTGCTGAGGTATCTGAGCAAATTGTGCTGCCTCAAAACTGATATCATAGTCATACATCATTTCATCAGCCGAACTTCTTTTAGGGTCGGAAGATTCAATGATTCCTCTGATACAGTATCTGCATCTGGGAAATAGTCTTGTAAGTATTGGTATCTATACAAAAACGCTCTTCCTTCTTTTCTCGAATTAAAAATTGGACGCGGTTTAATCTTATTCCCCTTCAAATCTCGGCGATACATCGTTCGCAAAACTACATTTTCACCTTCTTCCAAATCCATCAGTTCGCGCGGATTGAGCAATGGACGTTCCTCTAATGTTTCCGTATAGCTCTTATTCAACGCAAATCTTGTTCCCACTCGATTCACGTTTGTGATTGTTTTTGAGCCAAGTAATGAAGAAAACATCTTTGCCGTCTCTTCCTCACTTGTCTGCAAATAAACCTGATTACCACAATTTCCCTTAATGATTTTTGCTGCTTCACCATATTTAAGCGTCAGCTGCGCATCTGTCTGAATGATCAAATTGAACACCATGTTCAAACCTAAGCAAATAGAAAGTTTGGAATCCAAATTTTCAATTGGTGGGAACTGCGCCACTTCATCCAAGTGGAAGATGATTCTTCGATCACACTTACCAGACGAACTTTGCACACAAGCACGCGCATTCGCTTGATACAGCTGATCAATCATTGATATTGCAATCGCATCTTTAGATCGGTCGTAAAATGGGACTTGAAGAAAAAGTGCAATGGGTTTCTTTCCAAAGCCAAGTTCTTCTGGTGAAAATGTACTTTCTCGAGTTAGCTGCTCCATACCGCCAAATGTATACTGACTTAACTTCGTAAGCATCTGTGAAAAAATACTCCCTTTCGTTTTGTCCCCTGACACATTGATACTGCTATATACTGCACGCGCACGGTCAAAGCGTCCTCGTAAGTCAAAATATTCATCCAGTTTTGTCTTTCCTTTTCCTGCTGTTTCTCCTGCAAGATTTGCAAACATATTCATTACAGATGCCATGTTATTCTTTCTAGCATACACATCTGAAATTTCAAAAGATATATCTGGCAACGCCCTTGCAGCACAAACACATTCTGAAAAAGATCTTTCTTGTTTTAGTTGATCATATTCTTTATCTGCCTTTTCTTTCTTCATCTTCATTTAAGCGCTCATATGCCAATCTCTTAGTTAAAAACAGCATCGCAAGACGAGCATTTTCCCTTTTATCCTGCTTCAAACAATCTACTGTATGTGCCATAATCGTTGCTGTCAACGCACTTGTTGCGTTCGACAAGAAAAAATCAGTATTATCATCACTTTTCCCACCTGCACTGGCAAAGTGTGGATAGGCAAAAGCCTTACACAAAAGTTCTGCATCTGAGTCTTTTCCATCCTGATAATAACGTGTAATCAGGTACAGTGGATTATAGCCCACACCACGCATTGGATTTTCAAGGTTTATGGACATAACCTCATAACCTCTATCCTGAAATGCCTTCGTACACATTTTACGCAAATCAAATTTCATATCTAAAATGATAAGTGACGGTTGCTTCTCACTTCTGCTATAACTGTCCAACATACGCAGCGAAAAAACTTCTCCTTTTCCAGCTCTGGTAATCGCAAGAATCAATGCATTGGTTGCACTCTCATCTAGATACATGTAGCCATCCTTACTTGCTACAGGTAAGCCACCGTTTCCCGGAATCCGCTTGATGTTACCGTCCGGGTTCTTTTCCGGGATTTCGGCTACCGCTGGATATTGTTCCTTGATTTCTTCCATTGTCGCAAAACGGCTACTGCCCTTCTGCCTGCCTCTAAGCTACGAAAAGCATTGCGAAAGCGATATACGTTCAATATTGCTACTGCAATCGCTACAATAATCAAAAAAATGTACACTGGAGCTAAAGCTGGATAAAAAGTCGTTAGGCAGCTCCAAGAAAAACAGTCTGCTAAATGTCCTTTACAGAATCTAATAAACACATTAACCAATACATGCAGTACAACAAGCAGCAAAAGCTCTGCTGCAAGTGTCAGCATAAGTACCCATTGTGGCTTTTCCAGAAGTACATTTCCTTTCAACATACGGTCTGATTCCTTCATCTGGTCTTTCCATTCCTGTCTCTTTCCCTGTTTTTGCTGCTTTTTCTGCTGCATGTTTTCTCACTCCTTGCGCATTTATTTTAAATATAATCTTGATAAAGTCCTTTTTATTCTGAGAAGGTATGCAAGCACCGTCATACCTTCCTTTTCTCCCTTCGCAATACTCAGAATGTTAACGATGCACCCGCTGACGCGGCAATATTAAATGCCGACATTATGATTGCAGTTCCGATAATAATATATGGAACCTGTTTTCTACCCCTAGCTTTCGTTTCATCATCTCCAATTAAAAACTTGCTTCCCAAAATCAATAATGCGATTCCAATCAACACTGCATTTCCTGCTGCCTGGTATTCATTTGCTAATGTAGAAATTGCTGTAAAGAAATCAGTCAGCGACCCGGCTGCTGGTAACATTATCTTTGTTTCATTCATAGTTAATTTTCTCCTTTTCGTTTGTTTCCTTTTCTGTTTACATTTTTAGTGTTAAGCCACGCTCTTGGCTTTGGACGAAACTTAGCTAGTAAACCAATCATAATAAAACCCAATGCTACACTTCCGGTTTCCAAAAACAGCAATACTAGATCCTGCCACGGCATACCTGCTACTCTTGTACCTGTGTTATCTTCTGCTGTATTTGCTGCCTTTTGCTCTTGAATGGTTTCTGGCTGTGTCGAAGTCTCTATTTCAGCTACTGTTTCTGAATTTATCTGTACTTCCTCATATATCACATTTGCCGTAATCAAATAGCCCGTAACATCAGATACATAACGACTGGTATAACGCACCATTGGCAAATCGGCTTCTGCTACCTCACCAGAAAAGCATGCTCGTGATCGTTTTATCATTCGATTTCCTGTTGCTTTCACGGATTTCCACCAACTGCCATCTTCTTCCTGCCATCCATCACTATCCCATGCAACATTAGTTATCACATTAAAAGTTCCATCCAGATGCAGAGATTCCAATATCTTTGCTCCGCAGCCCTCGAACCATGGGTTTTCCTCAGAAGTAGCTGGAAAACTTTCTCCATTTACATCAAATATCCATTGGCTTGTCTCGTCACTCCAACGATACTTAACCCACTCTTCTAAGCCGCCTTCCCACCAACCTGCTCCATCGTCCTGCAAATCTGTTCGTGGAATATTGCCATAGATTGCTTCTCCAGTTACGTCATCGGTCGATTCGATGTCAATGGACTCTGGAACTTCCTGCCCATCTAAGTAAGTACGCTCAACCGATACTGTTTTACTGCGTCCACTTTTGGTCCACTCGTCCTTTGATGTCTCTACAAGCGTATAATGCAGCCCATCTACTTCGATGTCTTGCTCTGGCGTGTACTCCGCATATGCCCACAGATCTACACTACTTTTTTGATATTCTTTAGTCAGTTCTGTAATCTGATACTGTGTATCTCTCAACTGATAAAAGATTCCATCTTTCTCAATTTTTTCTGGAAATGCATGTGCATCCTGTGTATCCGCAAGGTATGTATAGGTTTCCTGCCAGATTGCCGGTAATACAGTAGGCTGAACTTGTTCCTGCATAGTTTCTGATATAGTTATTTCAGCTGCACTCTGCGTCTCTATTTCCTCATTATTATCCATTGGCTCTTCTATACCAGAAGTTATATCCAAAACGGACATGGCTCCGGTTTCATTTTCTGCATACACAGGTACTGCTACCAACATTAAACTACAAAGTATGAAAATTTCCTTTCTTTTTCTTTCGCAAATGCTCTTCTGTCCCCTTTCCTAATATGTTATTTTATAAACTTTGAAGTTTATAGTCTTACAAACTTTAATCTGGTATTCTTCTTATACGTCCAATTGACACTATACATATCAAACTAACACCCACGAATACCCCTGCTCCAAATAAGCAAATACCTCCAAAAACTAATGTACCAACACTAATGTTCAATTTTTCTCCTTTCCATGCGGATCTGGTATTGAATCTCCGTCTATATAAGTTCCACATACGATTGTTCGGTCAAAACTGTTCGGCACACATGTCGAAAATACAACTACATGCCCATATTCCTTCAACTTTACATCTCCCTGCATACTGTTTCGCAGCTTTAATTCACTTTGCCATTTGGAAAAATCTTCTCCCCAACAGTCAAAAGACCGCTGAAAAACATCTGCTGAGCGATGGCACTGGAAAATTGAGAAAATCTGATAGCGGTAGTTCCCTTTGGGTGTCAGAATCCAGAAATACGGTTCCTCATCATACAAAATCTGGTCTTTAAGTTGCACCAGATCTGACAACATGGATCCGTCTCGGACATTATGTCCATAGATAATTGAATACGGTGATGAAAAATCGGATGCCATGCGGTAATCCATAAAAATGGAACCAGCTTTTGAAGTATCACTGGATAAATCATATGTCCGGTTTACATAGTATGCATTATCTTCTGCCTGCAAAATTGGGTAAGATATTTGCGGTAATCCGGTAAAATATACCCAGCCAATAATATCTTTGTTTATTTCTTCCAGTTCTTCCCAGTTCACCTCAAACTGTAGTTGATCTTTCTTCTTTTTTATGCGCTGTTTTTTTACGCTTGACTCGGACATAAGTTTTTCTGTTGATTGAATTTCTTCTGTTGGCAGTTCTGGTTCATCATTAACCTGCAAAACTGCCTCACGAAGATCTCCATACAATTTCTGATCATCCTGATAATCTTGATAATAGCGCCATAAACGAAATCCAAAATATCCTGCCGCAATTATTGCCATAGAAAGCAAGATCCTCAAAATAATTGGCATACGTTTATTTTGAGGACTCTTCTCTACCTCATTATTTAAAAGCTCCACCAGATCATCTTTATTTTCTACATATACGATTTTTTTATTTTTCATATTTTCTTTTTATTTGGTTACAGCCCCGGTTGGAAACCGAGCTGTATAAAATTGCAACACTATACTAACTTATGCTTGTTTTTTCTTCTTATAAGCATAATTGCAATTACAACTACTGCCAAAAGTGCAACTGTAAGTCCTGCTACATACGGCATCGGACTTGAATCATCTCCTGTTACTACTGGTGGAATCACCGGCTGTACAGGTACGCTTACCGTCTGTTCCTCATCATTAAGATCACTGTGATCAACAATCGGATTACCCTGTGTGTCATACAATGTCTCAAAGACTACCAGTGTCTTTCCCTGCAGCTGTGTGGTATCAAATGTAAAGGTTACTGTCACACTTCCGTCTGCTGCCTCAGCTGTAAAGGTGGTTTCTGCGGTTACGCCAATCGACTGGCCGCTTGTCTTATCCATAATGGTTCCCTTTAATACATAGGTCTTTCCTGCCGTCAGACCCTTGTATGTTACGGTATCCACTAAGGTTACATTTATTCCCAGTACCATGGTCTTTGAACCGTCGGTACCATTTGCTGCTGTTGTGTGAATCTCTGGATAAAAGATGGTCTGATCCTCATCCGTAAGATCTTCATGACTTCCGATGGAGATTCCCTCATAGGTGATGTCCTCAAAAGCAACGATCTTCTTTCCTGCAAGTGCGGATGAATCAAACGTAAACTCTAAGATAATGCTTCCGTCTGCTTCTTCTGCAACGAAGGTCTTTTCTGCCGTTACTTCCTTTCCATCAACGGTTAACGGCTCTCCGGTTTCCTTAACCATAAGCTTGCCGCTTACAGTATACTCCTTGCCAGGAATCAGGTTCTTATAGAATACTTCATCCAGTACGGTAGTTTCCTTTGCAACAACACCGTCATGGTCGCCAGTTACCTTATCGGTTGCTGTTGTATGAATCTCCGGGATGCGGACGGTCTGACCTTCATCGGTAAGATCGGCATGTACTGCAACTTCCTTACCTTCTGCGGTAAGAAACTCAAATGCAACCAGTGACTTTCCAGCCAATGCGGAAGAATCGAACTTGAAGGTAATATCAATACTTCCGTCCTTTTCTTCTGCGATGAAGGTTTCAGATGTAGTAATCTCATTGCCTTCGGCATCTGTGATTACTTCTCCAGTAACCTTATCAACAAGCTTTCCGTTCATTGTATACTCGCGACCAATCTCTAAGCCTTTGTATTCTACTGTATCAACGATAACAGCATCTTCCTTGGCCTTTTCGATATGATCCCCGGTATCCTCAGCGATTGCAGTAGTCTTGATTGTTGGAACATAAACAGTTTGATCTTTATCCTCAATGTCAGCATGTACTGCGATCTCGATGCCCTTATACTCTAAGGTTTCGAATGCTACTACAGTCTTTGGAGCAACAAGTGAAGAATCGAATGTAAAGATAACATTAACACTTCCCTCGGACTTCTCAGGTGTAAATGTAGTCTCGGCAGTGATCGGCTTATTATCGATAAGTACCTCTTCACCTGTCTCCTTGTTCATAAGCACTCCCCTGACGGTGTACTCCTTGCCCGGTAACAGATGACTGTAATGAACGGTATCAATGATGGTTGCAGTCTCTTCGGACTTTGTATGGTTGATCTCAGTCTTCTGATCAGCTGCGGTTGTGTGGATTTCAGGGATGTATACTGTCTGGCCTTCATCATCAATTTCATGATGTCTTCCGACTTCCTTACCCTCGGTGTAAAGAGTTTCAAATACAACTGTTGTGGTTCCTGCCAGTGTTTTAGCATCCAGTGTGTAAGTTAACGTGATGGTCATTTCTGCTGCATCTGCGATGAAGGTTTCTTCTGCGGTAATGCTTTCGTCATTTACCTTCAACTCTTCTCCGGTAGACTTGTCCATCAGTACACCCTTTACGGTATACTTGTTTCCAACCTTCAGACCTGTCAGAACAACCTCATCGGTGATAATCAGATCTTCATTGGCTCCGGTTACATGATCTTTTGTGGTGTTTGCTGCTGTTGCAGTCGTATGTACATCCGGGATATAAACCGTCTGGTCTTATCCTCAATATCCGCATGAACGGCTACCTCTATGCCTTGTATTCCATGGACTCAAAGGCTACTACTGTAGTTCCTGCGATTGCTGATGCGTCAAACTCGAATACAACTTCAACACTTCCTTCTGCCTTTTCAGCTGTGAAGGTGGTGCTTGCAGTTACCTTCTTACCATCAATCAGGACCGGCTCTTTAGTCTCCTTATTCATGAGTGTTCCGGTTACGGTATACTCTTTTCCTGGCAACAGGGACGCATAGGAAACCGTATCAATGATCTTTGCCTTTGGCAGTGCCTCGGTATGATCAATCTCTGTTACTGCATCCTTTGCCTCTGTCTGAATCTTTGGAAGGTAAACGGTCTGTGCATCATCGTCGATTTCTGCATGAACGCCTACTTCCTTCTCCTCGGTATACAGAGTCTCAAATACAACAATTAAGGTATCTTCTAATGCTGATCCGTCAAATGTAAATGTTACATCAACGGTTCCGTTCTTTTCTTCTGGAGTAAATGTGGCAGAAGCAGTTACCTTCTCACCATTTACCGTGATGGCCTTTCCAGTTGCCTTGTTCATAAGAACACCCTTTGCGGTGTACTCACGGCCAACTTCAAGTCCCTCATAGGAAACGGTATCAACAATGGTTACATCCTTCTTTGCCTCGGTTACATGATCCTTTGTATCATCTGCGATTGCAGTTGTACGTACCTTCGGAATATATACCGTCTGATCCTTATCAGTGATATCGGCATGGATCGCAACCTCAACCCCCTTATAGATCAGGTTTTCATAAGCAACAACAGTGGTTCCTTCCAGAACGGATGCATCGAATGTAAAGACTACTTCTACACTTCCTTCTGCCTTCTCAGCGGTAAATGTAGTGCTTGAAGTTACCTTCTTACCATCAATTAAGATCGGCTCACCTGTTTCCTTATTCATAAGTGCACCGGTCATGGTGTATTTCTTGCCCGGCAGTAAAGAAGAATACTTAACAGTATCAATGATTGTTGCCTGCGGCTTTGCCTCGGTATGGTTAATCTTTGTTGCTGCATCCTCAGCGTTTGTGCGAATCTTTGGAAGGTAAACAGTCTGTGCATCATCATTGATTTCTGCATGAACGCCTACTTCCTTCTTCTCAGTATAAAGAGTCTCAAATACAACAATTAAGGTATCCTCTAACGCTGATCCGTCAAACTTAAAGGTTACATCGACTGTTCCCTTCTGTGCCTTTGCGGTAAACGTGCTCTCTGCTGTTACTTCCTTACCATTTACCGTGATGGCCTTTCCTGTTGCCTTGTTCATAAAAACACCCTTTACGGTGTACTCACGTCCAACTTCAAGTCCCTCATAGGAAACGGTATCAACAATAGTTACATCCTTCTTTGCCTCGGTTACATGATCCTTTGTATCATCCGCGATTGCAGTGGTACGTACCTTCGGAATATAGATTGTCTGACCCTTATCATTGATATCAGTATGTGCTGCTACCTCTTTATTCTCGGTATACAGCTTCTCGTATACAACGGTAGTGGTTCCTTCTAATGCAGATGCGTCAAAAGCAAAGACAACCTCTACGCTTCCTTCCTTTTTCTCTGCCGTAAAGGTCGTTGATGCTGTTACCGGCTTTCCATTTACAAGAATCTTTGCTCCGGTTCTCTGATTCATCAAAGTTCCGCTTACGGTATATTCTCTTCCGACTTCCAGTCCCTTATAAGTTACGGTATCGGTAATGGTAACTTCCTTGTCTGCTTCGGTATGATTGATTCCGGTTACGTTATCCTTTGCGCTTGTGCGGATTGTCGGGATATATACCATCTGATCCTTATCCTCAATGTCTGCATGTACGGCAATCCGAATCTTCTTATAGGTAAGTGTCTCAAATGCAACTACTGTCTTAGGTGCTACGACACTTGCATCAAAGGTAAAGATTACATCAACACTTCCCTCTGATTTCTCTGGGGTGAATGTGGTAGCTGCGGTAATCTCTTTGCCGTCAGCCAGAACAGCCTTTCCTGTTCCTTTATCCATAAGTGTTCCGCTTACGGTATACTCTCTGCCAGGAAGCAGATTTGTATAGGAAACTGTATCAATGATGGTGGCTGTCTTGTTTGCTCGGTGTGATTGATCTTTGTTGCCTGATCCTTTGCAGTCGTGTGAATCTCTGGAATATATACGGTTTGCTCGTCATCCTCAAGGTCAGCATGTGCTGCCAGAAGTGCGCCGTCAGAATACAAATTTTCAAATACAACTGTTGTGGTTCCTGCAATCTCTGATGCATTCAGAGTGTAGGTTAACGGTATGGTCATTTCATGTGCATCAGCTGTGAAAGTTCTTCTTGCGGTAATTGTATTTCCATTTACCATGATTGGCTTTCCAGTCTTTGCATTCATTAAAGTTCCGCTTAAAGTATACTCTGTGCCAAGCTTCAATGCCTTAAGTGCTACCTGATCGGTGATTGTAATCTTCTCGTTAGCACCGACAACATGATCCTCTGTATCGTTGCTTGTTGCTGTTGTATGTACTGACGGGAAGTACTCGGTCTGTCCTTCATCTCTGAGATCTGCATGGACTGCCACCTTCTTTCCCTCGGAATACATATCCTCAAAAGCAACAGTTGTCTTTCCTGCAAGGCATACGCCTGAGAACTTAAAGATAACGTCAATTGTTCCGTTTATCTTTTCAGCGACAAACTCATTTGACGCAGTAATCTTATTTCCTGCATCATCAAGAAGTGCATTGCCGGTTTCCTTATCAACAAGGGTACCGACTACTGTGTATCTGCGTCCGATTTCAACACCATTGTAACGCACGGTATCGATCAGAGTGATATCTTCGTCTGCCGCGCTGTTATGACTTCCATTTTCAGAATCAAAGATGGTTGTTCTGAGCTTTGGAACATATATGGTCTGGTCAGTATCGGAAATATCTGTATGAGAGGCAACGGTATTGCCGTCCAGCTCAAGGTATTCATAGACTACTAACTTTCGGCCACCAATTTCTGAAGCATCAAAATTGAAAGCAACATCTACTGTTCCGTCAGGTGTGATCGGAACAAACTCAGTACTTGCAGTAATGGTCTTTCCGTTAACCATCAGGGCATTTCCTGCGGATGTCATTAAAACACCCTTCATTACATATGTTTTTCCAGGAAGCAGATGTGTATAGGTTACGGTATCAACAACAGTTACATTGCTGTCTGCTTTTACCTGATTCAATCCGGTATTGGCATCGAGTGCCTTTGTGCGGATCTTTGGAATATATACGGTCTGGCCCTTATCATTGATATCCGCATGAACGGCATATCTTCTTCCCTCATAGGAAATATCCTCAAATGCAACGAGTGTCTTTCCTGCTAATAATACACCTGCAAATGTAAAGGCGATATCAATGTTTCCCTCAGTAGACGGTGCCGTAAATTCCTTAGATGCGGTAATTGTATTGCCGTCATCATCAAGAGCAGTCTCACCTGTATCTGCATCCATCAGTATTCCCGTAACTGTGTAGGTATCTCCTTTTTTAAGACCTGTATAAGCTACCGTATCCACGATTGTGATGGAATCTGTTGCATTGGATACATGATCCTCGGTTACATTATCGCGTGCCGTTGTCTGAATACCAGGGAATGTAACGATCTGGTTTTCATCGTCCTTGTCCTTATGTTCTGCACAAAACTCTCCATTTAATGAAAGTTCCTCAAATGCAACTACTGACTTTCCAACAAGCTCAGATGCATCGAATGTGAATGTAACATCCTGTGTGTCGCTTGTTTCGGTTGGCTGAAAGTCAACCGTTTCTATCATCAGTTCTGTCAGTGCATCTCCATCCTTCACATACAAGGTTCCTGTCAGCGTATATGTCTTATCCGTATCCAGATTTTTGTATACTACATGGTCAGTCAATGTCACTGTACTCGCTGCTTCGGTGAAATGTTCTCCGTTTATGTCAACCAGTGTTGTTTTAATTCCCATCGGAACGTTGTTGACTGTTCCAAGATCAAGAACCTTTCCGTCAGTGTCGATTGTGAAGGTGTTGGTATACATCTTCATGCTTCTGGTTGCTTCGGTCTTTAACTCGGTGATGGTGTATGTTCCATATACAAATGAGCCGTAAGAATCATTTGCAGCTGTCATGGTTTCTTCACTTCCCATACCAAACCAAAGTCCGGCATCCTTTGCCAGTGAATCCACAACGCTCTGTGGAATAACATCCTTATCACCATACTGGGAAAGAACTGCATCATTGGCATTGGTATTTGTTGTCTTTCCTGCTGCAGAAGTATATGTACCGTCTGCACCAGTTAAAATATAATGTGTTTCACCTGTTGTATTATTTGTAATCCTGAACGGGATATAAGCAAGTGCTTCATCCGTGTCGGAATTTTTCTTTACGAATGACATATCTCCACGTACAACGCGATCCATAAAGGTAACTGCATTTGTATCTGGCTCATACTGGATAAATGCTCCGCCCTGATACTCAACTACGTTGAAGTAATGGATCTGACCAGTTGTCATTGTGTAGTAATTGTTTGCTGCCTTTTCGCGCACTGCATAGTGACCGACAGGGAACTGCATACCTACATCAATGTTTCCTTCTACATCAGAAGTCACGATGGTAATTGTCTGTCCCTTTGTGTAAGTTTCGTTTCCGATGACAACGGAATCATCCAGACAGTAAATCTCAAAAGAGATTCCCTCAAAGCTAGTTCCGCCCATGGCTGCCTTCTTGTTTAGTTCGAAGTCATGCTTTTCCATCTTCGGTGAGCCGTTGATCTGGCGCTCTGCATATGTTAAGGTTACGGCAGTCTCATCATCCAGAGAAGTTGAAAGCACATTGCCGCTCTTTAAATATACTGCCGAGTTCTCATCAACAAGCTGGAATAAATATACGTTATTAGTCCCTGAAATCGTTGCACCAGTTTTTGCACTGCTTACGACAGCTCCATCTTTTGTAAAGCCTTCCGGTGCTTTTGTTTCTTCAACAGTGATGGTTCCAAGAGGAATAATATAGTTCCATTGTAATATTTTCCAAAAACTGCACCTGCACTATTACTATTAGGAACAATGCACTCATCTTTTAATGATGCGTAATAACTGCCATCTGAACGTTTTGTTGTCTGAATTACCCATACAGTTGGCTTTACCTCTGGATCTGTATCTGCTTCAATTTCTGCTACACTAGTATACTGTTTAGGATAATAAGTAATGGTATATTCAGCACCAGATAAATCAGCTGCCGTAGTTCCGTCGCTGTTGATCTTGTTAATAACAATACCAAACGGGTCGTTTAACGGAACATCTGTTGTCTCACACATGACAGGAGCATCAGATGTTGTTCCTGCTGTTACAGTTACCGTGTAAACAGTACTGTTTGTCTGATAGCCTGATCCCGGAGTCGCATCTGCCTCTCTTACATAGTAAGTACCTTCTGGCAGCTCATATGGCTCGCTGTATCCATTGGCATCCAATGAAAGAACAGCAAGGTTGTTAACACAAGCCGCATCTGTAAAGATTCCATAACGGATGCCTTCAAACTTATAGCAGCTGTTTTTGTCAGTCATCTCAGGATTTGCAGATGACTTATGATCTTTAAATATCCGTTCTTTGGTTCTGACGGATATACGATACTGATTGTTGCGAATGCACACTGATAGTTCTGAGGATGCACAACACCGCCAACCTGCAGCATTGATGTTACGACCTTAAATGTTGCATACATGTTTCCGTCTCCGCCGTCATGCACATCAGTACACTGGAGTGCCACATTCGGATGGTAATGTCCAAATCCTTCATCTATTGCATAATCCTTTTGGGTACGTCCCGTAAAAGTACTAATTGCATCTACTATATCCTGTGGTGTGCTTGCTGATTCATTACCCCATGCGTGCATACATGAAAGAAGGACATTAGTTCCCTCCAGATTTAAAACCTTTCCATCGGTACCGCTTACCGCACCAAGTCCGTCAGTTCTGTAGCCAAAGATTTTATTTCCACCAAGGTTAACTGAACTGCCATTATATGATGCTCTTTTGCTGATATTTGCCGCAGTCATCTGTACCATATAGCCGGGATCTGCCGAATTTGTGTTAAGCTGAGTTTTAAACCATGAGCTGATCTGCGGTTCCACACCCTTTCCGTTATATAAGCAGAAGGACTGGGCATCATGTGTAGGAACTTCAGTTGCACCAATATGTGTACCTCCCCGACCATCATATGCAGTTGCAACACCTGTAATAGTCAGTGCAGTATTGGCGTAAATGAACTTGTCTCCTACCGCAAGATTTTTCGGTACACTTCCCTGATCAAGCTTTAAATAAGCACCATTATACATCTCTGCTGCAAGATTGATATTCTCATCACCTGACGCTGATCCAATCAATTCCGCAGTGGTTACTTCGGCTGCCATTGAGTACTTTGATGCGGCATTATATCCGATAAGTACATCCAGACTTCCTACTGCATTTGCATCATTAACAACAAACTGCAGAACCTTTCCGTCATTCATGCTTCCCACACTATCCGGAAGACTTGCTCCGCGGTTGATGGATGCAGATACAAGATAGTTGTCAACAGAATCTTCGTAATCATCGTTGAAAACTCTTACTGTTGCAATTCCTGCCAAAAGATTTAATTTTGCCGGAAGGAATCTTTCAGTCATGTCAGGATAAACTACATCTGCCGCTACGGTAATCTCATCATTTGGTGTAAATCCGTAAAGAACCTGAATACGAAGTCCAAATGAAATGCCATAAAGCGTTCCCATATCGGATACATACTGCTCGGTAAAACAGTACTGGTAACGGCTGCTCGGAATACGGTATACACCATTTCCAAGATATTCAATATCCGTAAAGGCCTGTGCTTCAACACCGCCATTATAGAAACTTGTCGCAGGCTGATAATCAGCAGACTCAACACCATTTAATGTCGGTACCGTGGAAACAACGTAGTAGTTTCCGTCAGCTCCATGATAGATGGGAACGTTTTCCTTAAACATCTCCGGATTTAATCCAAGAATGTAATCATTTGAGTACCAGTCTGCATTAGAATCCAGCAGACCGTCAATGGTAGTCACACCTGCCTGAACCTTAGACGAATCGACATAAGTGTTATAAAACTGCATTGTCTGCTCGGTTCTCTGTAATGATATGCCAGTTAAGCTTTCTGCAAACGCATCATAGCTTGCATAATCCCATGTACGATCTGCCGTAAACTCTTCATCATCAATGACATCTGAGAAATCCTTTTCATCCATCTCCGCCATCATTTCCCTGATGGAAAGATATCTTCTATACTGTTCGAATGTCATGGACTCTACAAATCAGTCAGTTCTTCCTCAGACAACTTATGGATATACTTTGCAACATCCAGATCACTTGACTGTCATAGTCAAAACCAAAGTTCTCTAACAGCTGATCCTCTTGTGCTCCATACTGTGCCATCCATACAAGCTGATAGTCATACTCTCCAAGACTGCCGATGAAAGCATAGAATGCATCACTCTCATCTCCACGATTGCTTCGATGTAATAAAGAATATCTTCCTTTGTTGCGGTAGACAGGTCGATTGCTGGCTCTTCGCTTGAAGTCTCTTCAACCGTCTCTATTTCAGTCACTTCTTCTGTTTCACTTTCAGATTCAGTTTGTTGTTTCATTTTCCTGTGTTTCATCCGGTCCACGTGTTTCATTTGCAGATGTTTCTTCTGCACTCTCTCCAGATGACTGTACTTCTTCTGCAACAGAACTTTCCGTCTCTGGCTGATCTGTTTCTGCTGTCGTTTCTTCGGTGATTGCCTGCGTTTCGGATGCTGATATTGATGTCCGTGCTTCACTGCTCGCTGTTGTCTCCACTGTAGTCTGCACTTCTGTCTCAGCTGTGGTTTCTTCCTTTATGCTTTCAACCGCCATTGACGAAGTTCCATTTCAGATGCTATGGAATTAACTGGCGTCAGCGTTGTCGATACGCTCATCAATACTGCCATAAGCGTGGAAGTCAGTTTTTTTCCTTTTTTATTTTTGTGGTTCATCGTCATACCCTTTCTTGTGTCGATTTCAATTTTTATCAAAATCATTTGTTGCTTCTTTCTGTTTGCACAACTGGCGGTGCTCTTAGACGATTCATATCTTTCCCATTTCCTTTCTTTCGATATTTTTTGCATTAAAAAAGGTCATGGCATTTCCACCACAACCTTTCCACAATATTCTATGTTTTCTCGCGTGTCCAAAACGAACACAGTGTAAAAAAGAGCATGAAAAAAGCACCAACAATAAATCCTGTTATTTTCAGAAGTTATGCAGATGCTTTTCTTATGTATTGTTACTTATTTAGTGATATTTACTTTCCTTTTACTGCTCCGCAGCCAGAGCAGGTATAACCAGTAATTACCGTTTCATCCCATGCCGCTTGATCCACTGCCTGTTCGTTGTGACCTGTTGCATCATGATGGACGATCGTTGTCTCTGCCTCGTGATGGGTTGTTTGATATGTTGCCTCGTGATGAACTGTTTGGTAAACAGCATCATGGTGCGTTGTTCCAACCTGCATCCATTCTCCATGCCAGCTTGACCAACAGCCAGCACCCATATGAACATCAATATCTTCATTTGGATCTAAAAACTTATGACCACACTCATTGCAAACCGCAACCCATGCATAAACCGGTTCATCATACGCATCTGAAATCATCACATTTTCATCATACGCATCCTGAACTAATACCTGCTCATCCCATGCTGCTTTTGTTATCACTGTTTCGTCCCATGCTGCCGAGTCCTGCACCCATACAGTCTTATACGTTGCATCATGATGTACAACAGATGTCACTGGAACCCATGCATGTGTATGTGCTGTTGTCTGCGGCTGTGTTTCTGGCGCTTTGGTCTGTGCTGTCGTACTTGGACTTGTCGTTGGTGTGCTTGTTGTCGGAGCAGCCGTAGTCGGTATAGTTGTCTTAGTCTCCGGTGCATTTGTGACTGCCGAACTGCTATCTTCTTGTGATTTAGTACTGTCAGACGCTTTTGTTTCTTTATTGTTCTCATCTGACAGCTCACCTTCTTGTGATTTTTCTACATTCCCTATTTCCTTTGTTTCATCTTCTGTGTCAAATTCAGGCATCGCCTTTTTTATTTCCACAACAGTAAGCATACCTTCCAACTTCGTACTGCATCCAGTAAACCATGTGCATACCCAAAATACTCCAATTAAACTATAAATTAACGCTTTTTCCATCATAATTTCTCCTTTCCCCGTATATATGTCATTCATAAAAATAAAAAGCACTACCATTTTCGGTAATGCCTTTCTTCATCTCTTTCACGATTTTAACATAGCATACCGAATTTGAAATGTCAACTTTCATGTACTTCCATTAACTATCTCCAACTATCAAAAACAATCACTTCTCTTCATCTTCCTTTTTAGGCTGTATCGTCAACTCATATCCCAATGGATCAAGCAACCGATTCAGTGCTTTAACTGTAGGGCATACTTCACCCTTTTCATATTGACCGATTACTTGTCTTGTAACACCAGTCTCTTTTTCTAACGCTCGCTGACTCATATATTCTTTTCGCAATTCTGTATATCGCTCTATCAGCTTTTTCGTTCTTTCAATATAATCACTCATGCATTTCTCCTATTCATTAACCATATTAGGCAAGCATCCTTGAGCGATCTAACGCTCCCTGTAGATACATGAGCCGTCTTTCTACTGCGTTAACCATCTTTTTTATTTTCATTAGTGTTTCATATTGGCGGCATATCTTATATGACATTTCCTTATAGATCTGCCTTTCTGCAGCATGTTTCTGATGCCACTCAATGCGAACGTTTTCTCGCACTTTCAAAATTTGACTCACTTCGTCATAGATCTGCTTCTTTTTAGAACCATATTCTGTTTCCAACATTTTGATACTACTGGATGCATCTTTACCCTGTATATGCAGTTTTTCCAAATCAGACGCACCACGCAAATACATTTCTTTTAATACCTGCGCTTCGATCATTTCATAATGTTCCATCACCTTCTCCAGTACATCTTTTAAAATCTCAGGAGCCTCTTTCATAATTTCATCATAGTAATCACAAAATTCACCTGCTTTGTTCCAATACTCTTCTGTTAATGCCTCCTTCATAATTTTCTCGATCATATCCTCATAGTAACAACTCATATACTCAACATCCATTTTTTTCTTCCTCGGTTTCTATAAGATATCTATATGGTAGTATATATACTGCCATATGTCAAGTACAATTAACTATTTATCACAAAAACAGATTAGCACTCCATGAAATACCATGTACTACTGGCATCCCATGAAGTGCTATCAAAGAATTTAAAGTAAAATGGATCTGAATACAAAATCTGACGGTCAAATACAATTAATAATCAATCTTCCTAATGCTCTAGCACCTCCTCTCAACATTTGTTCGTCATAATGTTATTGTTGATGATACCCATTGCTTCTCATACAAAGCCTTCGTCACGGGCTTTGCATCCAATTTAAGCTACGTATTATCATCAGTATCACTTGAAATGTCGTCAGGATTATGGGCATCAGATACTTGCTGTAATGCTTGCATACAACAGAATGATCTTTAATTATGCAACGTTCCTGTATGACAAGTCAAAATCAAAAATTCAACTTGTACGGGATATCGCAGATAAACTTCCGACTGTTCCAACTTCTTCCTACTTTCTTTGCGACAGCTGGTACACCAGCATTGACGTCATAGAAAGCTTTATTAAAAAGGGATTTTTTACAATTGGAGCATTGCGAACCAACCGTATTCTATATTCGAAAGGAATTCGCAGCAAAACAAGCGAAATTGCGCAAACTATCAAGCCTTCCGATACTAGCCTCGTGACCGTTGGTGGTCGTGAATTTTATATATGGCGCTATGAGGGAAAACTCAATGGCATTACAAATGCTGTCGTATTGCTAAGTTATCCGAAAAATGCATTTGGTCAAAAGCAGGCATTACGGATGTTCATTTCAACGAATGTTGATCTTTCGACACAAGATATACTGGACATATACGTTAGTCGATGGCCAATTGAAGTATTCTTTCGAAGCAGAAAGAGTAAGCTGAGATTAGACACTTATCAAATTCGGAGTCAAAAAGGGATTGATCGATACTGGATAATCATGTCATTAACGAATTACTTATGCTGCATTTGCAAAGGCGGGTACTGTTCCTTTGAAGAAGGCTGTCAGTATCTGTCTCAATTACTTGCAGACGAACATTTAGAGCAGTTGTATAAGTTGAGCAAATCTTGTAGTTCCTTTGAAACATTTTCACAAGCTACACCAAGATGTTTTAGGCATTTTTAGAAACTTGATCATTATAGATCTATAAATACGAATCTCTGCATCCCAGAAATAAAAGACGACTTTCATATCTATAATCAATACAATTACCGCTTCAATATAATAACGCGCTACTCCTCCATTTACAAAAATAAGTTCAGGAAGAAATAGCCCCAACCATGTCCATGTTGACAGATCAACACCCAACCAATATAAAAAACATGGCATCAGAAAGAACAAAAAGCAAAGAATTGCTTCCGATGCAGGATTTAAACGATAAGCAAGCAGAGAAACGACGATACAAACACTGATAACCGAAAAATACTGTAATACAGTTTTCAACAAAAAGGCATGACGAATCGAAATCGAAAGCTCAAACTTTTCATAACCGATAACTGTATTTAATGACAATTTCATTGGAACACGCTCGATATTTTTCAATAATACAAAGTCATACGGTACATACAAAATTGCAGCAATCACAGATGCCAGCACTATCATCTGCATCAGCTTACACATGGCAACCGGGCGTTTTCCAAGCTTTGTACTCTGCAAAAGGAGGCTGCTTTCGGCTTGTCGTTCAATGCCAAATAACGCAGTCGCACCCAGAAGAAAAACAGCAGCAAAAATCATTGCAAAAATTGTCTGTTTCTTATTATCCTGAAACAAATAGGCCAACTGGTCAACATCTACGAATCCAGCCTTTTCTCCCACCGAAAGATGCTTTTCAATCACCGCAGCCTGCTCCATTACACGTTGGAAGCCTTTTTTTTCTGGTATCGCTCAAAAGCTGTCGATACATCTGCCATTTTTCATATTCGTCCTCTGAGAGTTCTCCCTGTTCGTACTGCTGTCTCTTTTGAACGGCTTCTTCATCTTCCATATTTAACAGTTGCTGTTCCTGTTGCAGGTAATCTCTGCTCTCCTGCGTGTACGCTCCGCTTAACTTCTCGATATAATATTGATATACTTGTTGATCTGTATTTCCTTTGTGTGACTCAATATCAGGCAACAGGCGAATATTGAAAAATAAAAGCAAGATGATTACAACTGCCATTGCGCCCAGTTTGTATAATTTATAGCCTTCATGCCAAAACAATCCCCTATGCTGCGCACAAAGCTTTGCCATGCCATTTGCCACAAATTGAAAACCACGAGGCAGCTTTCCTGATTCTCTAGTCTCTTTGCTGAAACTGATACAGCCAACACTGGCAGTAGAATTATACCACACAACACAAGCATTAGCTTTCCTGTTACCACGGAAAATGGCTGTGATAAAATGTTGAGATTATGATACTCACAAAACCATGCCTTCGCATCAATCACAGCTGCCAAGTTCAAATATTTTAACGCATTCCATTTGGATACACTGTTAATCTGATCATAGGCAAGATATTCCAGACAGATAACTACCACGCATGCGCTCGCTGCAATGCCAAATCGCCATCTTCTTGTCAGCATTGCCATGATAACGGATGCATAAAACAATGCAGCTAACACCTTAACACCCAAATAAAGAATCAAATACTGCTGTATGCTTATGGGATATGGACAATTGCGAAAGCTTGGGATGGAAATAAGGGCCAGCGTCATATCTCCCGTTCCATACATCAAAATGGCAAGTACAATCTGACTTCCATATAACAAAATGGCAAGCAACACCGCAAAGCAAAAATAAACAATGGTCTTTGCCAGTGCCATCTCCAGATGACCTCTTTTCGTGCTTTCAAGCAACTGATACAGCCCCGCCTCTTTTTCTTTCCGAAAAATTGCCCAGCCTAGAAACAACAGCAACCCAGGCACAATCACATCTGCCAATGCGCTGTCTGACCATGCATCTGCCGCATCGGAATAGGTTAGCCCCGGCTGTACTGCACTCATCTTTTCATACGCTTCTGCGGTTTTCTGTATGTTTTTCTGAGAAAAAGAATCCACATCCGAAAACAATGATAGCTTTGACATGGACTGTGCCTGTGTTTTCACGCTCTCCAAAAATTCCGCATAGGATATTGCATAATTGACACGTTCCAATAGTTTAGTAAATGCCTGATACTTCTGCTGTGTCTGCTGTATATCTGTCTTTTCGTTCGCGTTTTCCTTAAGGCGTTTATTCCAATCAACCTCTGGTGCATTCATCTGTAACAGTTCAAATGCCATATCGGAATCTCCATATGCTGCTGAGAGCAGAAAACTTTGCCATGCACTTTCTTCCTGTAGCCATTGTCTGGCTGTCTCTGCATCCATTTTCTCTACTGTTGTAAGTGCATCCTCATAATATTCCCGATAGGATTCATTCCGCTGCCAGGCATAACTATCAGCATTTTTCCATTGATATCCAAGCACAATGCACATGCTCAATACTACTACCAACAACACGCTTTTATCCGATATCAGTTTTTTCCATTCATACCATACCTGCTTCATACGTAACTTCCCCCATGACACATTATTTGTCTTTTTCTCTTTTTGCTTCTGATGTCATGTGATACAAATATACTTCTTCCATGCCTGCCCTTACTGCATGCTTTTCTCTTTTGATTTCTTCGTCGGTTCCAACTGCCCGAACGATAATGCCTTCTTTGCCCACTGACAAATTGCTTACCAGATATTCTTTTTGTATCGACACCACTTCATTTTCCTGTGCCACAAACTCCCAAACTAGTCCATCCATTTCTGCAATCAGTTTTGGGACCTCATCCTGACGGACAATCTCGCCACGTTTGATCAGAATCATCTCTTTTGCAATACACTCAACATCGGAAACGACATGCGTTGCAAAAATTACAATGCATTCTCTTGACAGTTCACTGACAAAATTACGAATATTGATTCGTTCTTTCGGGTCAAGACCCGCTGTCGGCTCATCTAACACTAGAATATCCGGGCTATTCATAACGGCCTGCGCAATTAGCAGACGCTGTTTCATACCACCAGAATATCCGCCGATCTTTCGATCTGCTACTTCTGTCAAATTCATCTGCTCCAGCAAGTTGTTAATCTTGTATTTTGCTTCCCGATGCGATAACCCCTTTAGCGTTGCCATGTACCACAAAAAACGCCGCCCGGTAAACTGATTATACAGCCCCTGCTGCTGAGGCATGTAACCCAAGCGATCACGATAGGCTCTGCCCAATTCCTTGATATCGCTTCCATTAAACAGTACTTTGCCACCTGATGGTGCATATTTCCGGTAATGATTTTCATCAACGTGGATTTTCCAGCGCCGTTCGGGCCAAGCAGTCCGTAAATTCCCGGTGTAAGCGTCAGTGAAATTCGATTCAACGCTGTTTTCTTATTTGGATAAGTATGTATTACATCTTTTATCTCCAGTTCCATCTTTTCACACTCCCATCTGCATCCGCTTGGGTAAACACACCAGCATTATTACGGCTCCATGCAGTTAAATGTTGCTCCATTTTCAAAGAAGTCCGACTTTTTCACCCAATATACACTATCTGTCCCTCCATCCAACTCAGAACACTGATAAAATAAATATTCATCGTCCACACCGATACACTGAAAAAGTGGCATTCCCGGCAAGGCTGCTGCCGCTTCCAACTCTCCACTTTCTTTATTAAAGGCTGCAACAATCGGGTCAATCTCAGTCATTCCATACACATACAAGTGCGTATCGTCTGTGGAAATCCAACTATATAAATTACCTGTTGTGTCGGCAGCAAAGCCAAAGTTTTTAAGAGAATCTAGTGTCAACATCTTGCTTTCTGCTGTTGATTTAAGCATCGCATTTACATATTCTGCACACAAACCATCATTTTTTAAAGTACACTCAAAAAATTCGCCATCCTCAGTCGGTAGAAACATACTCTGCCAGTTTATTTCTCTCTCCTGTGCTTCTTTTGTCTTTGTATCATAAATAATCAAGCTAGAATCTTCTGTATCTGCAAGTTTTGTCTGAATATACACAAATTCTCCATATGGATATATACGAAGTACTGCATCCATACTCTGAAGTGTTACAATTGTCTCTGGATCGTTTTCTCCTAACTCAAGACGTTTAACAGTTTCAGTTCCAATCAATGTTTCTGGATCAGTTTCTCTTGATATATAATATAAACTGCCGTGATGAAACGCAAAACTATATGCATTTTCTATGTGATAATCTACTTGCTCGCGACTACTTCCATCTGGTGCAAGTTCCAACAGATATTCCTTTTCACGATAATCTGCATTAATATCCTTGTCAAAATAAACGGATGATGCATTTGCATATAGCTTACCATCATAATATTGCAAGCCATCGTTTACACTACCATATGCTACATATGCCGTACATTCACTTCTCTTTTTGCTGTCTGTTTCCTTATTATGAAGACAATCTGGACGATTACACAGTGCAATTAATGTCTGTGTTTCAAAATCACAGTAATACACAAAATCGCCCAATCTAACATAATATCCCTTCGGTCCCCTAGCAAATGCAGAAACCGTATGGGCAGTTTGATAAGACCAGTTCCAGTCTTTTTCCAAATCAAAGCTGCTATCCTTTTTTAATTCTACTGAAAAATCATCATTATAATTTTCTACAACAAGTGTATAATTACTTTCCTCTATCGTACGCTCTGTTGTTTTTTCTTCAGCAAATCCATAAAGGGGTGGGGCTACTACTGTGGTCAGAAAAGACAGAATTACCATTCTTTTCATCATTTTTTTGATATTCTTTTTCATAGAGATTCTCCCTTACTAAATAATCGTGACAATAAAAATTGTCCCGACATTTATTTTATTTGATTTATTTCGTTTAATTTACTTTGTTGCCGTGGTTTCTACAGTCCAGCTATTTACTGAATGAATACCTCTTCCATGATGAATATTGCTTCCAGACGCAACTGTGGATACTTCCATCTCTCCTGTGTAATTTGCCACATTATTCGTACTTGTTTTCTGTACTCCATTCGGATACATATAAGCAGTTGCTTTCGCATAAATGTATGAACTATTTGCTGGAACACACTTTGTTGTTGCAACCACACTAGATGCAGTTGTTGTCAAATAACCCACACAAGTCATTCCATCCACATACCCTTGCTGACTTGTACTTCCCGCAAAAGTAGTTCCCGCAATAGCAACAACCATCGCTCCTACTAATCCAACCAAACGTTTTCTCATAAATAGTCCTCCTTTAATTTTTACAACATTGCAGTTCTTATTTTATATTAAATAAAGAAACGCTTTTCCACCTTTAACAATTCAATTCTTGAATTCAAGCAATGGCTTCTCGACAATCATTGCCGTGATGTCTGTATGGAATCCACTGGTAAATACTGGGTTCCTGTCTTTAATCTTCTGGAAGATGAAATCAATGTTGTCATTGCCAATCCGAAATGGGTAAAGGCAGTTAAAGGCAACAAGGATGCTGCCAAAGATTCGAAATGGATTGGGGATTTGTTCCGTCTTGGACTTATCAAAGGCAGCTATATTCCTTGTAAGAAAGTCCGTATTCTCCGGGAATACACTCGCTATCGTTACAAGCTTGTTTCCTGCCGCTCAAGTGAAAAGAATAGATATCAGAATGCTCTTACTGTTTGTAATGTTGCATTAGATTCTGTTGTTTCCGATATCTTCGGGAAGTCATCCACATCCATTATCGACTATCTGCTTGAACAATCGGGTACATCCATTAACCACGAAGAAATCGCATCTAAGCTTCTTCGAAGCCTCAAATCCAAAGAAGATGCTGTTATAGAATCCATCGAGGGATATCAGATGACTGATACCCCAAAATACCGTATGCACCTCGTCCGCGCACATATGGATATATCACAGCTGAAATCAACGATGTTGATAAATGATAGAAAATATGATTTCTTCATTTGTATTAAATATCCATTGATTTCACCTCTTTCAATTAATGGGTTATTTTTTTAGCAATTTCATGCGGTCTACTACTAAACTTTCTGTTATTTTTATAACATATTGCATAGGTTTTGTCAATAACTTTTTATTTTTTGATACAAATTTCCAAAATCAAGCAACATAAAGCTGTTATGAATGAAATGTACTTTCGCACATAAGTCGTCTATGAATAATAGTCCTTTCACACCTTTTTTAACTACTGGACAAATTGTCCAGTAGTTTCCCATTCACTGTTTTTAATTTATTTGATTATCTATTTCTCATTTATAAATAATTGCCCTAATTACTTTCTTTTCCAACAATTTTTTAAGTTCCCATATTCCACAAATTACACATCTTCCAGTGTTGGAACAGCAGCCTTTGGAGTTCCCCATCCAAACTGAATCTGTTGTTCCTTCATCTGCTCTAGTTCTGCAATTACGCGCACCAAAAGACCTTCCTTTGCGATATTCACATTACTGACAAGGAGTACCTGTTCCAACTCGCTTAACTGATCTGGTCGAATGATTACTTCCCAAACAAGTTCCTCCATCTGTTCCACCAATTTTTCCGGTGTCTCTTTTTCTAGCAGCTTCCCGCTGCGCAGAAGCAAGATTTCCTTTGCGATACACTCTACATCACTAACTACATGCGTTGCGATGAGCACAATCTTATTCTCAGAAATACTGCTGATATAATTACGAATACGAATGCGTTCTTTCGGATCGAGACCTGCTGTTGGCTCATCAAGTATCAAAATCTGCGGTTCATTTAGCAGTGCCTGCGCAAGCAACACACGCTGCTTCATACCACCAGAAAATCCACCCAACTTTCGATTTCTTGCCTCCGTCAGATTTACAACCTCAAGTAGTTCCTCAATCCGCTTTCTCGACTCCTTTGCCTTCAATCCTTTTAATGCTGCAAAATAGCGCAAAAACTCAAGTGCAGAAAAACGATCATACAGTCCCTGCTGTTGTGGCATGTAACCAAGCACATCACGGTAAGAAGCGCCCATTTTTGCCGTACTGATACCATTTATCAATATTTCCCCTTCATCGGGTTCTAAATTCTGCGTAATCAGGTTCATTAAGGTCGATTTTCCAGCACCATTTGGTCCAAGTAAGCCGTAGACACCCGGCTCAAGCGCTGCCGAAAAATGATCGAGCGCTATTTTTCCTTTTTCGTAGCTTTTTGTTCAGATTTTTTAATTCCATTTTAATCATCTTGCTCTCCTTTTTCTCTGATATGCGCGCCACGCTGCTGCTGTAAAAACGGATGCCACTGCTACAAGCAGTATTAAATATCCGATCTGTACCCCAAAGCCTTGTTTCAGTGTCTGCGTTCCAAACAGAAATACCTTTGCAAACCAAAGTCCAAATATGTTCGACATTCCTGCACCGCTGGCTATCACTGGAAGAACAAACAGCACCGCTCCCGCTAACACCGCATACAGCCGGTTCTTCATCCGCACAGAAATCGACAAAAAACTAATCGCTGCACAGACCACACCCATCATCTGCATCACCGATGTCCACACCAAATATCCACGCACGGACAACTGTACATCTATTACTTGCGCCTGACGAATGCTTTGTAGCGGAACCTTCCATAAAGAAAAGTCATACATCTTTGATGCAGAAAACAAATGAATCACAGTAAATCCACCTGACACGATACATGCAATCACGACGCCCAACACATATTTTGCCACAAACAGCGGACGCCGTCCATTTTTCGTACAGAGAAGCATATTTTGCATCTCATTTTTGCGCTCTCCCGGAAAAATACCACTCAGTAATACAATTACTATAAAAAGCAATACAGCGCCTCGATACTGATCCATACTGGCATTTTCAAACAGGTAACGACCAATACTGTCATCTGTGAAAAACAGCTGATAATCATGTGCTTTGCTCCAACTTACCAATGTATTTGCCTGCTCAATTGCACGCATCAGTCCTGCCTCATTTTGCAGCATACGATCAATCAATGCACTAATCGATGCGTACTGCTCATCCGAAACTTCCTCTTTCCTCCATTTTTCAGTTAATTCGGCCTGACGCTGCCTTAATTTATCAAATTGCTCTTTTTCCTGCTGCAACGCTTCTATCAGTGTCTGATCTGCGATCCCCTCATGTTTTTTTGCATATTCATGATAGATTTTCTCTGTCTGCCCCACTGTCACTGGTGTTGTGCGCGTGCTGTATAGCAAAATGATCGCCGCTGTCATCATCATCCACACTATGCCATTTTTTAGCAGCTGTTTTCGCCATTCCTGACCGATTACACTAGATGGATACCAGAGCCGTTCCTTTGCGCTTTCAATCCATCTTTGAAGTCGTCCTGATGCGACTTTTCGCTTTCCCGGAATTCGTTTTCCCAAAAGAATACTGTCTGCTACACAGCCAATTGCCAGTACAAGCTGAAAGCAGGTATTCGCCGTCAATGCATTCACTGGTTTTCCGAACAAATTTATATTCCAATAGCCTTCATATAATTGTGAACTCCAAAACCAGGCAACTGGATTTAAAAAATGAATCCACGAGTTTACTGCAATCTCCGGTACCTTCCAATAGCCCACAGCACACAACACCGCACAAATACCGACTACCACTAATGCTGTCATTGTCGAATAAATTGATAAGAATAAGCATAGCATGAATGCCGTTAAGACAAGCACTGCAATTAAATGCCTCAGATAATAGTCGAGCAAATATCCGCCCACGGTCAGCTGTCTTGCACTTTCATTTAACTCATTGACAGACTGCATCGGACGATTTAAATTTCCCATTCCATATAGCTTCCACGCGATTGCAATTTGACTTCCGTACACACTGATTCCAAGAAATAGAACCGCAGTCAGCGCTATTGCAAATTTGGCGGCAATTAGACAGCCATGTCCACGTCTACAGCTTCTAAGCAACCCAAACAAATCGTGTGTGCGATCCTGAGATACCAAAACAATACAAATACCGAGCGCCAATAAAATAAGAATTTCTGATGAGATTTGTTCCTCCATCAGCGCTTCCACGCCCCAGTTCATACCAATTTCAGGTTCTGTCCCCTGTAACTTTGCAAAATCTTCTGTCGTCTTTTTGCCCTGTGCTTCCGCATACGGACGTCCTTCATAAAATGAACTGTCTTTCATCTGTTCATACTGTGTCTGAATGGATTCCAAATATGCCTGATACCCGCTGACATTTTGATATTGTCCAAGAAGTTCTGATATTACCTGTATTTTTGTCATAAGTGCCAGTGGATCTTCCTCATATCCAGCCTGTTGGTATTCCTCCAAGATATTTGGATTCTCCTCCACCAGTCCTTGAAGAAGCCCTTCGTCCACTTCCCCATTCAATGCAATCTGCACAAACTGAAAATTAGAAAGCGTATTTAACTGATCCGTCAGATATTCCTGTGCCTGCTCATTTGTCATATCCGCCGTTTCTTTCTGATACTCCGCAAAAAGAGGAACCGCAGCCACACGATCTTTCTTTTCTGTATACTGAGTATTAAGAAATAATCCAACATCTACAAAAATAAGCAATATCGCAATCCCAATCAGCCATCTCTGGCGCAGCAGCTTTTTCCATTCCGCTCCTATCATTTTTCTCCATCACCTCTCTGCCTTGTAATTCATAATCCAGCATCCTCTGATCAGCGTTCAAATGAATTTCCATTCATTCCCTTTGTCAACTGAATCAGTTCAGCCTCATGCGTTGCAATTTTATCACGTTCGATCACACCTATTACCTCTTGTCCGACACCATCTTGTGCCTGTATCCAGTAAACAAAAGCATATTTTTCATCTGCACTTATAATATCTATATCATCATGCGGATACAGGTCAATTTTCTGTACCAAATTACCATCATAATCATAAATTTCAAACCAGTTTTCATCTTCATCATTACGATCTGGCCATGTATAACCATACAAATTATCCCATTTATACGCTTTTCTGGGAAACTCTCCTACAAATTGAGCTTCATCCTCCAGATCAAAACCTTTTTTCCATACTTTACGAATCTCTGCCTTTGAATCATAATAGGTTAAATAAATTTCATTCTGATAAATGTTCTGGATGCTTAATAAAACATCTTCCTTCTTATATTCATCAGGATTCGTTATCCATTCCTCTGATTGCGGCTGATACAAATATAAATTTGTTCGTGTAGGCAGTTTTTCAAAATCAATGTTGTCCTCATTCGTCCAGTCAATAGCCTCCTCACATCCGCTCTCACTTACATATAGCCACTCTCCGATTCCTTGCAATGTACTTATGTATCCACTATACAAATCACCTTGCCAAATCTGTTTTTTCTCTTTCCCATCTAATGACATCTGCCACACTGAAAACTGATAATTTCCATCTGTCCGTATATCTTCCATGGTATAATAAATCTTATCTTGAAATACTGTATAATTCACCACACTTGCATCTGGAATTTCACCCACAATCTCCTTACCAGAACCGTCATTCTGCACTCTCCAGATTGGCATCATCTTTTCCCCAGTCTTTGAATCTTCCCTTGGCCATGTAGAGAGCACATAGAATCCATCATCTACTTTGTACATCTTTTGAGATGCATCTCGAATCATAGCTGCACAATCCTCTGTTGTATGACTGCAATTAGGACGACTGCACAATGGTACAGCCTGTTTTGTAACATCACCATTCCAAAAATATATATGACCACTACATAAGAAATAATATCCATTATCAGCTGGAAGCACGTAGTTAAGACCTCCGTTTTCTGCATTAAAACTTTCTTGTCCAAATGAAGGCAACGCATTATTCCAGTTATAAGCATAGTAATTATTGTACATTTTTTTCTCATAAACTAAGCCAAGAAGACTAGTAACTTTAATCAGAGAACTATTAGTTCTTTTATCACTTGTCTCTCGGTACCTCCCTTCTACGTTTTGATTTCTAATATTGTCCAACATTTTTCGACTTCTTTTTTCGAATAAAATTTATATATTTTTTCAACTAGTGTAATAAAAGGCAGCACACATAATGCATGCTGCCTTTTTTATTTGGAAATCTTATGCGTTAATCTTCTCCATGTCTACCACAAGTTAATGACCATTTTTACTTTTTGACAACACTTTCATTTTTGCACATAATTTTACGCACTTAATCATTCAGTATGCTGACCTTCATTACTATTCTCTTGCTGAAAATGTTGCCCCTGCAATCCAAAGAGACGCCGTCGTACTCTTTGTAGCCGTATCAATATTAAATAATCTCTCTGTTGTTGCCGATACGTATGTGGTACACCTTTGCTAGCAGTCTTAGTTTGCCACACTCCATTTGCATCTCTTGCTGTAAACGTTACCGTAAGAGACAATCCCTTTGATGAATCTGCATATCTTCCATATCCACTTCCACTAAAAGTTCCATTTGTTGCTGATACAGTATATGTACAGCCATCATAAACACCTGTTGTTTGTGCTGCTAATACATTACTTACTGGCATCGTTAGCATCGCTGATGCCACAATTCCTGCTAGAGGTCTTTTTAATTTCTTCATCTCTTATCCTCCTACTTGATTTTTTAGATAGAACAAACCAATCAATACACCTCACGTTTTGCAAATACTCTAGTTTTCTGGGTTAGAATTTGTTAATATCTACATTTAAGAAATTTAGTTCTATTATACTTTCAAATCCTAACATATTATGCGCATCTATGTTGGATTAATTATAGCAGTAATAAAAAATTTTGTCAATAACTTCTTTTTTTTATATACCAATTAGGTTTTTATATATTTATTATTTTTTTCAAAAACGCTAGATATGATTATCTTTAATAGACTCAACGTAATTTCCTATTGACTGCAAAATTTACCTTGCTTAGAAGTGAATATAAGCGAATATCACAAGCAAAAAATATAGCAGATTTCAAACCAACCTTTAGACAATTTGTCCAGAAGTTTTCTTCATGGTTTCTGGTTTATTTGATTATCTATCTCCCACCTATGAATAATTGCTTGAATTGCTTTCTTTCGTAATCTGTTTATTTTCTGTTCTGACAATCCTTCTGTAATGATTTCTTTATATGATTTTCCTTCTATATAGATTGCTTTCAATACTGATTGTTCCTTTGGTGGCAGCTGCAAATAATATAAGTAAACATATTTCACCCGATCTATAGATTCCATAATTTGCATCATATTTTGATAAATTTCTTCCTGATATTTTTTCTTTTGCTTTTCATAAAGTAAATAGATATCATATAGCCCATGAGCAAATCCCCCTTTATTATTGCCAAAATCATTCCTCGAACTTCTCATCTGTAACATTTCAATCAGTTCCCCGGAATCCTCATATTCTTTTGAGAGCATTGCAAGTCGCTGACGATAACATTCCAATAATTCTTTGCGCTGGCTTAACGCTTCTGTAACATCTTTTTCTGTTAATTTTTTGCTTAAACCGTCCATACCAATTCTCCCAGTTTTTTTAATCTGCTCTTTTTATGCATAAAAAGAGCAGTCAACGCATTTGACCACTCTTTCATTGATTTCATATTTAGTTTTCACTTTTGGACAATTTGTCCAGAAGTTGGCTCTTACTCTTACCGCTCCGCCTGATTATCTTTTTCCCATCTCTGAATAATTTTCTTGATTGCTCGCTTTCTCATTCTATTTATACTTGATTCAGACATTCCTTCTTTAATTATTTCTTTATACTGTTTTTTTTCTATATAGATTGCTTTTAATATTGCCTGCTCCTTCGGTGTTAATTGCAGATAATATAAATAGACATGCTTTATACGATCCATTAAGTCCATGATTTGAAGCATATTCTGATGAATCTCTTCTTGATATTTTTTCCTTTGTCTTTCATACATCAAATAAATATCATCAAGCCCCTTATTTACTCCGCCTGCTTGAATTTCATTTTCTACTCCGGGACTTCTCATTTGCAGCATACCAATCAATTCGTCTGCGTCTTCATATTCTCGCGAAAGCATTTCTAGTCTCTTACGATATCCTACCAACAATTCTTCCCGTTGGCTCAATATTTCAGTAACATCTTTCTCTGTTAGCTGATTCATATTTTCCATTCGCTGCCTCCCATGTTGTTGATCTGCCTATGTGGCAGAAAAAGAGCCGCCAAACATGATTTGACCGCTCTTTTCGTGATTTTGTATTCAGTTTTCACTTCTGGACAATTTGTCCAGAAGTTAGTTTCGATATCTTAATTTTATCCACTCTTAAAATACCTGCTATGCTACATTATGGCATATTATAATTCACCAACAGCATCACTATGCAAATCATGCTGTACCTTCTGCTGATAATAGTGATCTATTGTACTTGGTGCATTGAAAAGTGCCGCAAGCAGGTATGCTTTTATATTTACTATACGTGTAGTTGTCTCTTTCATGCAATCCATGACATACCACACATGACTACTTGTCAATTCCAAAAACTTTGATCGTACATACTCATACGGATATACAACTCCACCCACTTTGATCATTTTACGTTTCACACAAACTACCTCACATATAATATCAAACAGCTCCTTTAACAAAGCTTTGTCGTTACATTTGTCATTTGCCATGTAGAACTCATAATCCAAATTCTTTTTAATTTGTTCTATGTACGTAGTATTCTTATCTATCTCTTCTTTTGTTCCTAGATTAGATTGATAAGATTGATTGATATAGTTATAACTCTGATTATTATAGTTGTTATTGTTATAATTAGGGGCAAGATTTTTAACCTCCAGAGGTAAATGTTCTTTACCACCAGAAGTTAAATTTTTTGAATTGCAGAAGTTAAGTTTTTTTACTTCTGGAAGTTCACTTTCTTTACCTCTGGGCGAAATATTGCCCTTATTTACAGAATATGCACCCAAATTCGTTGTATTTTCTTCGTGAAACCCGTTTTTTCTCTCCGCTACTGACGTTCTGCTCTGATTCCAGAAGTTAAGTTTTTTTTACTTCTGGAAGTTCATTTTCTTTACTTTCAGCAGTCATACTATTTTCCTGTGGATCACTCAAATACGGATCTTCTGGAAAAAATTGTCCCTCGGCGAAATACTCCTGATCTTCTCCTATTTCGCCATCATTATTTGAAGATTCGTTTTCTACAGATCCACATTTTTGCTCTTCATGCCCTGCTTCAGTTTCTACACTCTTATTCTCTTCTTGAATCACAAAGTTCTTAACATAAATAATATCTGGCTTGCCAAGCCTTTTCGTTCTCTCTCAATTAAGCCAAACGTGCTCAGCTCTTTCATAATCTTTACGCAAGTTGGTTTTGAACAATTCAGATCTTCCATCACATTATCAATCGAATAAATAATATATGCTCTATTCTCATTATCCAACCAGTGATTCTTCATTGAAAGAGCCATTCTATCTAACATAAGTCCATACAAAAGCTTTGCATCACTGGACAAGCCTTTAAAATGCTGATCTTTTATTAGCAATCTCGGAATCCGATAGAATGAAAACTGTTCCGATTGTACTCCATAATAATAATCAAACTTTAATCCTTCTTCCATCACTGTATGTCCTCCTGTGTCTTTTTCCATTCCTCTAACAGATGAAGAATAATTTTTTCCATCTCCTCGCTGCTGTAACGATCATCAAAGTACTGGCTGAGCTTATCCATCTTCAACGTAACTTTTCTTTTATAAACATTTTTCTCTTCCAGAATTAGCCTTACCACTGTCGATGTCAGCTCATTCTTCTTCTCATACTCTTTCAACTTTGCTGACTGTCCCATGCTTACTGTGCACTTACTTTTTTCAATTGCATCCGCCACAATCTGCTGTGACTTCTTAGAAAGAAACGACAGATCTACTCCCTGTGAAAGTCCCAGTCTCTTCTCATCTACCATCTGGAGCAACTGGTCTGACAGTCTGGACAGCCAAAGATAACGCTGCACTTTCTTGGCATTCTCCCCTGCCACTTCTCCTACTTGATCAAGTGTACTCTTTCCAGATTTCTTTCCCTGATGCTTCAATGCTTCATATTTAAGCGCATATGCTTTCGCTTTTTCGCTCGGTAAGATACTTCTCTCTGGATGTTAGAATCAACCATCATAATAGTTGCCTCATCGTCTGTATACTCACGGACGATAACTGGCATTTCTGTCCTTCCTGCAAGCTCTGATCCATGCTTTCTGCGATGTCCAGCGATCAGCTCATATCCTCCCTCAGCTCTTGGTCTTACAATACCCGGAATCAGCACACCATGTTCTCGGATACTTTCTGCAAGTTCTTCCATTTCCTTATCATCATTAACATGAAAAGGATGATTTTTAAACGTGTGCAGCTCACTTAATGTCACATTCACAATCTGATCAGATGCTACTGGCGCTTTCGCGCCAAACAACTCGTCATAACTGCTCAATTTTACCTTTAATGCACTTGCGTTTTTACTCATTTCCTAATACCTCCTCCGTTAAAGACTGATAAGCCTTTGCTACCTTTCCGTATGGGTCATGCTTATAAATACTGGTTCCTTCTGCTGATATCTCTGCTGCTCGTACTGACATTGGAATGCTGCTGTTGAAGATCCGTACTCTACTACCATAGTTCTCGATCAGTAATTTACTGATATCCCTTGCATAAGTGGTGCGGCTGTCAACCATAGTCATCAGAATGCCCTCTATTTCCAATCTAGGATTGATTTGACGTTTTACCTTGCCAATTGTCTTAATCAGCTGTTCTAATCCTTTTACTGGCAAATATGCAGCTTGCACAGGAATCAGAATACTATCTGCTGCCGCTACTGCGTTAATCGTGAGCATTCCAAGTGACGGCATACAGTCAATCAAAATATAATCATATCTGCTGCGCTGCTCTTCTATATAAGAACGAAGCACAGTTTCTCTGCTCATTACATTTACCAGTGATACCTCAATGCCTGACAGCTCAATATTTCCCGGCATCAGATCAACGCCTTCCTCGTTGTCTTAAAATACCATACTCTACATCCATTTCTTTTTCGTTGATAATGTTGCCCATTACATTTGCAAGCGTAATATCAAGCTTGTCAGGCTCTCTATAGCCAAGACTTGCCGTCAAACTTCCCTGCGCATCAGCATCAATAAGCAGCACTCTCTTTCCCTGTCTTGCCAGTCCAATTCCAAGGTTGCTTGTTGTCGTTGTCTTTCCTACGCCACCCTTCTGATTTGCAATCGCGATAACGCGGCAATTATTCTGTTCACCCATGATCAATTCTCCTTTATCTCTTTATTACTTCTGTATTTTTTCTTGTATTTTTCTTTATGATTTCCATATAACATCTGTAGTTCTTGTCGGTTCCCTTATTGGCATACAGATCAGAGATCTCCAATACTCTGATCTGCAGATGATTCTTCATAAGTCTTTGGAACCATGCAATATCGCTCTTTGTACCCATCAGTCTTATTTTCAGCACTTGTCTTTATCCTCCTGTAAGTTCACTAAGCTTTCGATTGCAGGATGTATACTCAGGATAGCGGATCTGAACTGCCTGCCAAAAGTATGGTGCATACTCACAGCAAAACAGTTCTTCCACGCTATACTGTCTGCATTCGTACAGTTGTTCTTCTATTGTAGTATCTTCATCTACACTCGGCGTTCCGTTGCAATATAAGTTGAATGCCATTCGCACTATCTTCTTACTTCCGCTTGTCTGCCAACCCTCATATAAGCACGCTGGCTTAACGCAGCCTGTCTCAAAGTCATATATGCGATCAATGTTTCTTCTTGTATCATCGCTGATACCAAGACAATAACAAAGCGCCATATGGTACTCGTCCTGATATTGCACCTCTTTTAGTTTTTCATAGTAGAATTTTTCATGGGCATTACTTTTAAACATAATGCCGTTTTCTGTTTTGTTTGTTGCACCTAACGCTGTACTGCTCATACTGTACCTCCTTAACCTTTTTAAAATTTTTAATAATAACAGAAATTAAAAAAGACGAATCCACTCATTGAATCAATGAATGAATTCGTCCTAACGTAGACTCGATCAATCAGACCTCTTTTCGTCCGCAAAAAGCTTCTTTTTGCGCTCGATCATCTCGTCTGTTTTTTCCAGATAAGTCTTGATATCCTTGACATTTTCGCATCTTTCGATCCTGCCGTTTGGATATACTGCCTTTGTGATGGCCCCTGCACCAAGTGCTACGATGGTCTGCATTTCTTCCAGAACTCTACCACGGCTAATTACTACCACGTATCATACAGTATTACTGTACTTGTACTTCCATCTGATCTGCACATACACCATATTATTCGATGTCATTCTTGCCTATTTGATGTACACTCTATGTAAATCACCTTTATTTAATGTATGCTGCTACTTCAAAAATCTTTCATCATTGATTTCAAAATAGCATCAACTTATCGGATATACTATCCATTGATTCTTTTTTCTTTGCATCAGACACTTCTGCATAAATATTCATTGTTGTTTGAATATCAACATGACCCATTATTGATTGGATCACTTTTATATTCGTTTCATTCTCACAGAAACGAGAACAAAATGTATGTCTAAGGCTATGACAGGTGAAGTGTGGTAATATCACTGCATCTTTCTTTTTAGAAGCAACTATTTCTTTATTATATGCATCTATTATTCTGGTCAATGCTCTGTCTAAATTATATTCTATAAAAACATTGCCAAAACGATTTAGAAATACAAAATCCGTATAACCATCTATTTCTACGTTACACACAATATCATTATAAATTTGATATTCCTTCACTTCTTGAAGCGCTTCTACTACCTCTTTCACCATAGGAATTTTTCTTATTCCTGCTTTTGTTTTTGGAGCTGAAATATATAACTTATTCTCGCTCTTATTCATCTTCCCTGCGAAGTAAACAACAGCATGATCTATTGTAATAATCCTTTTTTCAAAGTCAATATCTTTCCACCTTAAGCCACTCATTTCCCCAGCTCTTACACCAGTCCCCATCAAAAATACAAAGATAGGCTTCCAATGTTCGTATACAGGATGTCCATCTACAAATTGCAAAAAAGCATTCTGTTCTTCTGGCGTAAGCGCTCTTCTTACACATTTTCTAATCTCGACCTGCTTTTTTAACTGTCCCAAAATCTTGCTTGTTGGGTTTGTTCTAATGATAGAATCCCTTACTGCCATTTCAAATGCCGGATGCAATTCTCGCTGTAAATGCTCAATTGTTCCAAAACTGAAATTATATTTTTCAAGTAAGTCTTTATAAAATAGCAGAATATCCGAATATTTGATATCCCGAATCTTACGTTTTCCAATAGTCTTTCTCACATACGCATTATACTGATACATATATCCCGCATAGGTACGCGCACTTAAATCTTTTCTCGTAGCCATGTATTTATCAAATAAATCATTTAAACTTTGACTCATTGCTAATCGGCTATCTATTTGATCCATTTGATCTCTCAGTAGTTCTGCTTCTTTCTCTCGAAGTCCTACTAAGCTCGTATCATAAATGTATCTGCGTTTTCCAGTTTTGTCTATATAAGAATACTGGTATCCTCCCGTGGCGCTACGAACTACCTCCCCCTTTCTTAATGTACGCCCTTTCTTATCCTTCCTGGACTTCGACATCTCACTACTCCTTTCTTTATCAGAAAGAAGGAGCCTAACATTTATTAAGAGTTCTTATAAACTAAATCAATTCCTCTCTTGATGATCTCTGTTATTTTCAAACAATGCGCCTGAGCATATTCTACCAATTCATCGTATTCCGTTTGATCCAACCGTATTGTTACCCTTTTATCCTTAACTATCTCCTTCTTTGGACGTCCCATCTTACTCATTGTTCAAATATCCTCCTTTTCGCATATACTTATATTATATTTTTGTCATGCGAAATGTCAAGCTTTTTTTACAATATTTTTTACTTTTCTTGTTAGAACTCCCTCTGTCTGTCTTTATTCTTCTGGAATCCTAAATGTCTCTAAGTACTTATCGAGAACTTCACAGTTCTACAAGTACTACCTTTCCTATCTTCAGACTTCCGCT
>ENA-OQAZ01000082-OQAZ01000082.1-human-gut-metagenome-genome-assembly--contig:-NODE-82-length-44773-cov-4.719146_pt1 | contig 44773 bp, 57 predicted proteins | sample MGYA00242737_ERZ504531 | MGnify/ENA primary metagenome ERZ504531 (study PRJEB26092, sample SAMD00036244) | human gut metagenome | host: Homo sapiens | study: EMG produced TPA metagenomics assembly of... | reverse complement strand
TAATTCGTTTTGATTTTTTATTATTAATATTTACCGTCAATGCATGTTGAAGTGTAGCGGATGATTCTCTTGACATTCCATCAGTCTGCTTTTTGTGGATCGATGGATTTTTTGTTCTCCCGGCTGATAATCTTATCTTCGTTTTTAATAGCTTTGCCATGTTCAAAACTTTGTGATAGTATGGATAATAGACAGACTGATGGATTCGATAACTGAGGATATTCCTGCTGATGTGATTCTGACTTCTCTTGTATATAAACACCATGTGAATGATTTTCGGAGTAACCATTTCAATACAGCGAAGAAGCTTAGTAAATAAGACGATATAATGCAGTATTTTCCAAAATCAGAATAACCATAATACCTATATATAACCAAGGTGTGAATGTATTCCGACCTCTTTCTTGTTTTTTGTATCATTTAAATCTCTTCTCTTAAAAACAAGTTTTCCTATTTTTTATACGCTTTTATTGCAGGATAATTAAAATACTTTTATCTTTGTTGCCTGAAAAGATCGAAACATTATGTAAACGGAAGAGTTCAGTTCTTTCGGTAATTTTAGACAGTGTTTCGTAAGTGATTGAAATACAAAAATATAGATGTGTTTCAATGCTCCATAATTATGTACTCAAGTGAAAAAATGCAATGGTTTGCGATGCGTGCTACTTATCGCAGAGGCATGCAAATCAAAGGACTTCTTGACCAGAAAGGAATCAACAGCTTTATTCCGATGCGTTATGAAATCCATTTAAAAAATGGACACAGGAGACGTGAACTTGTTCCTGTAATCCGTGATATTGTCTTTGTCCATACAACCCAGTCCGAACTTCAGAGAATAAAGTATGGTATCCCCTATTTTCAGTATATGATGGATATCCGTAACGGTGAGAAGATCATAGTTCCCGATGAGCAGATGAGGCGTTTCATTGCTGTGGCAGGTACTTATGACGAACAGATTATTTTTTTCAGTCCCGATGAGGTTAACTTAAGAAAGGGAACAAAAGTCAGAATCACAGGAGGACAGTTCGAGGGATATGAGGGAGTTTTTGTGAAAGTGAAGGGAAGCAGGGACCGGAGAGTGGTTATCAGCTTGCAGGGTATACTGGCTCTTGCAATGGCCACACTCTCACCTGATCTTATAGAAGTAATTGAGGAACCGAAGAAAAGAAATCATGACTAAGGCTTTACCGGCAGGAATCAGGCTTCAGATGCTGATAAAGGATCATCATAAGGATATCTTGGAGAGAGAGAGGAACAACGGGAAGTTCATCCACCTTTATAATATAGGTACATACTGGGTGGCTTTTGAAAGATCAGCCTTTCGGGTGGATAATATTTTTCAGGGATGTGAGATTAGTCTGTTCATGGTTTCCGGTTATCCTGAATATGTCGTGATGGCTTCTGTTCCACATGATGAGGCTGATGATTATTTTCGGAAACATATTATTCATCACGACAAACCTGATTATAAGGTTCTGTCTATTTCTCCGGCTGCTTTGAATGGAAATTATCATAGGTGGCATATTCAGGCGGTGAAGAAAGTGTTGTGAAGTAGTAGTTAGTATAGAAAGACTATATGGTTAATATAAGATCTAAAATTTACTCTTATTTTACAAAAGGTAATGAACGTAGCGTTATCATAAAGAAAAATATCGCAGCTTCATTAGTCTTGAAATGTGTCAGTATTTTGATTTCATTGCAGGTTGTTCCTTTGACCATTGATTATATTAATCCGACAAAATATGGAATCTGGCTGACTTTAAGTTCAATTATAGCTTGGTTGTCCTATTTTGACTTGGGGTTTGCTCATGGTTTTCGTAACCGTTTTGCAGAAGCGAAAGCGAAGGGGGATATCAGACTGGCTAAAGAATATGTCAGTACTACTTATGCTGTACTGTTTCTGTTGTTCTCTGTTATTCTATTGATAACCTTGATGGTGAACAAATACCTAAACTGGAGTAGTATATTGAATATTGACGCGGTTTATAACGAGGAGCTTCATATCGTGTTTGGTTTGCTGGCCTGTTTTTTTTGCATCAATATTGTAGCCAGTGTTTTTACCACAATGTTGACTGCTGATCAGAAACCTGCTCTGGCTTCACTGATACAGACCGGAGGACAAGTTTTGGCCTTTGTTTGTATTTATATTTTGACGAAAAATACAACAGGAAGCTTGAGTGTATTGGCAATTGCATTTGCTGGAGTGCCGTGTCTTTTGTTAGTCTTAATTTCTTTTATCATGTTTTGTGGAGGGAGATATAAGATTGTAGCACCGTCATTGCACTATATTCGTTTTTCGTTGACTAAAAAGATTTTGGGATTGGGAGGACAGTTTTTTGTTATCATGATTTCCATGTTATTTATCTTCCAGTTCATTAATATTATTTTGTCTAGAGTAGAGAGTCCAGAAGCTGTGACGCAATATAATATTGCTTATAAATATTTTAATGTGCTTAATATGGTGTTTGTGATTGTTCTTACCCCATTTTGGTCGGCTTTTACGGATGCGTATGTGAAAAAAGATATAGTTGGATGGGAGGAATAGTAAGAAAATTGGAATGTTTATGGTTACTATGTATTCCTGTCCTTATTTTGATGGTGCTATGCTCTAATTTTTTGTATCAATGGTGGGTGGGCAATTCTGTATCTGTTCCCTTTTCTTTATCCGTATGTATGGCTGTATATATTTTGTTTCAAATGGGGGGAATGTATATATGTACCTTATTAATGGAACGGGTAAAGTACGTTTACAGTTGATGGTTTATATCATATTGGCTCTTGTGGCTTTGCCTTTGATAAATGTTTGTTGTAAGCAGTATGGTGTGAATGGAGTTTTGATTGTTCCTGTCGTAGCTTTTGCTCTGCAAGCAATTGTAGGTCGGATGCAAATTTGGAAAATCATAAAAAATAAGGCTAAAGGGATTTGGCTTGAATAATTAAATTCGATTGTGTATGGAAAAACCTTTGATATCAGTTGTGACTGTTGCTTATAATGCTGTTGCTACTATTGAACAGACCATTCTTTCTGTTATAAATCAGACTTATCCCAATATTGAGTATATCATTATTGATGGTGGCAGTACGGACGGAACGGTGAATATCATCAAAAAGTATATGGATCACATTGCTTATTGGGTGAGTGAGCCGGATAAAGGGATTTATGATGCGATGAATAAAGGTGGAATTAGGGCTACCGGTACTTTTATTCAGTTTCTTAATGCTGGTGATTGGTTGGAAAATGAATATGTTGTGGAAAAAATATTTAAAAAAATCCTAAAAACGTAGATGTGATTTATGGTGATATGATTATCCGTCGTAGTGATGGAATATATTATGCAAAGGCTCAAGATTTGTCACATTTTAAATGTGACTTTCCTTTGTTTCATCCTTCAACATTTATATCTAAGTCCATATTTATTAGTCATTTATTTGATGTATCATATAGGATTTCAGCAGATTTTAAACTCTTACGTGATATTTATTATGAACATAGAATTTTCTTATATATTCCTTTTGCATTTACTAATTTTGATGCTGTCTATGGACTTTCTTCGACAGGGTGTGCTTTGGAAATATTTAGGGAGCGGGGAAGAATTTATGGCAAGGATAAAATGCTAGCATGGAAGTTTATATATATGATTTACAATGTGAATTTAAAAATTAAATTTTTGTTGAAACAGATTTTGCAATCTTGTTGGCCATCTTGTTGGAGAAGAGTTGTAAAGATGCGTATTCCAAGCTATTTAGAAAAAATCTCATGACATATTCTTTTATTTTATCTGACAGGAGGAATAATCAATATAAAATTATAGGTATATTGATATTTATGATATACCCTATATTATCATTCCCATTTATTTTAAAGGGAATATTAAAAAAAGAAAGATGGGCTTATCTATTAGGGGCAGTTCTGATGGGGTATATGGGGATATTGTATCCTCCGGCAGGAGATATGTATAGATATGCTGAAGATTTTAATTTATATAAAGAACTGGATTGGGAATATTTTTGGCTTTTTATGGCATTGAAATTTGACTATTTCTTGCCGTTACTTTCATGGGGATTGGGGAAATTAGGTGCATATCCAGAGTTGACACGCTTTTTGTTTGTTGCATGTTCTTACTATTTGTTATTAGATTTGTATCATGATATCACATTATCAAATAAGAATATGACTAGGCGGATTAGAGTTTATTCTCTTGTATTACTTGTTCCTTTAACCTTTTCAATTTATCTTTTCCGAATGGGGTTTGCTCAAACAGTCTTAGTTTATGGAATTTATTGGTTCCTAATAAAAAATAGAAAGAAAGGTGTTTTCTTTATAGTATTTGCAATCTTCATCCATGTCAGTTATATACCTTTTATTTTTATTGCGATAGCCAGTAGATATAAAATATTTAATTTTTCATCCAATATATTTTGTTGTCTTTGTTTTCTTTTAGTTTTTGTAGAGTCATCATCATTAGGTGTAACTCTTTTACGTTCTCTTCCTTTTTCGGAATCTTTGTTGGCTCATCTTGAGGAGTATATTTCCGGAAGTCAATCAGAGGATTTAAGTTCTCTGTTTACTATAAAACAACTGGTTGCAAAATATTTTTTTAATATTGTTTATTATATAACATTGTATCAATATTACATATTTTACAAATCAAATCCACAGCCATTGAAAATAAAGCGTTTTGTGAATATATTTATTCTTGTTATTATTATGAGTTCTTCAGTGCCTGTATTACATGACCGTTTGCTTGATGTTTTGAAGGTATTTTTGATATTGTCATCATTATGTTTTATGACTAATTCGTTCAGAATGCAAAGACTTTTACGAATAGTAGTAGTATTTACGATAATCAATATGTTGTTCACTTTTTGGCAGTTACGCTTTTATATAAGATTTGGAGAGTATAATAAGCTTTTAACATCTTCTTCTTTGTGTATAATATCTTTTCATTATACAGATGAATGGGTATCTAAAAATATTGATAAAGATGGTAATATAGTGCAATGGCTTAAATTGGGATATAAACCAGTAGAAAAATAGTATAAATGATAAAAGTTGTGGAACGGATTGTTTTTTACTTGCTAATGATATGTATATATTTTTTAAGACAATATAGGAATGAATGTGCTTAATGATAGTGTAGATGATACAGTGCAAAAAAAAAGTAGCTTTTTTTTGCCGACATTGAATATTGGGGGAATTGAACGTGTTTTTATCACTTATGCGAATTACCTGATAGATAAAAAATATAATATTTATTTTATCTTGTGCAAAAGAAGAGGAGAATTGTTATCTCTCTTAGATTCAAATATAAAGTTATATCATTTAGGCAATGTTCAATTAAAGTTTTCTTTTTTAAAGTTGAGGCAATCTCTGAAAGAGATTCAACCGGATGTTATTGTTAGTGGTGGGGATTTTCCAAATTTGATACTTATTGTATCTTCTTTGGGTTTAAAAAAAGTACCAAAATCATTATTTCTCAGCACAATTATTATAATGTAGAAACAAGAAGATTGGGATGGTGGGCATATGGAACCTGTTTTTTTATGAAAAAAATCTATCCTAAAGCTGATAAAATTATAGCTGTATCTGACGGAATTCGTGAGTTCTTAATTAAGAAGATACATATATCAGCTGATAGGATAATAAAACTTCCCAATCCAATAGATATAAAAGGTATAAAGGAAAAGAGTTTAGAATTATTGGATATAACATTGCCTGATAGATATATTCTATTTGTAGGGCGATTAAGTTATGTGAAAAATTTATTTTTTTTATTGGATGCATTTGAAATGGGCAAATTAGATAATAACAGTTTGGTAATAGTAGGTGATGGTGAGATGAGGAATGCATTAATGAAAAAAGCTAAAAAGATGCATAAGGCTGATAATATAATTTTTTTGGGTGCAATGGAAAATCCGTTGCCAATTTTAAAAAAAGCTCAACTATTGGTATTGCCTTCCTTTTCAGAAGCTTATCCTACAATTTTATTAGAGGCTCTTTGTTTATATATTCCAGTTGTGTCTACTCCTACCAAGGGAGCAAAAGAGATATTGCATAATGTTTCTGGAACATATATTTCAACTGATTGCTATAATATAGAAGAATTTGCCAGACTCATGGAAAGGGGAGTGAAAGAGAGAATTAGTCATAAAGTTATAGATGATAAAATTGGCTTAAATTCTATTGAAAATATAGGTCTTAGAATTCAACGTGAAATAATAGAAGATAACAGATTATGAATATTTTAGTTGATTTAACCCAAATACCGATTCAAAAGGTAGGGGTAGGGGTATATGCTAAGGAAACGTTTAAATTTCCTAATGAAGATGCAAATGAATTATTTTTTTTGTTACAAGACGATGATAACGACTTAAGAAGTACTTTTTTAAAATCCAAAATTATTTTAGTAAAATCTAAATTTTTTCGATTTTTTTTCTGCCGGTTCTTATTAGAGCAATTTTATATTCCTTTTTTATGTTATAAATACAAGATAAATATATTGCATAGTCTTCATTATAGTTTTCCTATATTCTTGTTTAAAGTGAAAAGAATTGTTACTATTCATGATCTTACTTTTTTTATACATCCAAGTGTTCACACATTTATAAAACGGTATTACTTTAGATTATTTATAAAATTGGCATGTCGATATGCTGACCGGCTTATTTGTGTATCAGAGTCAACTAAAAAAGATTTAGAGAGAATATGTGGAAGGAGATCTGTTTCAATTGATGTTATACCCTTGTCGTGTTCTCCTAAGATGCAAGTTGGGGAGCAGGAGTTAGAATTAGTAAAGAAGAAATTCGGTGTGGTATCCCAATATATGTTATTTATAGGAACATTGGAGCCTAGAAAGAATATTCTTAATTTGATAAACGCCTTTTATAAGTTTTCTCAAAAGAATAGAGATTATAGTTTGGTTATAATAGGAAAAAAGGGGTGGTTTTATGAGTCGATATTTAAATTGGTTGAAGAGTTGCATTTAGAAAGAAGTGTTGTTTTTACAGGATTTGTTACTACAAAAGAAAAATTTATATTGTTATCAGGAGCACATTCTTTTATTTATCCATCAATTTATGAGGGGTTTGGTTTACCAGTTTTGGAAGCTATTACTTATGGTATACCTACTATCACAAGTAAGTTATCATCATTACCTGAAGTCGCAGGAAATGCAGCGCTTTATATAAATCCTTATGATGTTCAAAGTATATCTGACGCTATAGAATCTGTGAATTGTGATGAAGAAACAAGAAGAAAATTAATTAAGAATTCTGAAAAACAAAGATTAAAGTATAGTTGGAAAAAGACTGCCAATTTAACATATTCTTTGTATAACAGATGTGGAAGTATTTAGTTGGATACTTGTGCTATTTACTCTTGGTCGTATTTTTTAGTAAATTTTAAATGGTATAATAAATTGGGTTTCCCATGAAAAAACATGCTTATCTTATAATCGCTCATGATAATTGGAAGATATTAGAAAAATTATTGATTTTATTGGATGATAAAAGAAATGATATTTATTTACATATAGATCGTAAGTCTAATCTTATAAACTTCTCAAATAACGTCCATAATGCAAATCTTTTTGTTTTTCATGAAATAGATGTTAGATGGGGAGATATATCTCTAATACAAGTTGAATTTTTCCTTTTTAAAACTGCATATTGTAAGGGGAATTATTCTTACTATCATCTGATTAGCGGTAGTGATTTACCATTAAAAACACAAGATGAAATTCATGCTTTTTTTGACGCTCATTATCCCACTGAATTTATTGGATTTTCATTAGAAATGACATGTGATGATCGTGTAAATAGGGCTTACATCTTCCCAAAGTATCAAAGAATAAAAAACAGGTATGGTAATAAACTGTTAGGTTCACTCCGCTCCTTTTGCGCTTTTCTGCAAAAAATCTTGAATTATAATCATTATAAGTTGAAAGATAAATTGATGATAGGACCTGAATGGGTTAGCATTACAGAACAGTCTGTAAGTTTGATTTTGTCAAAGGAGAAAGTTATAATGAAACAATATAGATTTGCTTCTTGTGGTGATGAAGTTTATAAACAGACTATTATAGGAAATTCTTTTTATTTAATTATGTATATGACAAAAATGATGATTATAAGGGATGCATGAGATATATAGATTGGACTAGAGGCAATCCATATATATTTCGTTCTGCCGATTTTGAGCAATTAATGTCCTCAGATAGAATGTTTGCAAGAAAATTCGATGAAAAAGTAGATTTTGATATAGTTGAAAGAATATTTGAGGTATTGAATGGGCAAACAAGTGATTCTAAGATGAAATATTACTTCTAATATGTTTAATTAAGAAAATTATGATTACAGCAGCGGTTGTTACATTTCACACATCTCGGAAAGACTTAATTCGTTTAATAGATTGCGTGTTACAATCTTCGGTAGATAAGTTTTTTTATTATAGATAATTCAACGAATGATGCTTTGCGTGAATTAGAATCGGTGTCAGAGCGAATCACTTATATTTATAGTGACAATTTGGGCTTTGGAAGTGGGCATAATATTGCTATTGATCGGGCAATAGATTTAGGTAGTGATTATCATATCATAATCAATCCGGATATTTATTGGAATGGAGATATAATAGAGCAGTTGGTGCAATTTATGGATCAGAATAAAGATTGTGGCTTGGTAATGCCTAAAATTCTTTATCCCAATGGAGAGGTTCAATATCTATGTAAGCTTCTTCCGACTCCTTTAGATTTATTTGGAAGAAGATTTATTCCATTCAAAATGTTTCAAGAAAAGCGTAATGCATGGTATGAAATGCATTGGAGTGGGTATGATAAAGTTATGGAAGTTCCTTCTTTATCAGGTTGTTTTATGTTTATACGGACTGATATATTGAAAAAAACAGGAGGGTTTGATAAACGTTTTTTTATGTATGCTGAAGATATGGATTTATGCCGTAGGATAGGTGAAATAACTAGGACGATGTATTATCCTTCAGTTTTAGTTTTTCATGAATATGAAAAGGGATCATATAAGAATCGAAAGTTATTGAAATATCACATCTGTTCTATTATTAAATATTTTAATAAATGGGGCTGGTTTATTGATAAAAAGAGGAGAAAAAAGAATGATTATTGCTTGAAACTTACGGAACACATTAGAAACTAAATATAACATGCTACTGAACATTGTTTTTATTTTTTCCGGCTTTCTAACAGCCGTGATTCTTGCTCGTATTATCATCCCTCGTATTTTAATCATTTCTCTTCGTAAAAGATTGTTTGATACGCCTGATATACGGAAAGTACATAAGAAACCTGTTTCTCGTTTAGGAGGTGTTTCTTTTTTCCTGCCATATTGTTCACCGTTACTTTTCTTATAGGTGTTTGTGATAAGACGGCATGGATACCTTTAGTGGATATAGCACGGCATTGGATACAGATTTTGTTCCTGTCTTCCGGATTGACATTATTGTTTATCATAGGTATTGCTGATGATCTGATAGGAGTCCGTTATCGTCAAAAATTTTTAGTCCAGTTACTTGCTGCCATGATGCTTCCGTTATCGGGTTTGTATATTAATGATTTTTACGGTCTGCTTGGTATACATGAAATCTCTTCATTTATAGGTGTTCCTATAACCCTATTGCTTGTGGTCTTTATCACAAATGCTATTAATCTGATAGACGGTATTGACGGTCTGGCTTCTGGACTTAGTATGGTTGCATTATCTGTTTTTGGGTTCTTGGCTGTTTTCAATGAAAGGTGGATGAGTGCGTTGCTTGCTCTTACCACAGTGGGCGTGCTGCTTCCATTCTTCTTTTATAATGTGTTTGGTAACGCTGATAGGGGAAGGAAGATCTTTATGGGGGATACTGGAAGTTTGACCTTGGGGTATATACTGAGCTTCCTGACTGTACAGTACACGATGAATACTTATGAAGATGGTATTGACTATGAAGGTGCCATATTGATAGCTTTCAGTGTGTTGTTGGTTCCTTGCTTGGATGTGGTAAGGGTAGTTCTAGGTCGTGTACGTCGTGGTAAAGACCCCTTTATGCCGGATAAGACACATATTCATCACAAGTTTCTTGCCATGGGATTCACACCGCGTAAAGCGATGATTTCCATTCTTTGCATTTCATTTTTCTTTTGTTTGATCAATATTATTTTAGTCAGTTATATAGACAATACGATATTGTTTCTCTGTGATGTGGCTGTATGGACATTGATGAATCTTTATATGGATAAGATAATATTACGTTATAATAAATCAGGAATATGATTATTCCCTCTTTCCGTCTTTATCATTTTGCAGTAAAACTGATATGGAAATCCATGTTGGTGCTTACCTTTTTCTTTTGGACCGGTCTAGCCGTTATATTTTATCTTGTAAACCATGTTGCTATATGGGTTGAGTATGGATGCTGGTTGTCTCTTATGATTTTTGGAACTTATTTTCTTTTTATGGATGTGAGGTTGATGGTGATGATTATGCGTCATGAGGAAAAGAAAAAATGGAACGGTACAGGTTAAAAAATAAATTTGAAGAATGAGATCGAATAGAATTTTCATAAGTGTATTACTCGTTTTTCTGTTTTTTATACCGACAACAGTGATTTCCCAGATCAATTATGGTACAACTGGCTTAATGAATATGCCTACAGCCGATATGCAGAGGGACAAAACTTTCATGGTTGGAGGTAATTGGTTGAATCATCACGCTACAGTACCGAGATGGTGGTATGATACATGGAATTACTATATTAATATAACTGTTTTTCCTTGGTTAGAAGCAGGTTATCTATGTACCGGTCATAAGGCTGTTCCTGTGGATTATGGTAATCGTTCTGATTATTGGGTTCCTTCAACTTATGGCAAGTTTGTTAATCAGGACCGTTCTTTTCATTTCCGTCTCAGAATCTGGAAAGAAGGCTGGTGGAAATCGTGGACTCCCCAGATCGTGATAGGCGCTAACGATGGGATTGGAGATTCAGCCAATGGAGGCTCATTATCTGTTCAATCTGATCAAAATTATAATAATGGTTTTTTGAACCGTTACTATCTGGCTATAACCAAACATCTTTATTTTGATAAAATCGGTACATTGAGTGGACATATCTCATGGATTTATAGCAACCGTTTTGATAACAAGCTTAATAATCCTGCTTTCGGTGCTAATTTTCATTTTGACCTGAAAGAAAATGGTTCGTTGATGAACAGGATTATTAATGGTGTGAATCTGATGGGTGAGATTGTTCCGGGTTATACTGATGTGAGATCTGATCTGACATTTGATCCTGATGGCTCGAAATATCAGGTGAATATAGGAATGGAATATAGTTTTTGGAAAGACTATGTAAATGCAGTGGTGGAATTTAACAGGTGTCGTTATTTTTCTGGTGGGTTAGTGTTCAAAGTACATTTAAAGTGAGTTTATATATGTTACGTAAAATTCAATTTTTTCTTTTTATATTCTTTCTCTTCTTTGTTTCTGTATCGGCTGAAGAGAATGAACAATTCGCATCAATGGCTTGTCGTTTTGTCAGTGCCAATCGTTTCACTCTTAATTGTGAACTTCAAGAAAACAGGATTATAGCTTTTAAAACAACAGATGATCAAATGTTGAGGATGTTGTGTTTATGGATACCTCAGATCAAAGATGATGAATACGAGTTGGATGATAAAAGTATTTCGTTATTGTCTAAGGTGGATCATGTTTTGGTAGGATATGGTCAGGTTCCAGGTAATCCTTTATTTTATTATTGTTTACCGGTTAGGAAAGTTGTCTCCAAAATGAAAATGAGGGTTCTTGGGAAGTATAAGATTCCGTTAGCTTTATGTGATTATCATTTCAAGAAGTAGTAAAAATATCTCAAAGTCAGACAGAGGATATCTTTGCTTTTATTAGCAGGGATATTTCTTTTTTATTTTCTCTGTAAAAAAATATGCTGTTTCTGCTTGGATATTTTTGGGGGGAAGAGCTTAAATTATATAATTGTTGTGTTCTGGTATACCTCTTGATTCCTTATTCAACGCTGCTTTCAATCTGATGGTGGCGTTTTTTATTTTGCATATCATTTGTTTATGTCATGTAATCTGCATACCTTTATAACATTTCAACTAAAATATAAATTTATTTTTTCTCACCTGTTTGTTTTTACTTGTGAAGGCAGGGACAGACTGACCATCAAAGGATTTAGTTTTGTGGAGAGGTTATTCCGAAAAGGAGGTAACCTCATCTTTTTATATTGCTTGTTGAAAAAGAGTGAATGGATAAAACTGTTACTGTCTTTCGTGGACCATAACAGATGATTTTAGGGTTTTCACAATAAAATTAAAAAAGTCCCGTTGTAAGAATAGTAGAAGAGCCTATTCCGAATATAAAAATGCAGCCGTTTTGATCTTTGGTTTATTATTCCTATTTTTGTATTTATCAAGTCCTGTTGTGATCTGTAAAATAATAAATCTTATTGGGCTGAGTGTTCCTAAAAAAGATCACTTACAGGACTTGATTCTTGTGATGTGGAAAAAAATGAAGGAGACCGAACATTTGTATGGTTCAATCTCCTTTTTATTGGCTATTTCTTTCTTGATTTATATTTCCTACGTTCACATCCGAAAGTATTATGAGAGTAGGCATATTCAATTATTTCAGTAATATCATAATCCGGAACAAGCTCTTCGATGAATGACTTGGCTCTGTTTTTCTCTACTCCTGCCTTACATAGAACTCCAGCATAAGACATCGTAGTATTATTCCTCCGTTGGCTATTGATTTTCCAGTCCAGATTTTCCCAAGGATACGGATTATACTGTCATCTGAAACAACTTGTCTGCTCAGAGTGTTTAGGAAATTGGCTACATAAGAATCATCCTCCGTCATTATTTCAGTTCCTGTTTCATCCCTTATAATGGTTTCTGTTACAGTATCAAGTATAATAGGCTTAGGGTAGATGGAACAAAATGAAAAGGCTGAGGATTAGGATTTTTCCATAGGTTCGGATCATAGCTCAGAAAATTACCTCTGGCTAAATCCACCGTACTTGTATCTTTCTCAGGGCAATCAAAGAGTTCCAAAAGTTGATTATACAGGTCATAATGATAAAGCGGTTCATAATTATCATGAAGAATAATCGCTTTATAACCCTTACCGCTCGGAGTGACATAATAGGCATAGATACATGGAAATCCTTGTAACCATTTTCCGAACTCATCCATCTTCTCCGGCTGAATATGGTCGAAATCCAGAGCGGTGAATGAAGAATAGTGAATCAAATCGCTTCTGTTCTTCGTCTTGAAAGTTCCGTTCCATGTTACAGCCGGAAGTTTCATCTTGGCTTTCTCTTTTTCTTCCTTGGTCTTGGCTTTCCTTACCGCATCAACTTTCCCGGCTACATGATAATAGCTGTCGGTCTTGATTATATCCAGTACCTTGTCTATATCATATTCTTCAGGGTGATTGATGTCTGTAATTCTATTGAAAAGTGATATTTTTGTTCTGAAGTGTGATGTTACCTTGAAAGTCGCTATCAATTTACCTTTCATCCTGACAGTCCTATCCTCGCAGGTCAGGTATTTGGATATATCAGAAGCACTCGGTTTTCCTGTTATATTCAGTTCCTTATAGATACCTTGAAGTAAATCCTTGACTTCTGATTTGGTATAAGTCTTGTCTGTCTTCAAAGCATCTATTAGTTTCACTGCTATCTGATCCTTGGGTAGCTTGTCAAAAGGAGTAGGTTCGATAGCTTGTCTGATATAGTCTTCCCTCCAACATAACGCTTCAAATCCTTCTTTTCCAAGAGCGTCATGATATTTCTTATATTTGCCCTCTATGAAAGTACAGTCCTCCAAGAGTTCAGGGAAATTATCATATAGGTCACAATACAGTCTGGCTTTTCTAGGGAACTGATTATCCAGATTCCACTCCTTGAAAATCCGCTGTACTTCAGGATCATCACTTCCTGAGGATTTTGTAACGACAGCACCAACCCTTAAAGCACGGTACATGGAAAAATCATTGTTATAGATCCGGTTTGTAACTTCCCATGCCCTTCTTTCAGATATTTCAAGGATTTCATTCTCAACAATTCTGACATTATTATCCGCATCCTTGATAATACAGCAATAGTGTTCCTTATGTCCCTGTTGCCTGATTGTATTTTCCATCATCTGCAATTGTTCATCCTTGTTCGGAACCGCATTAAAATTATCAATCTGCTTCTTTGTCTTATCCTTCTTCTCCTTGATTGAGTTCTCCAGTTCCTCTTCCGTAACCTTTGATTTTCGGGTATTAAAGTAAAGAGTGGCTGTATTACGGAACGGATTTGTATCAACCTCTGTCTACCTATTATCTGTTGTAAATCCACTGAAACATCCACGGTCATGCTTTTCACCAGCGGATTGGCAAAGATATAGGAATAGGCGTTGGTGGAATAGAAATCAGCACCTATATATACGGTGGAAGTACAGAAGGTGAACATCTTATGCGGTTCTCCCTTACCCGGAATATCACCGATCATAAACTTTTCTCCCACCTCCCTGGATAATTCATTCAGTTTCTTGATGTTTTCTGATTTGGAAGAGCAGATTATGTTTACCTCGTCCACTTTCAAGCCATTTTTCTTTATGATATTCTTTATAACGGAAACATCATTGATATAGAAAACAGCTTCCTTCGCTACAAATTCCTTACCATCCACGACAGTACTATTTCCTTTTCCTTCCCTGTATTTGCCGGTCAGCTCACTACATAGTTTGAAGACAGACTTTTTGGATTTTATAACCTCCACTTTCGGAATCTGCATCATACTTTCAGGCCATAAAAGTTCATAGAAAGTCATATCCTTGAATTGTCGGGTCATGTCAAGGTAGGATTCCAGGAAAGGTGTGGCTGAAAGATAGACCACAGTACTGAAAGCTCCCAGGATCTGCCCGAACTCATATTCCGTTGTAGGCTTGAACTGGCAATCATAGAACATGGCTTGAAATTCATCCACTACCACAGTCCATTCATCCAGGTCTTCACCATCAGCTACCAGAACTTCCTTTATCTTCCTGAGTGAGTCGTAAGTGGTAAGGATCTTTTTCCCACCTGATTTTATATATTTCCCCAGTTCATCGTTAAAAGCAAAGATATCCTTTTCCGAATAAGACTTGCTCTCAAAATACTTCTCACGGTTTCCCTGATAACGGTAGAGATGGAGGTTGTCGGAGAGATGCTGTGAATACTTGTTATAAAGGAGCTGTTTTCTGGGACTGGCCAATATCACTTTCCTGTCTGAACCGATATAGGCTTCAGTAGCTCCACAACCACAAATCCTTTTATTCAGGATGTAATGTTGGTTCATAGGCAGAAGGTTCCATAACTCCTTCCATTCTGACAGATACTTTATTCCGTCAGGTACATTTAATGTTATCTTTTTCATTATCTGGAATTAAAAGTTTATGTTGGGGTTGGTCAGAGACAGAAGTAGATACGAAGTATGAGTATGGTACATAACCCGAAGGGATGTTATAAAAAAACTACAAAAACGTTATTCTTTAAGCATTTGTACCTCATTTGCACACTTTTTTATAACACTTTGTCTTACAGTTATGTATTACATTCCACTACGTTCCATACTCTTGTCTCCGACCAACCCTGATTATTCATTTATTGATTGTCAGGTAACTTGAAATTGGGATTATTCCAGTTTAGTTCTTTGGTCAGCTTATCTATATCCTCCTTCTTCCTTTTCATATACTCTTGATATTCAGGACTGCTTTCTTCCACCCATTTAAGATTTAAGGCATGAAAATCCTTGTAATCCATGTTCTTATGAAGTACCTTGGCCTTTTCATTGTAGATTTATCCCCATCTACATATTCTGCCGCAGCCATCAGATCATCAACATCCGCAGTCTTATCTTCATAGTTTCCCCACTTATTCTTTCGCCTATAGGAAACATAGGGATGCTCTATTGCCTTCATCGAATCTGTGTCGCTGTCTCCGATTTCTTTCACAATAGGTAATGCTTTTTTCTTATCAAGTATTGTTCCATCAACTTTCACTTCCAAACCATTATCTAATTTACGTTTAGTGGCTGTTGGTTTATACTTCCTGACCTCTTTCCATTCAAGATTATTGGCTTGACAGTTTCCTAAGTCGCCATCTTTATGAATCAGAATATATTTCTTTCCATCATTCGGCATGGGTTTGTAACAGATGGCTATAGCTTCATCGAGTGGAATTTCACCATGACTTTTGGTGTTTAAAAATTTACTTCCGTCAGGTCTTGTATGGATTATCAGGGACAATTCCAAGTAGGATCATTATATTCCCGATAAGCATAATCACCGGCATTGTTCACCCAGACATTATACTTCACACAGTACCGCATCATTCTCCCGTTTATCATTTTGGGAGCCTTTATTTTCTGTTTTGTATTCATTGTCTTCTGCTTTTAATGGTTAATAAAATGTTTCTCTCTTCTCTCAGGTATTTTACCAAAGAGTTATACGCTTCGCATCTTCTACGCTTTCTTGGAATTACAGCAAGAAGTTCACTCAATGTAACTTCAATGCTGAGACCGGAAATGAAATGTTCCTCACCGATATAACCTACCAGTGCTTCGACATCATCTTTGAATTTTTCCGGAGTTATACTTACTTTTTGGATGATAACATCAGGAGCAGTATTTTCCTGACGACCCAATGAAGATTCTGAACCTTCAATGGATGTACTGTTTAATTTTAGAATCATTTTCAGAAGTAAGGATTAGAGGGTTACAGAGGAGCGTTTTAGCGATTTGGGGCGGATTATGGCTCTGAAATTCCTAAATTTGATTATTTGTGGAGAAGCCTTGTTATTTGTATATTTAGGCTTCCCCACTGTTTATTGTCAAGGTTTTATCTTTCTTGGAGTCGGATAAGCGTGGTATTCTTTTTCGTCCAAAAGACACCCGTTTTCTTTAGCACTACGTTTCACTCCGTCAGCACTCCAAGTACCCCACTGCTTGAAAAAGAAAGCTGTACCTGTGGAAACGTCACATTGGGATTTAATATTCAAAATCCAGTCCTTTTCCATCTTTCTGGCTCTATTACCAGATTCACCGCCAACGATAACCCAATCAATATCAGACAAGTCAAGTGCTCCCAGGTCTTCCAACAAAGGCTCGCAACTGAGGAACCGTACCGGAGCATCCAGTTTCTTCAGGTAATCAATGCGATCTTTCACCTTCTGATTCTCAACAGTAACACCGAGCCAGACATTTTCAGGAATGGTATGAACTGAAAAATATTTATACATTCTATCGGCCCGTTTTGTCAGAATCTGAAATGTATGCTGTGGGCACTGGTTGATAACTTCCATTACTTTGTCAATGAAATCAAACGGGATTTCTATATGGAAGAAATCACCCATACTTGCCACGAACACAAGCTTGTTGCCTTTCCACCAAAAGGGTTCGTTCATACACTCGGGATGTATGGTCGGAGTAAAACCGTTCTGATACTTCGCTTGTCCCATAGCTTGTAGTCGTTTAACCATAGCTTTCGCATAACAATCATTACATCCGTCACTTATCGGAGTACAACCTGTCATTATATTCCAAGAAATGCTAGTCCACGAGATTTTTGTATTATTACTCATATTTTTTTCATTGTTATTTTATTATTAAAACTCAACATCCACCTGTTTCTAAGCCATTTATACTCTATACCCGGGATGTTTTCAGGCATAGAAAGGGCTGTAATGGGAATTTTTTTGTTTTCTCATTATCCAAAAGTTTTTAGAAAGTTCAATTATGAGCAAGCAAGCCGGCGCCTATGCTTGCTGACTAATATCAGAATTTCAAGCACCTATAGGAGACTATTTCAATGCCAATCTCCTCATCCCTGATTGCGGATTGTTGTAAAGCATACCAAAGGTTAAGATCCTTCCCGACAATAACCAGCTTCTTTTCCAGAGCGTCATCAAGGGAAGTAACAAGGTCTCCATTATCATCAACTATGGAAATATCACGTACCAGATAATCATAAGCAGATACCACATGAAGTATTATCTTACTCTCTAAAGGGCACTTCAACCGGCACTGTAGTTTGTTGATGATTCCGGTATCAAGTTTGGTCCTTTGAGGGAGACAGAGAATATATCCATCACTCCTAAGTTGATCTAATGTTTTCATCATCACGTTCTTTTATCAGTTTATAATTGTTTTCTCCTACGTTAAAGCGATGTTTTGTCTTTTGGGGAACAGAAATTGTAGTCAATGAAGTACAATTTGCGAAGGCTCTGGGGGCAATTTTAATTAACCTGGGGAAACTGATTTTCTCCATATACACATTCCCCTCAAAAGCACTCCCGCCTATTTCCATAACCCAGAACGGCACATCAAATTCCCGTTTGTTAGAAAAATTAAAAATCAGTGTACCGTCAGCCGTATATAGACATTCATCCTGGATTTTGAAATATTCAGACAGGTTGTCAATTTCTCTTATACCGGAATAGGCAAAAGGATTTCCTATGATTTCCTTCAAGCTATGTGGTAATGTGATACGGGTTAGGTTTGGGCACTTCCAAAACGCTTCCCGATTTATGCATTCCACTCCTTCCGGCAGGTGTACATGTTCAAGATTGGTACAGCCGAACAATAACTTTTCCGGTATTTCTGTTACCTTTGGAGGAATGGCTATTGAGTTTAGAGCCATCCTTTGAAAAGCTCCTGAACCTAATTTAGTAACCGAGTCAGGTAAATCCAAGAATTCGGTCTTATTGGAAAAAGAGAGGGTAGCAAAAGCATTATCCGAAATACTCTCTGTTCCGTTTTCGACAGTATAATAACAGCACTCTTGATTCAATAGCTTTAGAAATACCTTTCCATCGCCTGAATATAATGCACCATTACACTCTTTGTTCTGATTTTTTATCATTTAAAATTATAGTTGATCCCCCACCACGAAGATGGGGGAAGTTGTTTTATGAAAGAATTTTTTTGATTTTGTCAAGATTGGATGATTTTTTGGGTGAGGCTACACTGGAAACCATCCTGTCGTACTCCTCTTCCGCATTTAAAGCCAAAGCCTCGTACTCTTCCTTTTTACCATCCTTTTTGATTTCCTTCTGGAAATTTTTCCATGCTTGGGTTATTACTTCTGTTTTTTGGTTTACAGAATCTGCTTTTATGGCAGCAAGTAGTGTCTGTTTGGACAAAGAAGTGATAAAAAGCATCAGTTGATCCATCGTTTCAGCTTTCTGTACATCAGAAACGGCATTATAAGCTGCAATGACAGCATCAATGATGGCACTGTTCCTCTTCATCCGTACTTCATTTCTACATGCTACCTGGATGGCTCTGCGTATTCTGTCTCCACGCTCTATTTCAGCATCCGTACCTCTAAGTTCATCAGACAGTTTATTGTAAAACAGCGCATCCTCAAATTTCTGTTTTCTATAGCCGTCAATCATCTTGTAAATTTTCCACGCGGCACGCTGGGTCATCTTATCCTCATTCACGCATTTTTCTATACTGGAAAGAACAGTCCTGCCCTCTTTTTCAAAGGTCTGTACCAGAAGTGTTTCGGTATCACGATGATTCCATTTCTTACAGGCAAGATTATATTCTCCAATAAATGCTCCTATAGGAACATCTTTAGGAATATTCACCAGTTCCATTCGTGCATCCAACGGAATGTTTCTGGTCTCTTCACTAGCTAGCCAAAGAGCAAGAGCATCCACTTTGTGCTGCCCGTCAAGAATGCAATAATACATATCTATATTAGGAGTGGCTAATGTAAGAATATTGCCTGCGCGATCTTTAAGAATATGACCTTTTTCTATCAGTTTTCGGGCTGCTACAACCTTAATGCTGTTCAGCATACCGACACGCTTGAAGGAGCCAAACAGAAACTCCACATGTTTCATGTCGATTGACCGGTTTTTATCAAGATATGCAAATTTCCCACCGGCTCTATGGAAATCAAAAACTCCTACCTTCTCGCCATTACTTAATTGCATAAAAATTTTAGCTTTGAGGGATTCCCCATCTATTTGCACACTACTTGCAAGTTGTTGCGCTCGCAGTTCCTTCTCTTTTGCGCTACTGTCACTGTCAGGCGTAGCACTACCCTGAGGTGTCATACCATTGTTAATACTCTCTATCATCGCTTGGATGGTTGCCTGCTCTGCCAATGCAGTCACAGGACTTTGGTTGTTTTCTTTCATTTTTTAGTATGAAAAGTTATTCAAATAAGCATCAATAGCAGTTTGATCATATAAAGGTGTCCGTCCTACATATTTTGTAGGTCTTAAATAACCTTGCTCCCTATGGCGATATAACTTTGCTTTAGAGATATGAAGCATTTCACACAACTGTTTTGTTGTATATAGTTTCGTACCTACATTGTTTACATTTATACTCTGGGAGGATTGCTCCACCCTTTCTAGCACTCGATTAACAATTTGATCGGCAATCGTTTCTACTATTTTTTTTACTAGTTCGTTCATGATTTTTTCTTTTGATGCCACAAAGTACGAGATTTTTCCACAGCTTTTTCAGGGGGTATTTAGAAGAGAAAAAAAAATTATTCCCCCTACAAATAAAAAGCCCATTGGAATGACCAATGGGCTAGCACTCTTTATTCTAAATGACTTATAACAGACTTTTTTATAATCTGCATCTATTGCTCGGTATCTAGAGAATGCTTTACTACCATCTGCGTGTCCTGTCATACTACCTATTAAATTAGCGTCTTTTACTTCTTTATATAGATTTCCAATAAAGTTCCTTCTTGCCATATAAGATGTTGCAACTTCATAGATGGGATGCTGTTCATCCTTCTTGTTATCGGATTGATAACTGTTACGATTCTTGAAATATCAGCTTTCTGGAGCATTGTTTTTATAGCTTTATTATAATGTTGTATTGAAATGAAAGGTAATAACGTTTTATGCTTTCTATCTGCGTAACGGTTAAGAATTATTTTAGCTTGAGAGATTAGTGGTACGCTTACGGTCTTACCACATTCATCTACTGTTTTGCTTGGTATATATTCAATAGAATCGCCCACGACATTATCATCTGTTAATTTATAAAGATCACCGGAGCGAATACCTATGCAAGATTGAAAAACAAAGATGTCACGTTGTATTGCCAGTTGTGGATCATCTGAAAAGTCAAAATTAAACAGTTTATTCCTTTCTTCTATTGTTATAAAGAATGGAGTACCATAGACACAAGTCGGTAGATGATACTTTGTAAAAGGATTGTTAGTAGTTCTGCCTGTATTAACTGCCCAATTATAAAAAGTCCTAAGACGTTTTAAGATGTAGTGTACCCCATTAGTACCTCTAGCTTTTGGAATTCGCATTTCGGGATATGTTTTGTATATTTTTGCGTATTTAATACAATTTCCGTCTTGATCGAAAAAAGTATGTTCAATGCGTAAAAATTCCTCAAACTTAATCAGGTCTAAGTCTGTAACTTTATGAATATTGAGAGAGTAACCATTACCTCGGTATATCTCATATCTTTTCAACACTCGTATCAGTGTACCAAACTGCGCCTCTCTATTTCCGGTTTTTACACGGACGGATATAAACAATTTCAATAAATCAAAAAAAGCTAGTTCATCATTGTCACTCTCTTTTTCATCTTTACCGAAATGGAACTCATTGATAATACGTTCTAGCCAAACTTTACTGAGTTCTTCGATAGGTACGATAATACTTTGATTCAATATAAAAGTAACAAGGGCATCAAGTTGTTTCTGTAGATTAATCAAATCTCCTTGCTCTTTTACATGAATACGTGGAATCATTATCTTTTCCTTTTTTTCATCCCAATACTTCGGCAATACATATAAATTGGACTTTGCTCGGAACACTTTATTACGAGCTGCTGACATTCGTAGATAAATTTCACATTTACCGTTACTTTTTTGTTGTTTACTAGATAAATAAAGTCTTATAGTTGCCATATTTTCAATATTTTATGTTGCGAAAATAAGGCAAAGGCGGCATATTGTTCGGGGGATAAAATCACATAAAAGAATTCTTTTCCCCCTTTCTTGTAAACGGTTGACAAAAAGCACTTATTTTTGTCAACGCTAAACATTCCTGTTGAAACTTAGGTAGATCTTATAAAATTACATATACTAATAAATAGCTGTATTACAGTATTATATATACTTATGCTATTCTTATTAGGTCTCAAAAAATCACCCAGGCTGGTCCACAAACTAAAAGGCTGATCCTAACGGAATACAGCCTTTTTTGTTTGCAGATCCTCCAGATATAAATCTGTTGCTCTTGGTTGATTTACTCCTAATATATAGCTGTTGTTTCACTATTGTTTCTCTATCTGATACCATGCCACTTCCATTTTCTCTGTTTTAGAGGTACGCCATTTCATAAAGTCCAAGTCTTCACTTTGCCGAGTTCCCATTTGCAATGACAAGGCAGTGCCACCTACCAAGAGATAGGATTTGATGCAGTCCAACTTAGAAACAGCTTCAAAAACTTGCAGCGTGTGTGGAGCTAAACCTTTCATGCAAACATTTTAGTAAATTTACATAATAAATTCAGTGTTGATCTCAGAACTTACACAGAAATAATTAGCGTGTTGATAATGAGTTAGATTTACATTTGTTACTCTTGTTACAGGAATCATGAACAGAATTTCTTTCTCTTAGTATAAAATCATGAGCACATTATATACTCTAAAACTGCAAATGTGGGTTTTACCTTAAAAAAACAGGATGGAAATTTGTACGAAATAGAAAGATGACTTTATCTTTGAAGAATATTAAAGATAGCCGGACTTTTTATTTCGGTGGAATATAGAGGTTGTTAGTATAAAATAAAAAATTAAATTTAGGTTGTATGGTTAAACGTTATGGTTGTGCAGGCATTTTATTGTTTGCAATGGGATTATTTCCTTTATTGGCACAGGACAATGCTGTGGCTAAAGAGATGGCTATAAAGATAGCCGATCGTATTGTTGCTTCTACGGTTTATGAATTCAAGGATGTAAAAACAGGTAAAGTATACACTTCTTTGGATAATGTTTCTTTAAACCCGGATATGCGTGTCAATAGTAAATATTTGAATTGGCATTACACAAACGGAGTAACAAATATGGCTTTGATGGAGTTGGGTGATAAAATACAGAACCGGAAATATGAGGATTATGTGCTGAAGAATATGAAGTTCATTTTTGATAAGACTAACCAGTCCTATTTTCATCGTTTGTATGATAAGACTTTCCGTGAAGGAGGATGGAGAGCGGTTCCCCGTCTTACTTGGCATATGATTTATAGAAACAAGCGTTTGGATGACAACGGTCCTATGGGGGCTAGTTTGATAACTTTGAACCAGCGTCATCCGGATGATGCTTTCCAAAAATATATTGAAACAACCAATCATCATATTATGGTTTCAGAACCTCGTTTGGCCGATGGAACCATAGCCCGTTTATGGCCTCATGAAAATACAATTTGGGCAGATGATGCGTTTATGGCGGTGTCTTTTATTTCCCGCATGGGAGAGGTTACTGGTGAAAAGAAGTATTTTGATGATGCTGCCAATCAGATATTGAATTATACACGATATTTGTGGTGTCCTGAAAAACAGATTTATTATCATTGCTATCATACGGATAATAAGGAACATGGAGTGGCGCATTGGTCCCGGGCCAATGGATGGATTTTTATGGCGACAGCTGATCTGTTGGCAAGAATGCCGGAAAATCATCCCATGCGTGAGGATGTGATAAAGAATTTCCAGATGCAGGCTAGTGGAGTAGCGCGGTATCAAGGGAAAAACGGTTTGTGGCATCAGTTGTTGGATAAAGAAGATTCTTATGAAGAAATTACCGGTAGTTCTATGTTTGTATTTGGCATAGCTAAAGGTGTGAAGGAAGGATGGTTGCATCCGGATTTCATTTATGTAGCATGGCAGGGATTCAAAGGAATGTTGTCAAAAATTTCAGAGAATGGTGATGTGACGGCTATTTGTGTCGGTACAGGTATTATGCCTTCCACCGTATTTTATTATAATCGTCCCACTCAGGAAAATGATCCGATGGGTGAAGGGCCTGTGTTACGTGCTTTGGTGGAAATGATTGATGCGCCTAAATACACGGAGATTAGTGCGAACGATCAGTATGATAGGATAAAATAAAAAAAGAGATTAATTTACCCGTTGGCAAGCTGAGCTTAAGTTGTCAACGGGTATATGTTAGAATGTTAAATCAAAACGCCCTTCTGTCACTCTTCCTCCTTCAAAAGTTCCGCTGATTATTCTGTTTTTCAAATCAAAGCGGGTAATATTGACAATGCCGTCTTCCAGTCTTTCTTCTTGTTTATTACCATCTTTGAATACGGCGTCGGTATAGATGGTCTGATCATTATTCATCCTTTCAAGAGCACTGTAAACAGTGATATTTTTTTCTTTCGGGTCAATGATATTGAAAGAAATAGACGTATTGGTATCTACCCAAACGTATACATGGACTGTTGCTTTTTCATCTTCATTATAAGCAGGATAGTAGGATGCTTTATGGTCCGGCCCATAGCGTTGTCCTGTATATATCCAGCCGTCTATCAGACAGCCAAAGGTATTGGCGCCTGTCTGAGTGGCAGGTGGCATGAGAGTAGGATCTGCTGAAAAGTCTTCTCCATCACAGGCACAGCATAACGCGATAGTTAATACTATTGTAATAAGATATTTAATCATGGTCTGAATCTTTTAAAAGTGATAATTAATACCTGCCGAGAAAGATAATTGAGAAATGTCATCCGAACCGTTCATCGGATAATGTGGTTGTACCATCCATTCTTTATGATGATAGCGGACGGAATATTCACCGGAATACGCCAGGATATAGCTTATCCTTGCACTGATCCCCCAATGGGTGAAAAGGTGGTATTCTCCGCCTACTCCAAAGTTTGCCGCCCATTTGTTCATGGATACTTTTCGTGGTTTATCATATACCATACTGTCGTCTTTATATAACTGGTATCCGGTTCCGGTAGTAAAATACCAATCGAATTGTTGTTTCAGTCAATGCAGGGAGAACTGTGGAGCAAAATAGTGTGTTTGAATCTTGTCTGTGGTATTTGTCGTGTTGCCTGTATACCGGCTGCCTTGATAAAGCATTCCGAATCCGGCTCTAATGGCAGGCTTGTTTCCTACCAGGTAAGTATAACTTCCTGACCAACCTATGCCGTTGCGCAAATTCGAGGAATATCCTGCTATTCCTATCAGCTTTCCGGTGTAGAGGGTAGGACCTGTCTGAAAGGACAGAACGGATCGTTTGTCAGTGCCGGATTGTGCATATAGCGATGTTGGACACAGCAGCGTGGCTACTATAATAAAATATAGTTTGTTTTTCATGGTCATTGTGTTTATCTAGGTGGGTACAAAAATAATAAATCATTGGAAATAACAGCATTAATAGTTTTCTTATTTTAAGTAATCCGTGAAAAATGTGATAGATTAACACTTTCCTGCCATCTTTATTCCATTCATTCTGTTTTCTTATGAAGATTATTCACTTTAAAACCTTATAGTTTATGAAACCAGTAGAATCAGACCGGTTGGATGCCGAAGAGCGTAGAGAACTGAGCAGTTCTGATTTCGGAATTCCTGAAGAGCGTGCTTTCCCGATGCCCGATGCGGCACATGTGCGGGCGGCGGAAGCTATTTCCGTTATGCTAGTGATGATCAGAAGCCTGAGTTGGCGAGGAATATACTGGAAAAAGCGGCTGAATACGGAGTGCGTGTAGAGAGTCCTGTGGTGCTGTCTTGGGCCGGGAAATAGTTGTTGTATAATGATTTGACCTTTTGTGTTGCTGAATATTGTGTAAATGTAGGTGCCGAATCGTGAAGGAAAGTTATTATTTAAATATTTTCCTAAGGAAATTTGTTATATAGGAAAGTATGGAATATATTTGGAAAAAGTTTCCTGAGGAAATAATTAAAGGAGATAACATAACAGAGTCCGGTTTTAATTATGAAGAAGAGTATGAAAAAAGAGTTTATAAAAAGGTATGGATGGACATTGCTTGGTATTGTGGCAGGAATGGTAGGAGGATATTTGTATTGGCGGTATGTAGGTTGCACCACTGGGACTTGCCTATCACTTCTTCTCCTGTCAACAGTTCCATTTGGGGGGCGGCAATGGGAGGATTATTGCTCAGTTCATTTATACCGGAACGTAAAGAAATAAAGAAGGAGGAATAAGTATGAATAAAACGATTTTATTTTTTTTAGCCCTTGTGCTGGCTGCCACAACAGCTTGCGGCAGAGGAAGCAGTAATAATAACCCTGTAAAAGAAGAAACTATGGCAACAGAAGGAAATGGAAAGGTCATACATTTGACTAAAGCTGAATTTTTGGCGAAAGTATATAATTTCGAGAAAAACCCGGAAGAGTGGAAATATGAAGGTGACAAACCGGCTATTGTGGATTTCTATGCTGACTGGTGTGGTCCTTGCAAAATGGTAGCTCCTATTTTGGACGAATTGGCAAAAGAATACGATGGCCAGATTGTGATTTATAAAGTGGACACGGAGAAAGAACAGGAACTGGCAGGCGCGTTTGGTATACGGAGTATTCCGTCCATTCTGTTCATCCCCATGGAAGGAAAGCCGGAGATGGCACAGGGGGCTATGCCCAAAGCGTCATTTAAAAAGGCTATTGATGAGTTTTTATTGAAAAAATAAGTACTTTTGTGCAATAGCATCAAGAAGAAAGAGCAATATGGAAACTTTATGTAAAATAAGAGATCTCTATCGCGCTATTGCAGAATTTGAAACACGGTTTGAAAAGGCGCACCACCTTTGTCTGAACGAAGGAATGTTGCTGTGCTGTCTCTCCAGAAAGAAACGCCTGTCCTCGGGAGAGATAGCAGAGCAATTGGGGCTTTCTAATTCGAATACTTCTAAGGTTATCAGTCTGTAGAGGATAAAGGCTATATAGAGCGTAATTTGGGAGATTGTGACAAACGCCAGATGTATTTCTCGCTTACGGCGGAAGGAAAGAAAATACTGAAGGAGATGGAATGCTGTAATATTGAGATTCCTGAGTTACTGAGGTCTGTATTATAATAGTAAGAAAGATACCGCTGTAGATGAAGTCTGTTTTTATTTTTATATCATTGCTGATAATGCTCTGTCCCGCTTTCTCGCAAAGCAGGATGGAGCATTATCTTGATTCTTTGGGATTGGTGAATGTAGGCCGGATGGACCCGACATTGAAAATAGATTTGATGTATACCCGTGCCGACAATTTTACCGGGAAAGTCCTTTATGAGGATTTGCAGGAGGCCTATCTTCATCCTGAGGCTGCCAAAGCCTTGTTGCAAGCGCAAAAGCGGTTGAAAGAGTTGTATCCCGGTTATTCTCTGATTATTTATGATGCCGCCCGTCCTATGTCCGTGCAGCAGAAAATGTGGAATGTGGTAAAAGGTACTTCCCAAAATATATATGTATCCAATCCGGCCCGGGGAGGAGGGTTGCATAATTATGGTTTGGCGGTGGATGTGAGTATTGCAGATGAAAAAGGAAATCCTTTGCCTATGGGGACCAAGGTGGATCATTTGGGCAAGGAAGCACACATAGATACCGAAGCGGCAATGGTACAGCAGGGAATCATTACAGCGCAGGAACGGAAAAACCGTTTGCTGCTGCGCCGGGTCATGACGGATGCGGGTTATAAACCTTTGCGCAGTGAGTGGTGGCATTTCAACTTCCGCAGTCGTGAAGAGGCAAAACGGAACTATAAAGTAATTAGATAAAGGATGGAAATATCAACAAAAACACTCCATTTCATCGAAGAACACAGAGAGGACGATACGCGTACACTGGCTTTGCAAAGTAAGAAATATCCCGATGTAGACATGGCGGCAGCTGTCACACAAATTGCCGGACGGCAGGTGGCGGCCCGCAAGATACCTTCATGGTATCCGGTTTCTGCATTATGGTATCCCCCTCATTTGTCTATGGAGCAATGTTCTTCCGAAGCAACTGCTTTGTATAAGGCCTCTTTGTTGGAAGGCGATACTTTTGCCGATTTAACCGGAGGTTTCGGCATTGATTGCAGTTTTATCTCCCGGAATTTCAAGCAAGCTGATTATGTGGAGAGGCAGACGGAGCTCTGTGAGCTGGCTTTGCATAATTTCCCTTTATTGGGGCTGGGGCATATCCGGATACATAACCGGGATGGGGTGGCTTATTTGCAGGAAATGCTTCCGGTAGATTGCCTGTTTCTAGACCCTGCCAGAAGAGACGGACACGGTGGCAAGACGGTTGCCATCTCTGATTGCGAGCCGGATATAAGTGCTTTGGAGTCTTTGCTGGTTGACAAGGCAAAGAAGGTGATGGTGAAATTATCGCCTATGCTGGATATGTCATTAGCATTGAACGAGCTGAAAACAGTTCGTTCGGTGCACATTGTCGCTGTGAATAACGAGTGTAAGGAGTTATTGTTGATATTGCAAAAAGAGGCCGTTTCATCGGAAATAAGCATCCATTGTGAGCATATTGCAGGCAACGGTGAGAGCCAGCATTACACCTTTACCTTGAAGCAGGAAAAGGCATCGGCCTGTCCCTTGACTGGTCAAGTCGGAACTTATTTATATGAACCGAATGTTGCTATACTGAAAGCCGGTGCTTTTCGTTCTCTCACACAAACCTATCCTGTGGCGAAACTTCACCTCAACAGCCATTTATATACCTCTGTTTCTTTGGTTCCGGATTTTCCGGGACGTCGTTTCCGGGTTGAGGCCGTATCGGGTTTTGGAAAAAAGGAACTGAAAGCGTTCTTGATGGATATGGACAAGGCGAATATTACGATCCGCAACTTTCCATTATCAGTTGCGGAACTTCGCAAACGTTTGAAACTGAAAGAGGGAGGAGATGATTATATCTTTGCCACTACCTTGTCCGGCGGGCAGAAAGTCTTGATTAGAGGGAAGAAGTGTTAGTTTATAATCAGTTTGTAACCTATTCCCCTTACATTCACAATCCGTATACTGTTGTCTTTGGACAGTTTATGGCGTAATTTCGTAATAAATACATGCAGGCTGCGTGAATTGAAGAAGCTGTCATCTCCCCATAGCTCCAACAAGATGCTTTGGCTGTTCACCACTTCATTCCGGTTCTCACACAGCGTTTTAGGATTTCCGATTCCCGGTGGGAGAGTTCTTGTATGTTCCCTGCAAAATCCAGTTGTTGGGTGACGGAGTTGAACTGATATCCTCCGATGGTGTAGGTATTGGTTATTTCTTTTTCCACAAAAGCTTTGTGCATCAAGCTTTGAGGCGTACAATAAGCTCCTGCATACCGAATGGTTTTTTCAGATAGTCATTAGCTCCCAGTTCAAATCCTTTTACTACATCATTGATGGCAGACCGGGCGGTGAGGAATAATACCGGGGTTGCTTTATCCGATTGGCGGATGCGGCGTACCATTTCAAAGCCATCCATACGGGGCATCATGATATCGGCTACCAATACGTCCGGTTTCTGTTCGAAAAACTTTCTTAAGCCTTCTTCACCATCTCCGGCGGTAGTAATGATAAAATCCTGTTCTTCCAGTGTGTCCTTGATAATCATGGCAAGAGTCTGTTCATCCTCTACTAATAAAACGTGTATCTTTTCCATTTGCTTATTCGGGAATTTTAAGTGTAAAGGTACTGCCTTTTCCTGTGCTGCTTTCCACGGAAACAGTTCCTTTATGCTGTTCTATCATTGTTTTTACATAATAAAGTCCTAATCCATATCCTTTTACATTATGCAGATTACCGGTCGGAACCCGATAAAACTTATCAAACAGATGTTTTTGTCTGTCGGCAGGAATACCTATTCCTTTGTCTTGTATCTTTAGCATTACATAAGCGTTACGGTCACCGTTGCATGGATTGTTGCAGCGTATTGCAGAAATGTAAATATATGCCTTTTCATCGGAATATTTTATAGCATTGTCTATCAGATTGCTGATCACGTTATACAGGTGCAAGCGGTCTGCACGTAGGGTTATGTTTTCTTCCATAATGAGTTTGAACTCAGTCGGCTTATCAGCTTTCAATCTATGTTGGCTGATCAGATTTTCCAACATAGACCTCAGTTCGACAGGTTCATAGTTCAGACGGAAGTTCTTCCGTTGCTCCATACTCATGGAAAGGATCTGTTCCACCAGTCCGCTGAGCTGTTTCAGCTGGGTTTGGATAATCTGAAGATAGTTCTGTCGTTTCGTCAGGTTTTCTGCTCCGTTGAAGTTCAGTAATGCATCGTTGGCAGCGTAGGCTACGGCTATCGGAGTTTTCAGTTCGTGAGTAATGTTATGCGTGAAGTCCTCTTTCATTTCTTCTACACTTTTCTGCCTTAAGATGATACGGATAAGAAACCAGAATGATACCCCCAATATAATAATGATAAAGAAAGAGGTATAAAGTATCCCCTTCATTTGTTGCAAGACGATGGTATTTGTCGGTTCCACCCATAACCGGTATGCCATTTTGTTGTACAAGTCATAATTGTAATAGTAGCTCACTGCTTCTTTGCCCGGCCTGTATTTTTGAGGTGAGCTGAGTCCTTGTACGACCGTGCTGTCTTGACGTAAATTCACTATTTCGATGCGGTGAGGCAGGTAGATGATTCCGCGCATGGCAAGTGTCCTTGTAAAAAGGCTGTCGAAAGTGTGCAGGTTGATTTCCGTGAAAAGGTCCAGCTGGCTGTGGATACCCCGTTGGAAGTATTTGGTGAGCAGTTCCAGTGTACCGTTTTTGTCGATGGTAGTAGATACCGGTTCATTGATTTCCAGACCAAATCTTTTTTGCTGTTTGAAAGGCTCGGTTTCTATAACTTTGGTAATCAAAGCACTGCTGTCCAGATTGATACTGGATTCGATATAGCCATTTATGGTTTCGTTGCTTCGTTTCACGGAGTCGCACCGTTCCATCATTTCATTGTAGTCACTCACCTGTAATGTTTCTATCAGGCAATTGTCCATATCCTTCTTCATCGAGGTGTATAATCCTGTCAACCAATATGCCTGATAGGCAAAGACGCCTATCAGCGAAAGGATAATCAATGCGGCTATGGCTTTAAACGGTATCTTCATGGTTTGGCAAAAATAGGTACAAAATAAGTATTCTCTTTCTTTTGATAACACTAAATAAGACTTCATAAGCCGGCGGTAACACATACGGCACATTTTTCACCTTTACTTTGCATGGACACTAAAAATAAAACGATGATGAGGACAGTGATTATCTTTTGTTTATGCTTGTCGGCATTTGCGACACAAGCGCAGAATGATGTGAGTTATACCTATATGGACAGCCTTTTCCAACAATTGCCGGAGGTGTTGGTCAAAGGGGAGCGTCCGGTGGTAAAGGCCGAGCGGGGAAAGCTGGTCTATGACTTACCCCGTATGGTAGAGCGGCTTCCGGTGAATAACGCCTACGAGGCGGTAAAGGAACTGCCCGGCATCGTGGAACAAGATGGCAATCTCACTTTGGGGGGGCGCAGTATTACTTTGGTAGTAAATGGAAAAGTAAGTACACTGGACAAGGACGATTTGAAGTCCGTGCTTCAGAATACCCCTGTCAGTCGTCTGGAGAAAGCGGAAATCATGTATGCTGCTCCGGCACGTTACCGCATTCGTGGAGCCATGGTGAATGTTATTCTAAAATCGAATATCGGGCAGAAGCCTTCTTGGTCCGGTGAAGTGGCGGCTATGTATGAACAGTCCCGCAGGGAAGACATTGCAGGCCGTGGAAATTTGCTCTACACTTCCCGGCGCTTTTCGGCGGATGTGATGTATTCATACGGGTTCAAACATACCACTTTCGGATTGGACAAACAGTCATGGCACACTATGGCGGGGGACGTACACGAGTTGGATTTGAAAACAGAGGCTAAAGGGTATGGCGGCCGGCATAACCTCCGCTTGGGGGCGGACTATGATTTCGGGAAGAAGAACTTGTTGAGTGTGGTTTACAATACACAATACCGCTATGGGCAGGACTGTACAAAAATGCGTGGAACAGCCCGCAGTGATAAAACGGATGACGGTGACCGCCAGTTACATAATGTGGCGGCCGATTATCAATCTTCTTTCGGCCTTTCGGCAGGAATGGATTTCCTTTTTTTCTCCAATCCGTCACAGACCTTTCTGGAGAAAGATATGCAGGATGTCAGCCGGACATTGAATTATGACAGCAACCAACGTATCAACCGCTGGTTATTCTATGCCAACCAGCTTCATTCCTTGCAAGGTGGAACCGAGATAAATTATGGTGTAAAGTACACTGCCACACACGATAACAGCTACCAGTTCTATCGGGATGGTGAAACAGGAGCCTTGATTCCCGATAATTCCGAGAAACTGCTTCGAAAAGAATATACTCTGAATATGTACACCGGCGCTTCACATAGTTTTGGGAAGAAGTTCTCTGCCGAAGTTTCCTTGGCCGCAGAGCTTTATCATGCCGGGGAACGCCATAGCTGGATGCTGTATCCCACTGTAAACACAACTTATACTCCGGCAGATGGCCATACCTTTCAAATGTCTTTCACCAGTAATCGTAAATATCCCGCTTACTGGCAGTTGCAACCTATTATACAGTATGTGGACAGCTATACCGAGGCTCATGGAAATCCCGACCTGAAGCCAAGTTCCAATTATTCGCTCGACTTGAATTATCTGTATAAGAATAGATATATGATAGGGGTGAATTACAATTACACACCCGATTACTTTGTGCAGCTCCCTTATCAATTGCCAGACCGTCTGGCGGAGGTGAATCAGTTTGTGAATTATGATTTTCAGAAAAGATGGACCATACAGACTATGGCTTCTTATAAAGTGAGTACATGGTGGAACGGGCGCATTTTTGCTTTCGGCCTGTTCTCTCATGACAAGAACAGCCATTTCCATGATATTGCATTCAACCGGCATAAATTCAGCGTCATTCTGAATACCACAAACACATTCATCTTATCAAAGAAACCGAATATCATAGGTACGTTAGCTGGTTTTTACCAATCACGTGCCATACAAGGGGTGTATAACTTAAGTCCTATTTGTAATGTTTCGACTTCACTTCAGTGGGCTTCTCCGGATGGAAAGACGAAGGTGATATTGAAAGGAAATGATATTCTTAATACATCGAATATGACCACCCGGCTGGCGTGGGGGCAGCAACGGAACCGGACAGAAATGAATTGGGACAATCGTAGCTTTACATTTTCATTCCTCTATAAATTCGGCGGATACAAAGAGAAGAAACGTACCGATGTCGATACCAAGCGGCTGGGACGATGATTTTTTAGTGGTTAGTAATCACTAACCACTAATCACTAGTTCGCCATTTTTGCCTTGAAAGCCAGCGCATACATACGCATCTGTTTTACCATTGCCAGCAAGCCATTGCTGCGGGTGGGCGACAGATGTTCCTTCAAACCTATCTTCTCTATAAAGTATAAATCACTGCTTAATATTTCATCCGGAGTATGTCCGCTGACTACTTTGATAAGCAGGGCAATGATACCTTTTACAATCAAGCGTCACTTTCCGCCTGGAACACCACTTTGCCGTCTTCCATATCGCTTGCAGCCATACGCGGCTCTGGCAACCGTCTATCAGGTTTTGTTCTGTTTTATATTCGGGGGCGAGTGGTTCCTGCTCGTTACCCAAATCTATGAGCAATTGATACTTGTCCATCCAGTCATCAAAATCACTGAACTCTTCTATCACTTCGTTCTGAAGTTCGTTTATTGTTTTCATTATTTTATCATTTATTTCTCATTATAAATCACATCCATCACTGTTTGTCCTACCGCTTTCAGCGTGTTACGGTCAATGTTTTCCATCGTATCGTTTACCGTATGCCAGAAAGAGCCGAAAGAACTTTGCGGATTGTCGGCATCATAGTTAATGATGTCCACACACGGGATACGCGCCAACTTGTTGACATAGATATGGTCGTCCACCGTCTCACCGCCGTCTTCTTTTACAAAATATTTGCCATATCCCAGCTCATGTGCCTTTTTCCAGATTTTCTTCATTTCGGAACGGGCGGTGCGGGCCGAGTAACCTTCATAATAGAACGTGGCATCTTTTCCTCCTACCATATCCAGCAAGATTCCATAGCGTGCATTATAGTTCTGAACATGTGGGGTACGTGCCCAGTATTGTGATCCAAGACACCAAGTGTCCTGTTTGTACTTGCCGTCATAAAATTCGGGAATTCCATAATCCTCCGAATCGAAAAATACGATATCTATACCTAGGGCAGGTTGTTCCTTCTGTATCTGACGGGCGATTTCCAGCAGCACCCCCACACCGCTGGCACCATCATTCACTCCCAGTATAGGAGTATGGTGATTCTTCGGGTCGGGATCATTGTCGGCATACGGGCGGCTGTCCCAATGGGCGCAAAGCAGGATACGTTTTTTACTTTCGGGCTTGTAAGCACCGATAATGTTGCGTGATTTCAGTATCGTACCGTCGTATGCTATCAGATCGGCATATTGATTGTATACCTTGGCGCCGAATTTTTCCAATTGTCCTGCCAGATATTCCCCACATTCTTTGTGCGCCTGTGTGTTGGGAACACGGGGACCGAAGTCTGCTTGTACCTGAATGTACTGGTAGGCGCTGTCTGCATCGAACTCGGGAGCCTTGATCACTTCTTTGTCTACGGTTTCTGTCCGGTCGTTTCTGCTTTTACTGTTTCCGCACGAAACGGCTGTCAATACAAGCAGCAAGAACGGGATTACTAAAACATTTCTTATCTTCATACTTATTCTTCTGTTATTTATTTGTGCATTATCCTTTATATGGAAGGGGGCTGCGCCGCAAAGTTACGTTATTTTCTTTGTACTTCTTCCATAACGCGCAGGAAGTTTCCACCCCAAATGAGGCGGATATTTTCTTCACTGTATCTTTCCAACAGCAGCCGGCGTGTAAAGTTTATCAATTCTGATGCCGAAGCGCAGCCTGTGATGCCGCCGTCACCGTCAAAATCGGTTCCTATCCCTACATGTTCTATGCCCATGACATTTACCATGTGGTTCAGATGCTCGATGGCATCCTTGATGGTAGCTTCTCCGTTCTTGCGCAGGAATCCGCCATACATACATACCTGTGCCACCCCCCCTTGGCTGCCAATGCTTTCAATTGGTCATCCGTCAGATTGCGCGGATGGTCGCAAAGGGCACGGGCCGAAGAATGAGAGGCTACGATCGGTTTGCCGCTGATTGCCAGTGCATCATAGAAACTTTTCTCTCCGGCATGAGAAACATCTACCATCATTCCCACACGGTTCATTTCTTTTATCACCTGTTCACCGAATGTGCTTACGCCCAGTCCTTCCTCATTATAACGGGCAGAGCCGCAGATATCATTATTTCCGTTGTGGCAAAGTGTCATGTACACCACGCCACGATGGCGGAAACGTTCTACATTCGTGATATCCTTGCCAATGGCATATCCGTTTTCAATGCCCAGCATGACAGCCTTTTTCCCTGCTTTTTTCAAACGGCACAGATCAGCGGGAGTATATGCTATATCTACGGCTGTACAGTTCTTGGCAACCATCTCCTCTATTTCGTTCAGGATGCGGTCTGCTTTGGCAGTAGCGGCCGATAAGGCTTCATCGGTACGTTCCAATTGCTTCAGGTAAGCCACCATGATGGTTGCGTCCAGATGTCCTTCCGTCATCTTATGCAGGTCTACCAGGATTTTCTTGTCACGGGTGGCGAAGTTTATTCCTTGATCGAAGAACATGGGAGTGTCGCAATGTGAATCCAGCGTTATCATGCGGTTGTGAAGTTTTTTGGCTTCTCTGAAAGAAGTGGATTCCTGTATAAGCCAGTGGAATACCGGCATCATACAGGTATTGTTTTCCAGAATGAAACATTCCGGATGCCATTGCACTCCCATCATGGACTTGCATTCGGTAGATTCCATCGCTTCAATGACTCCGTCGGATGAGCGGGCAGTTACCCTGAAACCCGGCGCAACCTCCTTTACCGCCTGATGGTGAAACGAATTGACCGGCAATATTTCTGTTTCAAACAATTTATAGAGTAAGGAATCTTTCTCTATCCGGACCGTATGCGAGGCATATCCCCGTCCCAAATCCTGATCGTGTTTGATCCGTTCCCCTTCCATCTGTACGTGGATATCCTGATACAGGCTGCCTCCAAAAGCGGCGTTCATCACCTGTATGCCGCGGCATATTCCCAGAATCGGTATCTGCCGGTCGGCGGCCAGTTTGGCAAGCAATAACTCCTGACGATCCCTCCGGGGATTTATGCTGTGTAATTCCTTTATCGGTTCTTCTCCAAGGAACAAGGGATTGATATCCGCACCGCCGGTCAGTAGCAAGCCATCCAATGCATTCAGTGAGTTTATCAAACTGTTAGTTTCGTCAACAGGAGGAATAATGAAAGGAATACCTCCTGCTTTCAGAATGGAAGTGAAATATCCTTCCAGCAAAGTACATGCGCCTTCCTGGAAGTTTCCGGTAAGCCCTATGACTGGAGCATCTTTGTGGCAGGGAAAGGTGCGGTGTATGGCATCGTACTCGGCTGAAATGTCAAATGTTTGAAACGTTTTCATAAGTTAAATTATTCATAGAAACTAAGCAAAGATAGGGATAAATTCAGATTTATTTTTCATATTTGCTAAAAATCTAATGACCATGGAACCTATACAAGACTTCGCCGGTTGATATGCCGTTTGCGTTCGTTGAAGGAGCGGAAACGTGTGGTGGTTGTTTGCCCCAATGACCCTCATACCGAATACGTTATAACCCGCAGTTTGCACGAAGGCTTTGCCGATTTCTTATTGGTGGCGGATACGCCCCATTTGCTGAACTCGGAATATATCCGCCTTCAATATCCGGATCATGTGAAAGTATACGAGGCGACAAGTCCCGATAAAGCAGCCCAGGAAGCTGTTTCGCTGATACGTGAGGGACATGCGGACGTGTTGATGAAAGGGATTATCAATACGGATAATTTATTGCGGGCCGTGCTTAATAAGGAACATGGTATCCTGCCGAAAGGGAATGTGCTGAGCCATATCACGGTGCACAGATCCCGATGTACAAGAAATTGCTGTTCTTCTCGGATGCGGCGGTCATTCCCCGTCCTACCTTGGAACAATTCGAGGCGATGCTGCGGTATGATCTGGAGGTATGCCGCCGCATGGGAATAGAAGCTCCCCGTGTGGCCTTGATTCATTGTACGGAAAAAGTAAACGAGAAATTCCCTCATACACTGGATTATGTGACTTTAAAGGAACGTGCCGCCGCCGGTGCTTACGGAAACATGTACTTGGACGGGCCCATGGATGTGAAGACGGCATGTGATGCGCATAGCGGTGAGGTGAAAGGAATCAGCTCGCCGGTGGTGGGACATGCGGATTTGTTGATCTTTCCCAATATCGAGTCGGGAAATACATTCTATAAAACGGTGTCATTGTTTGGTGACGCCAACATGGCAGGTATGTTGCGAGGTACGGCCTCTCCCGTAGTGGTTCCGTCGCGTGCCGATTCCGGTAATTCGAAATATTACAGTCTGGCATTGGCCTGCGTGGCCGGATAAATAATGTGGCAATGTGCCAATTTGCCGGTGTGTCAATTGGCTGTGCTGTGTTGCCGCATGGTTTTGGCTCATTCGCAAATTGATAAATTATTGAAACTATGAAAATATTTGTGATTAATCCGGGCTCTACTTCTACCAAAATAGCCCTTTTCATCGATGAAAGCCGGTGTGGGCGGCAGGGGCCCATCATACTGCGGATGACTTGTCGGAGTTTCACCACGTCAACGAACAGTATGCGTACCGTAAGGACTTTGTATTGCGATTGCTTGCCGAGGCGGATATTCCGTTGGATTTTGATGCCGTCATTGCCCGTGGCGGTCTGCTGAAGCCTACGCCCGGCGGGGTGTATGCCATTAACGAACAGATGAAACACGATTTGCTCAACGCCCGGATGGAGCACGCCTGTAATTTGGGCGCGCTGATTGCCGATGAAATAGCCCGGGAATGCCATTGTCCCGCCTACATTGCCGATCCCGAAGTGGTAGACGAGCTGCAACCGGCCGCCCGCCTGACGGGAATACCGGAGATAGAGCGCATTTCCATCTTCCATGCCTTGAACAGTAAGGCGGTATCGCGTAAATATGCCGCTTCCATCGGGAAACATTATGAAGAGTTGAATCTGATTGTGGTGCATCTGGGGGGTGGCATATCGGTGGGTGCCCATTGCAAAGGACGGGTGATTGATGTTAACAATGCCTTGAACGGTGAGGGGCCGTTTTCTCCCGAACGTGCGGGAACCATTCCTGCCGACCAGTTGGCGGAATTGTGCTTCAGCGGTAAGTATACGTTAAAGCAGATCAAGAAGATGCTGAATGGCAAAGGGGGGCTGACTGCCCATCTGGGTATGAATGATGTGGTGACTATTGCCCGGAAAGCTTCCGAAGGCGAGGAGCCTTATAAAGGGGTATTGGATGCGATGCTCTATACGGTGGCGAAACAGGCAGGGGCCATGTATGTCACGCTCCGTGGGCAGGTGGATGCCATTATTCTGACGGGAGCATTGCCCATAGTGATTACTGTGTAGGGATTCTCAAGGAACAGATTGATTATCTGGCGCCGGTCGTGCTGATGCCCGGTGAAGACGAGATGGGCTCGCTGGCTTATAATGCGTTGGGAGCCTTGAAAGGTGAGCTGCCTTTGCAGGTTTACCGGCCGGAATAAGAAGATGGTGGTACATCGGAATTAAAATAAGCGATAAAATTGTTCAAATCCTTCATGGAAGGGTAATGTGTTGATATACAGAAGACTATTATGAAGGAATCATTATAAATTCCTTCATAATAGCTTCAGGGATGTTTTTACCCGGCCAGTGCTACCAGTTTATACATATTTCCTGTTGTGGTATGCATCCGTTCCGCTCCCAGGGAATTCATGATTCTTCCCATTTTGTTTATCGTGATGCCGCGCATGGCTGCCGGATATCGTTTCAGCAGGATATTGAACAAGCATACTGCCGAGTAAAGTTTGAAGTCTTCCCCTTTCTCCGGCAGTCTGAAACAATGGAGAATCATTTCCGCTTCGGTAGGCAAGGCATAATAGGCCTGGTTGCGCAGTTTCAGCTCGGATTCTTCCGCCGCCGAGAACCAGTAACGCTTTCCCTCGTCCAGTTCTGCTTTCAGCTGGGCGAAAAGCTGTTTGTGCTCCAGTGGCGAGCAGTCTATCTTCTCCTTTACCTCGGCAAAGAAATAACGGCGGCTTCCGCTGGGGTCGGTGAGCAGCGCTTTCCGGTTACTGGTGCCGATGAACGAGGCCATCCGGGCAGATGGCTGTAGGACGAGCGGTGCGACTTGCGGAAATCCAGTTTTTCATCTGCATCAGATTTTTCAGCAATGGCAGTTTCTGTGGTGAAAGACGGTCGTACTCATCCAGATTAATCAGTCCGAAGAAAGCCAGCTTCTGCTCGCATCCTGCCTGTCCGGTCAGTTCGAAGCTGTCCGTATAGTAGTCTTTCAACGAATCGGGCATCAGCAATTCGCAGAAAGTGGATTTGCATCTCCCTTGCTCGCTGCTCACCAGCATGGGGGCCACAGCGTTGGCGCACCGGGCCATGCGTCCGCTCCACTGGGCAGTTACGCCCAGCATCCAGCGGTGGAAACTGTTCACCCAGAAATCTTTCGTAGATATGCGTTGTGCCAGCGGAGTCACGCGGTCCTTGCCGTCCCATTCGGGAAGGGTGTTCATATAGGAAAGTAACGGATGATAGTCCGGCATCTGCTCCGAGTTCACGAACCGGCTTACATCCTTGTCCCAGCAGTTGATGTGACGTGCACGGGCTTCCAGACACAGGCTGTTCAGGGTGCGCTGGCTTATTACCTTATATATAGGTGTGTCAGCGTCTTTTTTGCAACATTCCGTTTGTTCCGTCAGTAGGTTGAAGCGGAAGTGGTAGCGGCTCAGCAAATATTGTTCCAGTTTTTGCTGTACTTGTTCCGTTTCCGGTTTCTTCTGCATTGATAATGAGGTAGATGAACTCTTCACTGTCGGACTTATCACTACATTCGAGGAAGCAAGCTTCTTCATTACTTTGTTCAATAACTTTTTATTCATTATTTGTTGTTTTAGGTTTCCGTTGGAACAAAGATACTGTGTAAAATAGCGTTTTGCAAGTGTTTTTCGTGGGGTTTTAGAGAAAAGTGACTAAGCGTAAACATCCTGAATAACAAGCTGTTTCGTCCGGTTGATTACACGATATCTTCCTTTTGATTCAGTCGTTTCACTTAAGTGATGAAGTTTGAGCACTCTAGTGATGAAAGTTCATCACTAGGGTGATATAATATCATCACTTAAGTGAAACAATTTACTTGAAGGGAAGATACAACGACTTCGACCGGATGATACACCTTATTCGTCCGGTTGTTATCATTTGATGAAATGTGAGTATTTTGCCGGACAGTCATCACCTTGGGATGCGTTTTTGGAGATGGAACGGGGCTGAAGGAATATGTAAGCGTCTCCGCGCTTCTATATTGTCTCTTTTTTTTGTTCTTATATCTTTGCTGGGTATAAAAACGAATCATTATGGATTTGGCAGAAAATAGATTTAGAAAAACCTGGGAACGTTTCCTTGAAGTATTGAAAGTAGACTGTCATGAAGAATAGATGAAGGATATCTATAGCGATCCTTCATTGCAACTTATTTATATTCAGCAAGTAATGCGCTGATGAAGGATTTGAAGGAAATAATTCCTTCATTGTATCTTGACGTGTGGTTGAGATGGGTGCTAAAACTATCTGTCGGATAAATAGATCAATGTACTAGAATTGACAATTTCCTGATCACTATTTGCGCAAATAACTATCGTTTGTTGTCTGTATGCTTTTCGCACGTTTTACTTTTACTTTCTTGCCAAAGTCAAACTTATATATAAGGTTTAAGCACGCTCCTTGATAAGGGGTTTTATTATTTTCTTCTATTCTGCTTAGATTGTTATTGGTAATTGTGGTCAGATTTCTTCTTTTATTCAAAATAGCGTAAACTGATAAATTTATGCAGAACTTTTGATCCAGGAAATATTTGTAAAGGCCGGCATTCATATTGTATACACTGTGATATATTGTTTCGCTTCTACGTGTTCTTCTTTCTGCCATAAAGTTAAAACTTCCACCGAAAGTATTTGTGAAACGAAGACTGTTGTCACAAAAGAATAAGCAATGGACTATATGGTAGGTCTGTTTGGGCGACACTTCTTTAGTGTAGTCGCCATCAAGGGAGGTATTGGTAGTCCACCAGCTGAACAAGGTCTTAGTGAAACCTATTGAAAAAGCATGTCGATAAGACTTTCCTATATTGGTCGGCATAGTATAGGTGATGATCGGCTTGTCTTTATCTTGATAGATCAGGGGAAATAAATCATCTTTGCACTTTGCGTAAACGTAGCTTATACTCCAAGTATTTGACAGATTCAACAATAGCCTGATACGATGTTCGGTAGTAGGTACTAAATTCGGATTCCCTTTAGCATAAGAGTATTCAGAGATATAGACAATAGCCGGATTCATGCTCTTATAAGGGATATCTCCCATTCTTTTTGAATAGGATAAAGAGGCTTGGTTCTTTTCAGAGAAAAGGTAACCCACCTTGATGGAGGGAAACAGATTGCGATATGTGCGTTTGTCACCTGCTATGTTATTGGAAATACATTTCACTTCATCCTCTTGTACCCGTATACCGCCATTTAATGTAAATTTCTTCCATTGCCATACATATTCTGCATAGCCTGCATAACCTATACCTTTATAAGTAAATAGCCCGCTTTTATCTTCTTTCTGCCATCCTTCTCCACTCTGATATGCGTAATACATTTGGTTGTTGGTATGGTTATTATAATAGTCGCCACCCCATTTCAACCTGGAATGTTTGTTGAGCAAGAAGATATAATTTATTTCTGCTTTCCATAAATCAGAAACAGTTCCGGTGTTGCTACATTTATTATCCTCTTCGTTTTTCTCCGGATACTGATAAAGATAATGGTGATTCAGTTCTTTCGTTTCGTCACTTTTCAAATAATCAAGAACTGTTTGCAAAGTATTCTTTCCGTTTTTTGATTTCCAATTATAGTTCAAACTAGCCTGATATATTTTGTCATCCCCTTTCCCTTTACTATGGTAGGAAGAGGTATATTCCTTTTCTGTTTCTTGTGTTTCGGAAAAAGAAGAAGATTTTAGTGTGCTTCCAGCCTGTTTTACCATACAGTTAAGTCCGATGCTTTGCAGGGTAGTTATATCATATAACATGCTGAATGTTTCATTGATTCTTCTTATATTTTTACGGTCTATATTTTGATTTACAATATGGGTGTTCAGGTGGCTGTTATGGGTTATATTTTCCGTGATATAAGGATCTCCTGCATTAGAAAGGACCAGATTGTTGTAAAAGTTCCATTTTCCAAGCCGAAGGCTTAATGGAAGACCAAAGCGTTCCCAATGACTATTTCTTTTTCTCATCTCTCCTAGCAAAGAGGGTGAACCATTGCCTCCGCCATCTGCATTTTTTTTTCAAAAGTATATGTATGATTCCTCCTTTTGTTGTGGCATTATGTTGTAAATCGGCTTCCGGCAGAATTTCAACATTTTCTATGTCCGTGGCTTGCAGACTTGACAATTCTGTGCGGTCATGAAGTTCTCTGCCGTTTATGTATATTTTAGATACGGTTCCCCCATTCAGCCTTAGTTCATCGTTGATGTTTATGACACCGGGCAACATTCCCAATGCCTCGTTTATAGTTCTTCCTTTCACTATGGGATTTCCTTTCATATTTACGATTATCCGGTCATACTCGTGCCTGATGAAATTGCTTTTTACTATTACCTCTTCCATGCTGATAATGGAAGGTTCCAGTATGAATGCCATATTGTTTGTAGATTGACCGGTGGCAATGAAGGTGGTTGTGTATTCTATATGAGATGCGCGGACAATGTAATCCTTTTTTTTCTTCACATGAAAGTGTGAATTTCCCTTTTTCGTTTGTGATGGTTCCTGCTATTAAAGAAGAGTCATTTGCCGATAAAAGGGATATGGTTACAAACTCAATGGGGTTGTATTCTTTGTCCGTTACTTCTCCTGAAATCATACGATTTTGTGCTTGAGAGATAATCGGAACTATACCGAATATAAATAATAACCATACTTTCATGATTGTTTCTTGATCTCTGAAGGCAAAAATAAAGAAACCTTTTTGCATCATTGTTAATGATGGTGTAATAAGCAAGTAACTAAATAGAACTATTTTGGTTACATTGGGACAAGCAGCATATATCCGTTTCCTCCAATGGTGGAAATAGATATATCGGGATCGGCAGCCAGTATCTTTCGTAATTTTACGATGTAATTGTAAAGGCTGTGTTCATTCATAATAGCATCTTCCCATAGCTCTTCTATTTTTTCATAACTTACAATTTCACCTTTATGACTATATAAAAGTTTGAGTAAGGAAAATTCCAGTTTGCTTAGTCTTTTAAGTTCTTTTGATGCTTGATAAATGGTTCGTGTTTGAATGTTCAACTCCAAAGAGCCTATCTTTATAATGGCATTGGAAACAGGATGAGCATGTCTGTCTACATAAGCAATCAGTTCTTCTACGCTAAAAGGTTTTTTCAAATAGGCTACGGCACCGGATTTTAGTGCTCTTGCTACTTCGTGGCTTTCTGTATGCGACGATATGTATAAAATGGGAGTACCAGGAGCTGCCATTTTTAATTCGGATGCATTGTCAATACTGTCACCTGTTCCTATTTCAACGTCTAATATCATGATGTCAGGTTTGAATTCATTGAGGATGGTGGTGATGCCGGTTAAAGAACTTTGATAGTGTACTTCATACCCTTCGTCTTTAAGTGCTGTCGTTATAATGCTGCTCAGCATTACATCGTCATCAACCAACAGGACTTTAATTGTATCCATAGCTTATGTTTTAAGGCAATGTGTGAAATGTGTTTTGAACAAAGGAAATCATTTAAGTGGAAATTTGCAAATAAAAAGACTTCCTTTTCCAGGAATACTTTCTACGGAGATGTTGCCACCATGTGCTTCTATTATATATTTTGTGTAGCTAGTCCTATGCATATCCTCTTTGATGTGCCATTTGCTCTCTGGGTACTTGGAAGAATGGAGTAAATATTTTCTTTTTATATTTGGGGGCTATTCCCCAGCCGTTATCTTTTACGGTAAATATTGCTTGGGTTTCTTTTTTTGAAATTCTGATAATGATTTGTACTCCGTCATCAGAATATTTCAGAGCATTTTCCACAAGGTTTCTTATGACGTTTCTCACATATAAGGGATCTAGCATGAGGTTTAACTCATTCAGCTCTGATTCCATTTTTATTTGATGAGGCTGATGGGAATGTTGCATGGAAACTTCTTGAGCAACTTCGGTTACCAAGAGTACTAGGTCTGTTTCTTCTTTTTGAAGATAAACTTTTTGCCGGTCTTTACGGGCTGTGATGAGTAGCGCTTCTATCTCGTTGACAAGTTTTCGTGCTTGCCTTTCGGTGTTTTCCACTAATTGTTGTGTGTGGATATCAGGTACTTTTTTCTTGATTGTAGATACTAATTGAAAAGTGCGCTGTATTCTAATTGAAAAGAGCTCCATCCATAACTTGTTACAAAATTACTATAAGTTTAAAATATTCATTTATCTTGTCTCATTTTTTGTGTTTCCTTAAGCC
>ENA-OQAZ01000081-OQAZ01000081.1-human-gut-metagenome-genome-assembly--contig:-NODE-81-length-45073-cov-8.442108_pt1 | contig 45073 bp, 37 predicted proteins | sample MGYA00242737_ERZ504531 | MGnify/ENA primary metagenome ERZ504531 (study PRJEB26092, sample SAMD00036244) | human gut metagenome | host: Homo sapiens | study: EMG produced TPA metagenomics assembly of... | reverse complement strand
GTCTTGGGTATGTTCTGCCGTTGGTTGAGTCTGTTCTACTTGGTGACAACTTGGTTGTCCTCCCTGCATAGATTCGGCTCTTGGCGATACACGATTATACTCTGTGCCAAGTCTTGCATCCAACTTGCCAAAGCTGCATTCTCTGCAAATCTGCGTACCCTTGAAACTATATCCGTCCTTGCAGAATCGGATGCCTTGCACCTTGGTTCGCTCCTTGTCCTTATAGACTAACTCCAAGAGAACACCTCACTTTGCAAGTTCATTCTTGAACTTCTGCCAACTATCAGCGCCTTTCAAGGCATCCTTGACGGCATTGTGAATCTCGTATTTGGCACGCTCAGCATTGCGTAACTTGCGAGTATTAGTATTGCTCTTGTCCGTTCCGTAGGTCAGTCCATACTTGGATTTTAGAGCCTTGGTCACTTGCTCATTATGCCTGTAATCATTCCTGTCTGATATGAGTTTGCCCTTGTTATTGATGCGGTTGTACACGATATGACAATGTGGATTGTCTGTGTTGTGATGCCTTACGATGATGAATTGGGTATCGGTGATGCCCATCATCTGCATATATTCAAGGGCTATCTTAGCCATGAACTCATCCGTCAAACGTGGCTTGTCATCGGGCTTGAAACTGAGTGCAATGTGTCCCACAGGCTTCTTAATCCTTGGATTTAGCTGTCTTTGCAGCTCAAAACTTTGTACTATCTCGCATTCGTGCCGAGTAACACTCCATCGGATGCAAGGATTTTCGCCTCGTCCTTGCCTGTAACATAGCGGATGCAACCACCAAATGAGCTGCCCTTCTTTAGCTTGCCTATCATGTGGTATCCTCCTTTCTGCCCATACTGCTTGGCTTCGGTTTATAACTTGCTTGGCGATACTCGCCAAGGATTTCTTTCAATCTTCTCAACAAGTCCACCACATATACATGGGTTTCATGGAAACCTCTCTGATGCGACAGCTTGGTAAGTTGGTTGAGATTGTTCGCCATGCCAATGAGGTTCTTGGCGATGGCTACCGTCTCTGCGTTGTGTCCGCTGACCACCTCGCCGTTCAAGGCGGACTCACGGATGTACTCCGCCAACTTGCGGTTGGCTTTTCTCGCCCTCAGCCTCAGAGCCTCGTAGCTTGGCTTCGAGAACTTTACCGTGACAGACTTCGACAGCTTGCGAACCCTGCCCGTGGGCGGTCTTCCGCCCTTTCTCTTGTCTTGTTCCTGTACGTTTGTCATTCGATACACTGTTTATAGTTGGTACACTCACTTTCTGCGACCGTTGGGAGCAAAAAATCTCCGCCCTCATGGTGGAGCGAGGCGTTTTGGGGTTCCCAAAACATAACCTCGCTCCCTCTCAGAACACGTTAGTTGGAACTACTGCCTTTCATCTATCCACGTCCAAGGTCGCAGACCTTAATTCTCACAATTTGCGCCAAGCCTCGAAGTCCTCTTCATAAAGGCTTAGGTGGTAGCGCACGATGTTCTCGATGATGCCCGATACGCTCATGCGTCTCCCTCCGAGGATGCGGACGACACGATCAAGACGGTCTCGTACATCGGAACTGACGAAGACTGGCTTGCGGTCGTCAATCCTTGGAACTTGGAGGAAGGTCTGCTGATACTCCTCCAATGTCGCCTTGCGCTGCTTGCCACTGATGCGCTTCTGCGGATTCGGTGGCGATTGAGCCTCGTTCGTTGATGTTTCCTCTCTATAGGGAGTTGTTGCAGCAACTTTCTCTACAATTGCTCTCAACTCTGGGTTCTCTACATCATCATAGAGAGAATTACAACTACTTGGATTGGCTTTGTTGCCATACGTAGATGGTTTAACAAAATCCAAATACTCTTTTTCCATCAGCTCCTTTTGCCCAGGAGCCAAGACTACATCTTTTGTTCTTGCCATAGCTTATGCTGTTTTATTTGTTAGTATAGTGGTCACGGTTTGCACCATTGACCGATTGTCGGGTGCAAAGTAAGTGTACTGAGTGCAGCCATGCAACTGATTGGGTGTAACGTGGCAATTTAGTTGTGGCTTGCTTATTTGCATACCGAGATAGTTGTGAGAACTTCAACGTATTTCTCAACTCATTATTGTTCATGTATTCGTTGCAGTCGTGCAAGTTTTTCTTGTTGCTTTTGGCGTTGAAGTCGGCAAACCCCGGCAACATACTGCCACAGAAATTGAAAACGCTTGTTTTTAGATTGCCGTGCCTTATCTTTGCACTCACAAACGTGGAGCACAGCATATGCGTGGAGCTTTGCGACATATAACATAGTATAAACTTAGAAAAAAGAAAAGTATGGGATTCATCGTATTCGAGGAAGAGGCATTCAACTATCTTGATGCCCAGTTGGAGAACTTCGTGAAGCGCATGGACAGAATCCGTGAGCGCAGTGAGGACAAGACCATGAACAAGTGGCTCGACACGCAGGACGTGTGTCAGACGCTCAACATCTGCCCACGGACAGTGCAGACGCTTCGGGACAACGGAACTTTGGCTTATACGCAAATCAGCCACAAGACCTACTACAAGCCGGAGGACGTGATGGCTATCGTAGCAGTAGTGGAGGACAAGAAAAAGGACATGCGCTTTCGCAAGCGCACAGGTTAGGCTGTCAATATACAACAGCCACTTAATCCAAAGCAGCAAGTAAACCGAGTAACGTAAGTATCAACAATAAAACGAGACAACTATGAGCAATGAAGTAATGACAAGAAACAGCGAGTGGATGAACCACATCGTGAACCACCTCAACCGAATGGTTGACAATTTTGAACGTGCCGTGATGAACTACCGCCCCATGCTTGGCGGTGAGCGCTTCATGACGGACAAGGAGCTTTGTGCCAGGCTGCAACTGAGCCGAAGAACCCTGCAGAACTACCGAAACAACGGTGTCATCCCGTATATCCAGCTTGGCGGAAAGATACTCTACCGCGAGTCCGACATTCAGAAAATTCTGATGGCTAACTATCGTGAGGCGTACAGAATGAAGGGCTTGTAGGAGAAATACATGTCCTTGATGAGTGGGGTGAAATGAACAAGGCGACAACGTATAACTTACCGAGCGTGGTTGTTATAGGTTGTCGCCTCGTTTTATTGGCTATACCGAGTTGGTCGTGTTTGCCGAGTATCATTTGTGTTACCTGTATAAATCTAATACCATGCTAAAACACACTGCGGTGGTTCGCCCAAGTGGCTGGAGGCGCAAAGCCTCCAAGGAACGTTGCTTTATGGCAGGTCTATGCCATTGCATTCTCTGTAAAGATACAGACCAGTTTAGTGCGGCTTGTCTGTCTGCCGATGACGGACTGCATGATGAATTCCCGAAAGGCTCTGCTCTCAATGCTGTCAATACGGAAGGCTACCGCAATGACGAGTTCAAGGCTATACACATCATAGCTGATGCGGTCGTTCTTCCTGACATGACGGCGTACACCCTGCTCTTTCAGAATGCCGTCCTTGAATACAGCCTTGACAGCCTTGCGCACATAGTAGCCGAATACATTATACATGTCGGCAATCTCCTGCATGGTCATCCATACAGTATCGGTCGGCATGGATACCGTTCCGCTCTCGCTGATAGTTATAACTCCTCTGTTCATTTTCCAATAGTTTTTTCGTTCGATAATCTGTTCCTTTCTCGCTTGGCAATAAGCTTATCCATGTCATTTGAAATCTTCTGCTCCGTCACCTGCGCATAGACCTGTGTGCTTGTGATGTCTGCGTGTCCCATCATCTTGGCTATGCTGCCGATGGGAATGTCCTCGTTGAGCATCAAGACTCCGAATGTATGGCGGCTGGCATGGAATCCCAACTTATTACTTATGCCAAGCACCATTCCAAGGTATGCACATCAAGATAGATGTCTTTCTTCTCACCCAGTGGAAAAACAGGCTTGCTGTCGTCCGTGGTATTGTAGAGCGAAAGAATCTTCTCGGCTATCGGATGGAGTGGCACGAAGAACTCCACGCCTGTCTTCTCTCTTTCCTTGCGGATGAACTTCCTACCCTCGGAGTTCTCACTGATATGGTGAGGGTACAGTTTCTTTACATCTATATAGGATAAGGAGGTGAGCGAGGCAAAAATGAAACATCTGCGTGCAAGCTCCGTTCGCTCGTCAGCCATCGGGGTAGAGAGCATCTTGATGAAGTCTGCCTTGCTGATATGGGTCATCTTCGGGGCTGCCTTCTTCTCATACCCTATCTTGGCTATGGGATTGAAGCGGATAATGCTCCTGTCCACTGCCTTGTACATCAACATGTTCAGCCAGAGAAGGCAATGGTTCACGTAGCTGTTGATACGTCCCTGGTCTCGTTTCAGGAATAGCTTGTATTCCTCCCCGAAATTCTCGTCTATGTCCTCAAAGGCGATGTCGTCCTTATCCAACGAATGGACAAAGGCTCTCAGGTTCTTCTGCCATGTTCGCTTGTGCAGAAAGGTTTGTCTGGCTTTTGAGGTTCGATACCATTCCACGATGGTATCACCAAAGTTCAGCAAGAACCTTCCTGTCGTGTCCTTGTCCTTCAACACAGCCTTCAGCATTTCCACGGTGATGATGCCATTGGTGGTAAGAAGTGAGTTGTATTTATCCTTGACCTCAGCAAGGAAACTTGCCAATCGTCCGTTGTCCCTTGCGTTCCGTACCTCTCCCTTCTTGGCGTTCCACTCCTTTGGTGTACAGGATATGCCTGTGGAAATGGCTGCACTTTTGCCGTCAACGGTGATGCGGCAAAGTATGTTGGCTGTTCCGTCTGCCTTCACCTTCTGTCTGTTGATGTAAGGCAAAATTGAAAATGTACTTCTGCTCATAGTTGTTGTCCTTATAATATAATAATGTAGTTGAAACTGTAAAAAGAAAAGTTGAAAGCCTTGTTCATAATGCGAGAATAAAGTCCTTCTCGGTTGCAGCGATGAACTTGTCCATGTCCTCAAACAGCTTCTTTTGGGTTACTCTCGCATACCGCTGCGTCATCTTCACATCCTTGTGACCGAGCATCTTGCAGATGGTCTCCATCGGCACACCAGCCTCCAGCGTAATGAGGCTGGCGAACGAGTGTCGTCCCGAATGGTAGGAATAGGTCTTGCTCGTTTCCGCCAACTTGCAGATGGTGATGAGATCGATACGAACACGATTCGTGCTCAGCAATGGGAAAAGGGTATCTCTTGCCCCGTCCTCGTATTTCGCCATCAGCTCCAACGCCTCGGGCAGGAGTTTCACCCTGGCAAGTGTTCCGGTCTTCTTGCGGTTATAGACGAGCCATTTGTCGCCATCCTCCAACACCTTGACATTGGCTTTCGTGATGGAAACGGTGTCTATGAAGGCTGTTCCTGCATAGCAGGCGAAAAGAAACAGGTCACGGCTAACGGATAGTCTCGGCTTGTCTTCGGGCAGTTCCACATCACGGATTTTTATGAAATCAGACATGCTGAGAGCCTTGGGTGTCGTAACCTTTGGAGTGCCAACCCGATAATGGGCGAACAGCAGGTTCTTGCACAAGCCTCGCTCAAAGGCGATGCGGCACATCTTCTTGAAGAGCGACACATAGATGGTGATGGTTCCTGATGAAAAGCCTTTCTCGTCAAGCAGGTAATGGTGAAAGTCACTGATGAAAGGCTCGGTCAGCTGTCCGAAAGCCAAATCAGTCAACCTATACTTCTCCCCGATGAACTCAGCGAGATTCTTGCGAATCTTTCTGTAAGTCCAGACACTGCTCTTCGACATATCGATGCCCTCATGGGTGCTGAGTTCACTGATATGCTCGTCCACGAAGGAGAGAAGGGTGGTCTGTGTCTTGACGCTGCCCTGCAAGGCCTCCTTGACATCCTTAGCCTCGAAGTCCGTTCTCTTTTCCACAAGCACATCGAATGCCTTTTGGATGGAAAGCAACAACTGCTCGATGTCCTTGTTGGTTTCCACGGCTTCCTTGCTCTTGCCCTCCAATCGGCTGGCACGAGGATTCCAAAGCGATGGAGTGCAAGACAACTTGCAGGAGAACTGCGCCATAGTCCTGTTCACCGTGATGCGTCCCATGATGGGAGCTTTTCCATTCTTGTCCATTCCGCTCTTTTTTAGGTAGAGCAACACCTTGAATTTTTCGATTTTCATAACGCTTACATTTTGAGTGTGCAAATATAATCATTTTGTAAGCGTTCCTTGATACGCAAAACATTGAGAATCAGTGCAATAAAATCCGTTGATGCACAAAGTTGCCTTTCCGCATTGTTACCTGCTTTGCATAGGTAACTGTGGCTCACGATTTAGTAACTGAACTACTTCAATATTCCTCACTCGCTTGCTTTATGCCGATTTGGCAACTTTGTGCAAATCTACTCATTCCCAACTGTTTACGTTCCAACCTCTCTTATTCTCCTTTGGCTGCTTTAGAGCTTTATGTTAAAGCTTGTGCAACGATGATTTCGCCTTCCATGATTTTCACTTTGCGTAAAATTTGTGGAAAGTATGATATAATTCATGTACATCATCCTGACCCTATGGCTTGTTTGGCCTTGTTCCTTTCTGGATATAAAGGAAAAGTAGTGCTTCATTGGCACAGTGACATTCAAAAGCAAAAGATGTTGCTGAAGCTGTATTATCCTTTGCAGCAATGGCTGTTGAAGCGTGCTGATGTGATTGTGGGAACTTCTCCCGTCTATTTGGCAGAATCGCCTTTTTTACAACACGTGCAGCATAAGACGGTCTGTCTGCCTATCGGAGTAGAACCGATGCAACCTGTACCGGAAGCGGTGAAGGCCCTCAGAAGTGAGTATCCGGGCAAGAAAATCGTGTTTTCACTTGGTCGTCTGGTAGCCTATAAAGGGTACCGTTTTTTAGTGGAGGCTGCCAAATATTTGAAAGATGATTTTGTGGTGCTGATTGGGGGATCCGGGGCTTTGAAGGAAGAGCTGCAGAAAGAAATTGTTTCCCTGAATTTGCAGGAAAAGGTGAAACTGTTAGGGAGAGTCAGCGACGAGGAACTGCCTGCCTACTACGGAGCCTGCGATGTGTTTTGCATGAGCAGTGTGCAGAAAACAGAAGCGTTTGGTATTGTGCAGATAGAAGCAATGTCGTGCGGAAAGCCTGTGGTAGCTACCAGAATACCTCAGTCAGGAGTGTCCTGGGTGAATGAAGAAGGCGTATCGGGGATGAATGCGGAACCGGGGAATGCGCAAGATTTAGCCCGGGCAATTGAAGCGGTAACGGAAAATGAGGAGGTATATCGGAAATTTTCGGAAGGTGCGACTAAACGTTATCGTGACATGTTTACGAAGGAATGTATGATTGATAAATGTTTAACCATATACTTGGAGTTATGAAAAATGTAAACAAAGAAGATGTCATGTCCAAAGCCATGATGGCTTATGTGGCAAATGACCATTATTATTATCCGAGTGCGGGGATGTCGGTTACGGCTTGCAGAGTGAAACGTGTGGCTGATGTAATTGTAAGCTTGTTAGCCTTGATTATTTTTTCTCCGGTGTTTTTACTTATTTCCTGGTTAATCAAGCATGAGGATGGGGGACCAGTGATTTTTAGTCAGGAACGTATCGGGTATGGTGGAAAGCCTTTCATTTTGTATAAGTTTCGATCGATGTCGGTCGATTCGGAATCGGATGGGAAACCGGCTCTTTGCCAGAAAAATGATTGCAGACTGACCCGAATCGGACGTTTCCTTCGGGAGCATCATCTGGATGAATTGCCGCAACTATGGAATGTGCTGAAAGGAGAAATGAGTTTTGTAGGCCCACGTCCGGAACGGAAATATTTCGTGGATAAGATTAAGGCCATCAATCCGGATTATGAGTTGTTGTATCGTTTGCGTCCGGGGCTGTTTTCTAAAGCGACTCTTTACAACGGCTACACTGATACGATGGAAAAAATGCTGGAACGTCTTAGAATGGATTTGGAATATATGCGTACCCGCTCTTTATGGATGGATATTAAAATCGTATGGCTTACGGCCATGTCCATTTTTATGGGTAAAAAATTCTAATAGCTTTGATATGAATAAGATAGAGATACGTAAAGGAATTCAACTGCGTAAGATTGGCAATCGCTACATGATTGTGGATGCCTGCGCAGGTAATGTAAATATGAGTAAAGTGTATAGCTTGAATCAGACGGCAGCATGGATATGGCAGTGTGTAGCTGATGGGTGTACCACCTTGGATGAACTGACAGAACGTTTGTGTCAGGAATATAAAGTCGATGCAGAGGTGGCCCGCCGTGATTTGGAGAAACAGTTGGCAGACTGGCAGGCTTTTGGATTGATTGGTTAGGAAAGGTTTTACTGTGAAAAAGATATGAAGAAGGTACAGAAAGCATTACTTGTGTTGTTGAGAGCAGGGTTATGGGAGAGCAGGATAGAAGATTTGTCTTGTTTTCCAATGTCTGCAGGGGAGTGGAAGAACTTGTACCTTTTGTCAAGGCAGCAGACTGTTACCGGAATTGTTTTTCAGGGAATACAGCATTTGCCTGAACATTTTTTACCAGTAGAAGAATTACTGGTTCGCTGGATGGCAGAAACAGATGCTATTGAGCGTAAAAATATGCAGATGAACAAGGCGTTGGAATTATTGGTGCAATGGTTTACCGAAAGCGGAGTTCAGCCTGTATTACAGAAGGGGCAAGGAATTGCCTCGTTATATGAGAACCCTTTGTTACGCGAATGTGGGGATATTGATTTTTATTTCGATAGCCGGCAGATGTTTGAAAAAGCTTTTTCTCTTATCCGTCAGTGTGGCTTGCGGGAAAAGGTACAAGCCGATCAGAGTGTGACCTACGCATGGAAGGGAGTAGAAGTGGAGCATCATACGTGCTTGCTGGATTTGCATAATCCTTTTTTACAACGTTATGCAAAAGAGCTGGAACAGCAATATGGATATAATCACATGAGATTGGAAGGAGGACTGGATGTAAGGATTCCTTCTCCTGTATTGAATCTCCTGCTTCAGAGCCTACATATTTTAAAGCATGCTTTGGGATGGGGAATCGGATTGCGTCAGTTGTGCGATATGGCCCGCAGTTGCTATAAGTTGCATGATGAGGTGGAATCTGAAGAAATGAAAAAGATTACATTACAATTGGGAATGGACAGATGGCAGCAGTTGCTACATGCATTTTTGGTGGAGCATCTGGGACTTCCAGTGGCGTATCTTCCTTATCAGGAGATAGCTTCAGATTCATCCCCTTTACTTGATATTATCTGGAGGGGCGGAAATTTTGGCTTGTATGTTCCCGGACATCAGCGGAAGTCACAATCGCTTTTGGCCGGTAAATGGCAGACGGCATGTGCTTTTCAGCGTAATATTCGTTTTGCATTTCGTTATGCGCCCAAAGAAGGTTTTTGGGTATTTTCCAGTTTGTTGAAAGGACAATTGAAATGAGAATAGAACATCAGTTTCTATCGCAGGATTTGAGGTGAGTGTCAGTTTTCCGGATGGATGGGATGCTGATACCTTATTACCCTCTTTCCGCCCCTTCTATGGTAAGAAGGAGGGGCAGGAAAAAGCTTTGCTGAAGTGTACGGTGTGTACTTCGGTGGAAAATAAGGCTGCGATGCTTCGGGTGAATTAATCGAGAATACGCTCAGCGATATGGGCTACGTTAGTTTGTATAAAGAAGCAGAAGGGTATTGTGTCACACTTTCTGCAGAACAGGGAGGAACATTGCATGTCATGCAAGCCGATAGATGTTTTTCTGTTGTCAGCGTGTTTTTGCACGAAGAAGATAAACGGGCTGGGCATGCATTGTCTTCCTTGCTTCGCATTGCCTATTCGCAGGCAGTTCTTTACTGGGATGCTGTATCCATTCATGCTTCAGCGGTGTATTGTGAGAACAAGGCTTTTTTATTTATGGGAAAGAGCGGAACAGGAAAAAGCACGCATTCTTCGCTGTGGATGAAATATATACAAGGAACGGAGCTGCTGAACGATGATAACCCGACATTACGTATCGTGGATGGAAAGGTGTATGCTTATGGCACGCCGTGGAGTGGCAAGACCCCTTGTTATAAGTCGCTTTCCTATCCGGTAGGTGGAATGGTGCGTTTGAAACAGGCTCCGGCAAATCGTTTTGTCCGCCAGCAAGAGGTCGAAGCTTTTATTGCACTTTTTCCGGGATGCTGTGTCATTCATCAGGATGCAGAATTACGTGCTTGCCTTTATGACACGTTGATTCGATGGTAGAACAAGTTCCTGTGGGGGTATTGGAATGCAGACCCGATGGGGAGGCAGCCCTGTTATGTCGGAACATGTTACTTCGAACAGACAAATAGAAATAAATTACTAATAACTTAACTATACCTAAACGTATGAAAAAACCAGTCTATTTATGGGCAAGCTTGCTTGCCGTGTTGCTGTTGACTTCCTGTGCGTCGCGCAAGAATTTCGTGTATTTGCAGGATATGGAAATGGGACTGAAATATCCCATTGAAACCAAGCATGAGGCAGTGGTGCATCGGGATGACCGTTTGAGCATTACTGTCAGCTGCAAAAATCCGGAGCTGGCCATTCCGTTCAATATTTACGATGGCACATTCCGTGTAGGAACGGATGGAAGCGTAACTGCAGATGCTTCGAGCAAGGTGAACGAGAAAGGCTATCGTGTGGATGTGAACGGTGACATTGATTTCCCTATTTTGGGCAAGTTGCACATAGAAGGAATGAAAGTAAGCGAAGTGCGCGACTTAATCAAGCAGAAAATTGAAGCGGGAGAATATATGAAAGACCCGCTGGTTTCCATTGAGTTCTTAAATTTTAAATATACGGTGCTGGGAGCTGTGGGAAGTAATGGAACCTATACCGTGGACGGGGATCGAGTGACATTGCTGGAAGCCATAGCCAAGGCAGGAGATTTGACTTCCAAGGCCAAAGTAGACCGGGTAGCTGTAATTCGTGAAATAGAGGGCGAACGTCAGATTTTTATGCACGACCTGCGAACCAAGGACATATTTGATTCTCCCTGTTTTTACCTTCAGCAGAATGACATTGTATATGTAGAGCCTAAGTACAAGAAAAAGGATGTGGAAGACCGGGGATGGCAGGTTGCTACAACTTTGTTGTCTGTCGTAACGGCCGTATGCTCAATCTTGTGGGCAATCAAGTAAGGATGATTCTAATTAATAGTTACAAAACGATATGCAGACGAACAATTCTTCTAACAAGAATGACCAAGGGCTGAATATAGTGGATTTATTCATGTATTTGGCTTCTCAATGGAAGTGGTTCTTACTTTCCATTTTGATTTGCGGTGGGATTGCGTGGTATAATTATGCCCGTGCTCCGCTGGTGTACTTTCGTTCGGCTACGGTCATTATCAAAGATCCGTCGAACAAAGCCAGTACTTCCGGTCTGGACCGCTTCGATAATTTTATTAACAAGGTGAATGTGGCCAATGAAATATTGCAATTCCGTTCCAAGAAGCTGATGCGCGAGGTGGTGCAGCGTGTACATGCCGATGTGAGCTATCAGATAAAGGACGGTTTGCGCAGCAATGAGTTGTACAACGAATCGCCCGTATTGGTCAGCCTTCCGGATGCATTGCCCGAACAAAGCTTCTCTTTTACGATGACCCTGAAAGATGCAAAGACGGTAACCCTCTCTGATTTCTCGGGAATTGAAGCGAAACCATCGTATGAGGTGGCGTTGAATGATACGGTGGCAATCATCGAAGGGATGAATGTGGTGGTAACTGCAACCAATTACTTGCGTGATTCCTGGCTGAATACGCCTATACGGGTACAGAAACTTCCGGTAGAATCGATGGTGAATTATTATAAGAATGCTTTGGGCATTCAGCAGGAAGAAGAGGAAGCTTCCATCCTTACTCTGGCTTTGAAAGACAGTTCACCAGCCCGTGCGGAAGATGTGCTGAATACATTGATTACAGTGTATAATGAGGAAGCTATCAAAGAAAAGAATCAGGTGGCAGTGAATACTGCTAACTTTATCAATGAGCGTCTTATCATCATTGAACGTGAGTTGGGAAATGTGGAATCCAATCTGGAATCGTTCAAGCAGCGGAATCAGATTGTGGACATTGCTTCCTCGGCAGGTATGTATATGACTGAATCGCAGAAATACAATGCCGATGCCATGGAACTGGAAACTCAGCTTCGTCTGGCTAATTTTATTAAGGACTACCTGACAGACCCTAGTAAGGAAACTGACCTGATACCTTCTAATACGGGAATCAGCGATATGAACATTGAAAATCAGATTAGTCTTTACAATGCGGCAAAATTGAAGCGTGACCACTTGATTGATGACAGTAGTGTGAACAACCCTGTGGTGCAGGAACTCAACAATTCGCTTCGTGCCATGAAGCAAAGTATTATTCGTGCTGTGGACAATATGATTGTCAGCCTGAATGTGAAACGCAATGACGCACAGAACCGTGAAATGCGTGCCCAGGACCGTGTGACGGCTATTCCGACAAAAGAACGGCAGATGCTGTCTATCGAACGTCAGCAGAAAATCAAGGAAGCCCTTTATCTGTTCCTGCTGAACAAACGTGAGGAGAATGCCCTTTCACAGGCCATGGCCGATAACAATGCCCGCGTGATAGACGGAGCGGAAGGAAGCAATGCCCCGATTTCTCCCAACCGCAACCGTATCCTGTTGTTGGGATTGCTGGTGGGAATCGCTTTGCCGGGAGCAGTTTGTCTGGCTATTCTCTTTATGGATACACGGGTTCACGGACGGAAGGATATAGAAGGAGTTACTTCCGTGCCTTATTTAGGAGAAATTCCATTAGATAAAGAAGCCATGAAAGACCACCGGAGGAAGGTAATGGCAGTGAAAGAGCAGGGTGATGACATTGTGTCGGAAGCCTTCCGTATTTTACGTACCAACATGGCTTTCCTTTCCAAAAAAGACAAGCCTGCGCAGGTAATTACCTTTACTTCGTTCAATATCGGAGCGGGAAAGACCTTTATTGCACGCAACTTGTCCATGAGTCTGGCTTATATGAAAAAACGGGTAGTCATGGTCGATTTGGATATTCGTAAGGGTACATTAAGCCGTCATTTCGGGCACTATCATGTAGGTGTTACCAATTATCTGTCGGACAATACGGTGAAGGTGGATGATATCATACAGCATCAGGAAGGGTTTGACCTGATTCCGGCAGGAATTCTGGCACCTAATCCAGCGGAACTGTTAATGGACAATCGTTTGGATGAACTGATGAATGAACTGCGTACCCGTTATGATTACATCATTGCCGACAATGTGCCGGTGGGTTTGATTGCCGATGCTACGATTGCAAACCGTATAGCCGACCTGACTATTTTTGTGGTACGTGCAGGCAAGCTCGACCGTCGTCAGTTGCCGGATATCGAGAAACTTTATCAGGAAAAGAAACTGAAGAACATGGCACTGGTTCTGAACGGGGCCAATCCGGAACGTCATGGCTATGGTTATAGCTACGGCTATGGTTACGGCTATGGTTACGGAACTAAGAAAAAGAAAACGTTTTTTTAAAATAAATGCATATGAAAAAACAAAATGAGAGTTTAGTAAGGGTCTTATTTAGGGAGACCAAAGTTAATTTTTTAAATCTAAAAAGAAAGTGAGGATTTTATGAAGAATCAAGAACAAAAAGAGTATGAAGCTCCGCAAACCACCTGTCTGGAGGTAGAGTTGGAGCAAGGTTTTATGAGTGCTTCTATTTTTGAAGATACTAATAATCAGGATGATGGCGTGAGTATTACTGGACACGAGGTTGGTAATACGGGCGATTATTCGGATCTTGGTTGGGATGGCGAAGGTAATACAAATAGTACATGGAGTAATTAATAAAATAAATTTATTATGAAAGAACTTAAATATTTATTTGCAGTAGGACTTCTCATAGCTTTTAATAGTTGTCGTGAAGATACTTTTGAGCAGCAAGTGACTCCTGCGCAGACCGGTGATGAAATTACTTTTGGTTCTGCATTGACAGATATACAGACACGTACGATTTATGGTGATGAACCTGTAAATGGCGCTTATCCTGTATATTGGGAAGAAGACGGTTCTGACCAGATTGCTATTTATTGTCCGCAGGCTGCACAAGGGAAATTGGTAAAATATTCAGTTAAGCCGGATAAGGAAAATCCGGAACATTCATCTACGGTTACAAAGATTAATGAAGATGAAGCAGGTTTGCAATGGGGACAAGAGGAAACTCATAAATTTTATGGCTTTTATCCTGCAAGTGCTGTGACTGGTACTGAGGATGGCAAAATCGTTGGCGAAATTCCAACTGTCCAAACTCCTATTGATTGGGTTGAGACCACGAATGAGGCTGGAGGAACCACTTATACAGGTGTGGCTAATACTGACTATGCTTTTATGTGGGCTTATGGAACACACAATAAAAGCGATGGTGGAGATGTGGTTTTGACATTCCATCCTTGGGTAACAATCCTTGATATTGAAATCAATGGCCCTGCTAAAGATGGCGAAACTATAAAAATGTCTTCAGTGCAGGTCCGTTCTCTCAATGATGAGATATTGAATGGTAAATTCATTTGTGACATGAATCCTGTTGAGCAAGATCCAACAAAAGCCCCAACATATACAGGTATCGGTAATACAGCTTCTACTAGAAACCAAATATCTATAGAACTATATGATACAGATAAGAGCGACTTTATTACACTTGGCAAAAATGACAAGATTGTAGTGCGTGCATATCTTTTGCCTAAGGATGAAAACTATGATACTGGTACTGGAGGTGATCAGCAACTTCAAATTCGTGTGGCCCCATTTAATTTGGCTGTACTTACCCGTACATTGAATGGTACCGAAGGTTCTGTTTCTGGCGGAATTGTTGCGCATAAAATCAACAGGGTTATTCTGCCATCTGTAAGTAAGACGGGACCTAACTATTGGATGTCTTCTCTTGATCCGGATATTTTTGTAACAGAACTTTCGCTTCCTGGAAGTAAGATGTCTTATCAAATTCAGGGACAGGCGTCCGGTGTAACTTATCAGGATTTGTCTATTGCAGATCAGTTTACTAATGGTATCCGTGCGTTCCAGATACAGACTGCAAGTACAAACAATCATGGGCGTTTTGATACAGGAAGTGCTGAAGACCAAATACTTTATATGACTGTTGCTGGAGAGAAAACCGGTACACGTTTCAAGGACATTGTTGAAGAAATTGCTACAGGTCTTAAAACGGGAGAAAGTGCTGGTAAGAACAACGAGTATGCCTTTATTCTATTGACTGCTGCATTGGGTAAATGTGATAGTTATGGTACCCGTATAGGAGGAACTTATGTGGATGGTAATCAAGCTTGGATGGATGCTATCAGAAATGAATTAGCGGAGATGACTGCAGACGCAAATGATACTTACAGAATTTATACAGGTGAAATCACACCAACTACTACTATCAAGGATGTTGCCGGACATATTATTATTAAGGTAAACTATAATACAGATGATATGGGTAACCATTTATCTACTACAGATGAAATACCAGCTATGTTTGCCCAGTGGGGAGTTGTTGATGATGTAAGTACTGAGTTTACAGAAACAAGTGCTTATGCTGTCAATACATTACGATGGGGAACGTCAAATCATAGTGTTACTTCTAATCTGAAATGGTTCTATCATGAAGCGACCAGTGTTGGTTATAATGATAATGGCGGTGAAGAAACATACAGCACAAAGGTTGCTAACATTAAGGATATGTGGGACAAAAGTGTTGCATATTACGAAAACAATGATGACCATAGTATGTGGTTCTTGAATGACCTTGGCGGATGTTATGTAAATGGTATATATGATAGCGGTGAATCACAAAATGGTGTGGAAGGATGGACGCAGTTCGTTGGCCCGTATGCTACTGATTTGCTTCAGAAACGTACAGAAGATGCTACTTTGGGTATTGTCCTAATGAACTATGCAAATCCTGATAACCAGTATACTGGTAACTTGATTCAGACTATCATTAACAACAACTTTAACTTCCAGTTGCGTACGTCGTCTGCAAGTACTGCAAATTATAATGCCAGCTATACTAAAGGTGGAAACGCTATCGGTTGGGACAATTAATCTGAAACAGTTCATGGGCTATTTGACCCATGAACTGTTTCCTAAAGATAGATGAGGAAGTATAACTAATAAATGAAAAACAAAATAAGAGTTTATACGATTTGGTCTTGTTGCATGCTTGGATTGAGTGCATGTCAGGAAGATGTCTTGGTGGAGGAGGTCACTAAAGGCAATGTGACGATTATCGGTCGTATGAGCAGTGAACTGACAACCCGTACTTGTGTGGATAGTTCCTCTCCAGACGGTGAGGCAGGTATCCTGTGGTCTTCCAAGGACCAGATAGGTGTGTATGGTGATAAGGGTACAAAAAATGCCCTGTTTGAAGCTGCCAATACCGGTAATGTGGCAGAAGCTGAATTTTATGGAACGCTGGCAAGCGGTGAATATCCTACGTATGCTTATTATCCGTATGGAGCTGATAATGCCACTTCTGAGGTCACTGCCTTGAAAGGAAATCTGAAACTGGAGCAGATTTTCGATATGACTACCGGTAAGCTGGAAGGTGACTATAAGGTGGGTACACCTACTATTAAGACTTACGAAGGCCGGTATGAGTTTGAGTTCGAGCATCTGTTCTCTTTGTTGAAATTTGATATCAATGCTACAGAAACGGCTCTGGAAGGAGATAAGCTGGAGAAGATTATACTGACTTTGCCTGACGGACGTCGGTTGGGAGGTGAATTTACTTTCGATGCCACATCAAAGGCTGTTACATGGACCGGTGATGCTACCGGTGCCAATGAACTGACCATGGTGTGGAGCGATACGCCGGCTCTTGCAAGCGGTAAGTCTTACACCGGTTATATTACTTGTGCACCGGATATCCGTCAGGGTGATAAAATCAAGATTACCATCCTTACACAGAAGTTCAAGGCAGAATTCACCCGTACCGCGCTGGTAGATTTTGCTGCAAACACCTGCTATACATTCCCGCTTTCGTTAGAGAATTATAAAAATGACATGACGGTAACGAATCGTCCGGTTTTTACATCGTTCTCTTTTGAGGCAACGAATAATGCAGGTAAGATTTTGGATAAGAAGCTGGTGTTCAATGGCAGTGCTACAAGACCTGTCGACAATACGACAGAGGTGTTGACTATTGATGATGGGACAATAACGGGTTGTATTCCCTATCTGTATAACTTCAAGCTGAAGCCTACCTTTGAGGTGGCTGAAGGTATGACAGTTACAGTAGGAGGTACGTCGCAGCTTAGTGGCGAAAGCGAGCAGGATTTCAGCAAACCGGTGACTTATACCGTTTCCAACGGAACTGAGAGTCGTGACTATACGGTGAAAGTGACTAATTCCGGTCTGCCGGTAGTCGTGCTGACACAGAGTGGTGGCGGAACTGAAAACTGGGCTGAAGCTGGTATCAACGTACGTTCTAAAGATGCCGATTGGGTAGAAACAGATAAAATGGCGGTATATAACGCTGATGGTTCTGTGGATATGGAAGAGGCATTTTGCGGAATACGTTTGCGCGGAAACTCTACACAGAACTTCCCGAAGAAGCCTTTTGCCGTGAAGCTTGCAAGCAAGGCTAAGGTTCTGGCATGCCCAAACACAAGCGCTGGGTGCTTCTGGCCAACTGGATGGACCGTACCATGTTGCGTAACTCTGTGGCTTTTGAGGTAGCTCATCAGACAGGAAATGCATTTGTCGATGGACTAGGATGGAATCCTCACGGATATAGTGTGGAAGTTATTATGGACGGACGCCATGTAGGAAACTACTATCTGTGTGAGCAAATCAAGATTGACGGTGACCGTGTAGATATCAAAGACTGCATTGAAGACATCATAGGCGATGGTAATGCAAATCCGACGATGGCCGATTGTGGTTATCTGCTTGAATTTGATGATAATTACGATGAGGTCGACAAGTTCCGTACCGGACGTGGTTTGCCGTGTATGTTCAAGGATGAGGTTAGTAAATATAGTTCTGATATTTATAATCAGGTGAAGGCCAGAATCGAAGCAGTAGAAGCCAATTTGGAGTCTGGAAACTTCGATGCAGCTACAGTGATTTGGATATTAATTCGGTAATTGATTATTTCTTTGTACAGGAATTAACGTTCAATGATGAATACAAGCATCCGAAGAGTGTGTATATGCTTATCGATGGTGACGGAAAGCTGACGGCAGGTCCGGTATGGGATTTCGACTGGCAGACATTTGTCAATTATGACAGGTACAGGCTATGAATAGCAAGTATGGCGGTACTTATTCTTGCCGCAATACGAATGAATGGTTGTATGGTAAATCGAAGTTGGCAGAAGATCCATTTTGGCCTTGGGAAGATCCTGATTATATAACGACCAGCCTTATATGTGGTATCCGCTTCTGTTTAAGGATGCGAATTTCCGTGCCAGGGTTCAGGAACGCTGGGTGGTTATCTATCCGCAGTTGTTGAATGTGGTGGATAAAATTGATGAATTTGCCGCGCAGAATAAGGTGTCTGAACAGTACAATTCTGCTATGTGGCCTCTTGTTAGTTTGAAAAATTCTGTAGGTTCAGCATTCAATGGTGATGAAGATATGAGTTTCAACGAAGCAATTGCAACGATGAAACAAGCTTATACCGACCGTTTGAACTGGATGAACATGCAAATTACCAGCGGTAACTTCGTGACCGATGCGGAATAAACTAAAAAACACTTTAATCAAATCATAAAGTTATGATGAAAAAAACAATCTTTGCAGCCTTAGCTTTGGCGGCTGCAGGTCCTGCTCTGGCTCAGTCGGAGCAGACCATACAAAACGGTGATTTTACAGAAACCGTGGAGTACAGTAATGACAAGTACAAAGTGGAAACCAATCACTTCTGGGATAACTGGTTCCTCAGTGTGGGGGCCGGACCGCAGGTGATGTTTGGCGACCACGACAAGCAGATAGGTTTGGGCAAACGTATCTCGCCGGCACTGGACATTGCTGTAGGTAAATGGTTTACTCCAGGAATCGGAGTTCGTTTGATGTACAACGGCCTTTCTCTGAAAGGTGCAACTCGCTGGGGAGAAGCTCACTCTACTGGCGAACAAGTATCCGGCTGGGGAAGCGGTATGTATTATTCAAAGTTCAAGTATTACAACTTGCGTGCCGATGTATTGTTTAATCTGTCTAACCTGTTCTGCGGTTACAAGGAAAACCGTATCTGGAACAGCAGCTTCTATGGTGGTGTGGGATACATGCGCACATGGGAAGCTCCTACCGCTGGTGATGTAACGATGAGTGCAGGTTGGTTGAACTCCTTCCGTTTGTGTGACGCGTTCGATGCTTTCATCGATTTACGTGCTTCCATGGTGGACGATGCCATTGACGGAGAAATTGGTGGAGCTAAGTTTGACGGTCTGCTGAGTGCCTCTGTCGGTTTGACTTACAAGTTCAAACGTCGCGGATGGGACAAGAGCAAGACTGTGGTTCGTACCAATGTGGGCGAAATCAATGCTTTGCGTGACCAGTTGAACCGTGCAAACGATGAAAACGCACGCTTGCGGAATGCCATCGACGAAAGCAACCGTAATCCGAAACAGGAAGTGAAGAAGACGGCTGCTTCTAATCTGGTAATCTTCCGCATCGGAAGAGCTGACCTGTCGAAGGAAGCTCGTGCGAACCTGGGTCTGTTGGCTGAGGCTATCAAGGCTTCTGATCCGAATGCAGTGTACACCATTACAGGTTACGCAGATGCCGGAACGGGTAGCAAGAAGACGAATGAACGTCTGAGCAAGAAACGTGCGGAAGCCGTTTATGACTGTCTGGTAAATGAATACGGTGTATCTGAATCACAGCTCAAGATAGACTATAAGGGTGGTGTAGACAATATGTTCTATGACGATCCTCGTCTGAGCCGTGCCGTAATTACACGCGCTAACTAATTTTTATGTATCCCCTTTCCGGTGTGGTAGATCCTGGAAAGGGGATTTTTTGTGTTGATTGCTATAGAATGGGGGTTGATAAATTACTGCTTAACAATGAGGCTTTTTTTATAGAAGTAAGCCAGATGCTTCAGAGCGGGAATTCGGTAACGCTGCGGGCAAAAGGAAACAGTATGTTACCGTTTATTATGGAGGAGCGTGACACTGTGGTGCTGCAAAAGGTGGAAGCGTTCGCCGTGGGAAGTGTGGTGCTGGCTTGTTTGCCGGGCAATCGTTATGTGTTGCATCGGGTATATAGAATAAAGGGAGAACATATCATGTTGATGGGGGACGGAAACCTCCATGCCACGGAATGCTGCCGCAGGGAAGACGTGGCAGGGGTAGTGGTGAAGATTATACGCGACGGCCGTGTGATAGACATCACTTCTTCTTCGCAATTGTTTATGGCGGCACTTTGGCGTAAGCTGCTTCCTGTACGCCGTTACCTGTTATTTGTGTGCAGATGGTGGATGCGAAGGGACAGGAGAATGAAAAAAAGATAGTATTTTTGTCTGTATGAGGATAGGAAAGTGTATAAAGTGGCTTTGGAATATTTCCTGTGGCTTCCGGATACCGATAATGGTGTATGCTTTGACCGGGATGTTGCAGGTGGGGGCTTCTTTATTTTTTGTGTTTGTCTGTAAGCACTTGATAGATATTGCCACAGGTGTGTCGGGAGATAATCTTGCCATATATATCGGATGGATGGTGGGTTGTCTGGTACTGCAGCTGGTATTGTCTGCTGCCCGTAGCTGTCTGACCAGTCGCATGGAGATTGCGTTACGGAATGAATTGCACCGCAAGCTTTTTGTGCACTTGATGGAGAGCTGCTGGTCGGGAAGGGAGCAGCTGCATACTGGAGATATGCTGAATCGTCTGGAGGAGGATGTGCAGACCATAACCGATGCATTGTGCCGGATGCTGCCTGCGGTGTTTATCACGTGTTTCCAGTTGCTGGGTGCTTTGTATTTCCTTTCTTATCTGGATATGCGTCTGACCATTGTGCTGGTTTTTATCATGCCTGTCGCATTGTTGTTCAGTAAAGGATATATACGAAAAATGCGCCGTCTGTCGCGCGAGATACGTACGACGGACAGTGAGATTCAAAGTCATTTGCAGGAGAATTTGCAGCATCGTATCCTGCTTCGTACCTTGGAATATACCAGCCAGTCTGTACATAAGCTGGATGCGGTGCAGTCTGTACTGCAGGATAAGGTGAAGCAGCGTACTGATTTTTCGGTGTTTTCCCGCTCGATGGTGCAGGTCGGTTTCATGACTGGCTATGCCGTTGCCTTTTTATGGGGCGTATTCGGTTTGCGTGAGGGTATGGTAACATTCGGAATGATGGCGGCATTCTTGCAGCTGGTATCGCAGATACAACGTCCGATGGTGGACTTGAGCCGGCAGATTCCGGCTGCTATCCGGGTACTTACTTCGGCGGAGCGTTTGATAGAACTGACAGACTTGCCTTTGGAGGAACGGGGAGAGTCAGTTCGTCTGGAGGGAAACCTGGGTATCCGTATGCACGGAGTGAGCTATACTTATCCGGAGGGGAGCAAGGCTGTGCTGTCTGATTTTACGTATGATTTCAAGCCGGGTAGTCTGACGGCTATTGTGGGAGAAACAGGAGTCGGGAAAAGTACGCTAATCAGGCTGATTCTGGCTTTGTTGCGCCTGATAGAGGAGATATTGTATTTTATAACGGGCAGCAGGAGGTGGTAGCTTCACCGCTTACACGCTGCAATCTTTCCTACGTGCCTCAGGGAAATACGCTGGTAAGCGGTACCATCCGGGATAATTTGCGGATGGGAAATCCTCATGCCACGGAGGAGGAGCTGAAAGAGGCACTTTATCTGGCGGTGGCAGATTTTGTATTTGATTTGCCGGAAGGGATGGATACGTTATGCGGAGAGCGTGGTTCGGGGCTTAGCGAAGGGCAGGCGCAGCGTATTGCCATTGCACGGGGCTTGCTACGTCCGGGAAGTATCTTGCTGTTGGATGAGCCGACTTCTTCATTGGATAGCGAGACGGAAAAGCTGCTTCTGGCACGTCTGTCGGACCAGTTGCACGGTAAAACACTTCTTTTGATCAGCCATCGGGAAACGATTGCACAGCTTTGTACTTCTGTGGTCTGGATGAAAAAGCAGGAATAATTCTTATCAAGAATAAAGGCACTAAATGAAACGCCTTATTTCCAGTTGCGCACTGGAGATAAGGGCGTTTGTTTTTAGGGACTATTGGCTGATGGTTTTGCTTATAGTTTCACTACCAGCTTCTTACCTGAATAAGCTACTTTCTTGTCAGCTTTAACCATGACGGTTTCTGCTGACTGCTTGCCAGGCTGCATTAGCGTGATGCGGAAGTTGCGGCGTTTCAGCATCTTCGGGTATTCACCATTGCGGTCGCTGATGGTCAGTGTGCGTGAGGCATCGTCCCAGCTGAACTTGATGGTGGAGAACATACCCTTTTCGTAGTTGTAGTTATCAAACTCGTCTTCGTAGAGCACGAATTCGCCATTGGCTCCCGGGTAAACGCAGATGTCCAGGTTATCCCATTTCTTTTCAGTAGCGTACTGTACTTTCGGACCGAGCGGAAGGATACTTCCTGCTTTGATGTAAAGTGGCAGGATGTCAACCGGACATTCGCGCTGGATTTCCTGACCGCCTGCTACGGTTTCGTTAGTCCAGAAGTCAATCCATTGAGTACCTTTAGGCAGGTAGACTTTTACCGGAGCAGAAGCTTTCGCTACGTCGGGCACGGTAGTAACTCCCTTGTTGCCTTCTATTTTCTTGGTGTAAAGCGGTTCTGTTACCGGGCATACCAGAATGTTTTTACCGAACATGTATTCATCGTCCAGCAGGATAGCCTTACGGTCGTTGGCAAAGTCCATTACCAACGGACGCATCATGGTACCGTCTTCCTGTACTACGGCTCCATCTAAACTATATATATAAGGTAAGAGACGGTAGCGAAGTTCGATAATACGTTTCTGTGCATCATAAGCCCAGTCACCTTCCTTGCCAAAGAGGTCAATTTCATTCATCATCGGTGAAGAACAGTGGTTACGCATCAATGGCATGAAGCATCCCCACTGGAACCAGCGTACATGCAGTTCCTGATAAGCTACGTTAGTGCAGTCATTGTTGTATTCCCATCCGAAGAAACCTCCTAAGTCCGTGTTCCAGAACGGGATACCGCAAAGCGTGTAGTTCAGTCCGGCCGGAATCTGCTGACGGAGTACATCCCAGCTTGATACCACGTCGCCACTCCAGCTCAGGGCACCGTAGTGCTGCTGACCCAGATAACCGGAACGGGTCATCTGGAACACACGTTTATCGTCCGATACGGCACGCTGGTGTTCATAGATACCCCGGTTGTGGTCCAGCGGGAACGCATTGTGTACGGAGCGGAAAGACCCATCGGCTGTCATCAGGTCGAAGTCGCTTTCTTTTGGGTTCAGATGGTCGGGTTCTGTAGAGTCGGTCCACCAGGCATCGATGTTCATTTTATGCAGGTGCTGAGGTAACGCCAGTACAGGTCGCGGGCATCTTTGTTGAACGGGTCGTAAGGATGTGCACCTGATTTCGGAGGCCATGTTTCAAATTTCAGCAAGGCTCCCATCTTGTCCAGTTCCTTGAACTGGTCGGTCCATGGTCCGAAGCTGGCCCATACGGAAATCATCAGGTGCGCATTGTTCTTATGTACGTATTCCACCATTTCTTCCGGGCTTTTGAAACGGGGTTTCGGATAGCGTGCATTCTTGTCTTCTCCATTCGGAAGGTAGCGAAGTGCTTTCTTGTCGTCCATCTTGTTGATGTAGCGTGGATTCACGAATTTCATGGCATTCCAGTTGGAATCACATCCCCAGTACTGCCAGTCCTGTACGATACCATCCAGCGGAATCTGAAGTTTGCGGTATTTATCGAGTACGCCGCACAGTTCGTCCGGACTCTTGTAGCGTTCGCGGCACTGCCAGTAACCCATGGTCCAGAGCGGGAACATGGTAGCCTTTCCGGTCAGGTCGCGGATGCAGGCGATTACGCCATCCTGTGTACCGTCTTCGTACAAGAAATAATAATCAGAACAAAGTCCGACTTGTGAAGAAAAAGATGTTTCATACGGTGTGTCGCTGAAATCAGAGATACCTGGATTATCCCAGTACACGCCATATCCTTTTTCAGATGTAAAATAGGGGATACAGATATTGGTATTGCCGTTTGACAGGTGAATTTGCTGGTTGCGGTGGTTCATGGCTCCGCTCTGGCGTTGTCCTAATCCGTAGATAGCTTCTTCCGGTTCAAGGCTGAATGCCTGGCTGACGGTAAATGCGTCACGGTTTACGTCCTTGCGCGGAATGAAATTGGTACCTTCCACTTTTTCCTTTAACAGTGTTTCCCCTTTCTGGTCGGTGTAAGTCACCTTTCCGGTAACCACATCGAGTGTCACTGTCATTTTTCCGGAGGTCATGCATACCGTGTTTCCATTCTGTTTGTAGGAGATTTCTACCTTTTCCGGAGTCTTGATGACCGGATAACTTTTCTTTTCGGGCATTTCAGCCGAAGGATACTTTACGATGCGCACAATAGAAGGAGAGTAGAAAATCACTTCCCCGTTCAATGTGGGCTGTGCAGTCTGGAACTTTCCTCCCTGAGCGGTCTTTTCAAAAGTCTGACCGAAGGAAGACAAACAAGTGGCCAGTGCAGCAAGAAATAAAATCTCTTTTTTCATGTTGAACAAGTTTGTTTTTCGTTAAATCTGAATACAAAGGTTGCTGGTTCAAATGTAAAGAGATTCTTTCTAGAGCAGGAGAACAGAATGCGCCAAAGAACGGTATGAAATGCTTCAGAGAGGGGGCTGATTCATTTTTACCCCTCTTTTGATTCAGATGTATCCCCTTTTTCCTGCTGTTTCTGAAACTCGCTGGGGGTCATTCCGTATTCTTCCTTGAAGCAGGAAGTAAAATATTTCCGGTTGTAATAGCCTAATGCCAGGGCCACTTCGTTCACGGTGGTATGAGTATCTTTCAACATGCGGCAGGCATGTTGCATCTTCACGCGACGGATGTACTCTAATGGAGTAAGCCCCGTAATGGCCTTGAGCTTGCGGGTCAATGTGGAGCGTGACATGTTGACTTTTTCTGCCAGATGCTGCACGTCGAATTCAGCTTCACTCAAATTATCTTCTACCGCTTTCAGGATATTTCCTAACAGAATTTCATCCAGTTTGGCAAATTCCATTTCTGAAATACGGACTTCAGTTTGCGGAACAGGCTTTTCATCCAGGTAGGAACGCATTTTCATCAATTCCGCGCTGTCGGCATACAGTTCTTCATTTTTCAGCTTCATCCGGCGGAGGTAGAAACGAAGTCCGACAAAGATTCCGGCTATCACTACCAATATATAGAAGGCGATGGCCCACCCCGTCTGGTAGAAGGCAGGCAGACGCTCAATGTGAAGTCTCGTGACTTTCTCACTCCATATTCCATACCCGTCGGTCGCCTTCACCTCGAATACGTAGTTTCCGTGAGGCAGGTGCTTGTAGCTGACGGTATGTTGTCCTACGGTGGTGTAGTTCCATTCTTTATCCAGTCCGGCCAGGCGATAAGCATAACGTATTTTGCGGGCATTCAGGTAGTCAAGAGATGAAAAATGAATGTCCAGATCATATTCGTCCGGCTGGAGTGTCAGAGAATTTCCGTTCGCTATGGGTTTGCCCATGACGTACAGTCCGGTGATAAACGTCGGAATATCCTTGCTGGGCTGGTCAAGGCGGTCGGATGGAGTTACTGCACAGATGCCCGGAATGCCACCGAAATAAATCCGTCCGTCGTGTCCCTTGCAGATGGCTGTAGGGATGAACCGGCGGAGCAGCATGGAATTGTCGGTGGTAAGGTAGGTGGAAAACGAGTGGTTTTTCGGATTATACTCAATCAGTTTCTGGTTGGTGTCTATCCACAAATGGCCGTATACGTCAAACTCCAGCTGGTTGACAATATTTCCGTTCAACTCGCATAGCCGGGTATGATCCGTCAGTTTTTTTGTCTGCACATTCAAGGCATAGACTCCCCCTTCCTGCGTGCCCATCCAGATGAGGCTGTCTTCCTGCACACTCAGGCAGGTGATAGAGAGAGGTGAAAGAATCTTTCGGCATTCTCCCTTGGGAGACAACTGATAAAGCCCTTTATTCAGTGTTCCAATCCATAGATTTCCCCGCTTGTCTTCCTTGATGGCACTTACTAGTCCTAATGTATCGCAGATCGTATGCCATTGGTTGTTGTGTAGAGAAAAAGCAAACACTCCGTTGTTGGTACCTGCAAAGTGTGCCGTTATGGTCCTCGTAAGTCTGGGTAAAATGTCTTTGGGCCTTTTCTGGAAGACTCAGGGTGCGGAAGTGCTTCATTTGCATACCTTCCCGTCCGAGTTCATAGATAAGGTTGTGCCCTTCAGGTATCACCCATACATTTCCTTCCCTCCGAGCCTCGCTCATTTGCTTGATAGAACCAAGTGAAAGCGTTTTCAGCGCAGAGAAGTCGTGGTAGAGACTGACTGTATGGTTGGACAGGTCGTACAGCCCGAGTCCTGTCCGTTCCTGTGATATCCACATCTTACCTTCTCCTGCATCGCAGAGGGCCATGATGGCCGGTTGAAAGCGTACCCGCTGTGGCAGAGCTGGCAGGGAAAATTCTTCCGGAGCGTTTTCCGTAAAATGGATAATGAAGCTTTTCCCGTCAAAAGAGGCTACCCAGAGGTTTCCGTCTTTGTCCTGGTAAATTTCATTCAGCATGTTTCCATATTCAGCCGGCAGACGAAAATCCGTCTGGCGCAAGCAGCGGCGGGCTTCATCGTAGCGCATGGCTATCAGAGAACTTCGGGTAGTCATCCAGAGAATTCCTTCGCGGTTATCCTGCTCCAGGTATAAGATGTCTCCTTCTGCTTCTCCCATAGGATTTACGGGAAGCGGCGAATAGGTATAAATGGAATCTTTGGGTGCGGAAGGGTCGAAGAGCAACAGACCGTCGGAACTGGTGCCTACCCAGAAATAATTATGAGTACGGTCCTGAACGATGCAGGTCAGGTTTCGTCCTGAAGGCGGATTGGCATAACAGGTAAAAGTGTCTGTCTTTTTATCGTAGCGATAGATACCTTCCCTTCCTACGGTAATCAGAATCTGTTTCTGCCGGCTTTCGCAGAAACCGGCCATCCATGAGGGTTTTCCTTCATGGTCGTATAGCAGGTAGGTTTTCTGTAATTTCCCCTCAGTGTTGTATCTCAGCAGTTTATGCCCCGTAGCTACCCACATAGCCCCGTCGGATGTCTTTCGTATGCTGTAGATAAAACTTGTCTGTAGCCGTTCAGCGTCCAACGGTGTAACCTGTCTGCTGGTTTTGTCCAGCATGTAGGCTCCATGGTCGGTTCCAAACCAGATTCTTCCCCTCTCATCTTCGGCAATGGACTGGATGGTGTTGTCATTCAGCAGTCCCGGGGTATTGATGTCGGAACGGATGACGCTAATCTGGTATCCGTCGTCGCAGCAAAGACCGTTCACTGTGCCATACCACATCAGTCCTTCGCTGTCCTGAAAAATGCGGTGTATGGCACTTACCGGAAGCTGGGGCAGGGAAGGAACGGGAGTAATCCGGATATTCGAAGTGGCTTGTATGGTAATTTCTATCAGGCTGAAAATGAGTAAAAAACAATATCTTTTCATGGGCTTTTTCAGGACGCTAAAAAACGCAAGTGCGTTTGCTCTAAAACGCAAGTACGTTTTGATTGAAACGCAAGTGCGTTTTACCTAAAACACAAGTGCGTTTTAATTCAAACGCTTTGGCGTTTTCCTTTAAACGTAAGTGCGTTTTTTCAGGTATTTTGAACGAAAATCTCTTATAATTTATAATCGTTTGTTTATTAATGCTTTATCCGTTGTTTCGATATTCAAGCGGGCTCATTCCTACATAGCGTTTGAAGTATTTTCCGAAGAACGATACATTGGCAAAATTCAGTGAGTCGGAAATGTTCTGGATGGAAAGCTGGGAAGACTTCAATTGCGATTTGGCATCCATGATGACCATGGACGAAATAATGTCTACACAGGTCTTTCCCGTAATCTGTTTCACGGTAGTGCAAAGATGTGCATGCGTAATCTGTAGCTTTTCAGCATACCAGGCTACGTTTCGTGTCTGGTTGTAATGCTGCATGACCAGCTGGGCAAAGTTACGGCAAATCAGTTCACTTTTTGATAACGGATGTACTTCGTCGGTCTTGTTCCGATAGAGGATGGATATACCTTTATGTATGTCGGCATACAGATTGGTCGCGATTTCCGGTCTGATTTTCTCCGGAAGGAATTCATACATCTTGATAAGCAGCTGCATGTACTCCTCCATCATTTTGGCGCTTCTGGCTTTAGATTGATAACGGGACGCCCCAGTGTGATGTACATCGTATCCAAAAAGGAATGCGACTGAAGATTGTGTTCCATAAACTGAGAAGAGAATCCTCCGAAGTAGATGTTCAGGTCTCCCTTGATGTCGTTTATCTGAAAGATACTTCCTGGGGTAAGTACGATAAAGCCGTTGGGCTCTACTGTTATCTTGTTGAGATTGACCGAGGCTTCCACTTCTCCGGAAGTACAAAGTACGAAAATCTCGCATTTCAGGCGCACCGGATAGTTTCTGTACAGCCCTAACAGCTCTTTGCTGATGCCGGTGCCTACCAGCACTCTTCGGGCAGGTCTATTTTAGGTAATTCTTTTTCCATTTTATTCTGTTTTTATTTATTGCATGCTTCCACCACTCTTGTTGTCTCCGCCTGCCTTTACGTCATCGTTTGTAATGCTACGCTGTGTCTTTTTCACCTGGGTTTTCAATGCGCCGAACTGCCAGCTGATGCTGATACCGTATCTGCGTGAGGGATAACTGTTTTTTGACCATGAGCGGAACGTGTCTGTCCATACCTCATTGCTATAGGAGTTGTACTTCTGGAAGATATTGCTGGCAAAAAGTGAAATATTCAGCCGTTTGTCTTTCAGGAAAGAACGGTTCAGGTTGACACCGTAATAGTAGAAGGAAGAACCTTTTCCTTGCAGGGATATGTAAGGAGTGCTTCCGCCACCGTAGAAGCTGAGACGCAGCTCCCAGGGGATGGTCTGCTGTATGTTGGCAAACACCTCACCGGCAAATCCACTGTTGCGTGAGTTCAGCTCCTTACTCTGGAAGTCAGAATAGCTTCCGCTGGTATTAAGTGAGAGGCGGGTAGTGCTGCCCGGATTCCAGTTCATCCATAAGGCCAGGCGTGTGCGCTGGCTCTTGCCTACATTGCCGTAGGTGTTCTCCTGTACCCCATTGTTCATGAAGGAATAGCGTTCAATACCGTTGTTGGTAAACGTATAAGTAAGGTTGGCATTCAGGCTGAACTTGGCACTGAAGGTATTGAAGGTCATTCCAAGAATGTGTGCCTTTTCTGTGTCCAGGTCCGGATTACCGTAGCTGATGGAAGTCGGGTTGCTGGTATCGCGGAAAGGATTCAGGTACCATATTCCCGGACGGTTGATGCGCATGTTGTAGTTGGCACGCAGGGTAGCGCTTGTACCTAACATATAAGACAGATTCAGGGTAGGAACCACGTCATCGAATCCGGCTTTGAAATTGCGTTCGGGCATATAGTCATATTCCACGTCCATGAACGTATGTTCGTAGCGCACACCAGCTTTTGCTCCGAATTTCTTCCATTTCAACTGATAGTCAGCGTATGCTGCCAGGATGTGCTGTCCCTGCTGGTATTTGCTTGAAAGGTCCTGGTTGGCTTCCATTTCGCCTTGGCCATTTTCCAGAAAATACTGGCTGTCACTGTAGTTTTCACGGAAAATGTATTTCATACCGGCGTCTATGTAGTGCTTTTCATTCAGCGGATTGACATAATCAATCTGTGCCGTATGCTCTGCCGTATGCGCATCGTTGTCGAAATACTGGTGAAGCAGGTTGAAGGGTACGTCTTTCATTTCGTCATAGTCGGTATCGGCTTCATTGTTGTTCGGCGAGTTGTTGAACTTATAGGACAACGTGAGGTATTCTCCTTTCCGTTTAAAAGAATGCTGGTAGTCAGCATTGATACCGATGTTTCCAAACTGACTGATTGACCGGTTGAGAGTCTGGTAGCTATAGCGCTCCTTCCAGTCATTGTCGCTCATGATGGTACGCGAATCGCCGTGTGTGTCAAATTTCCCTCCAAAAACATTGGCTGAAAACGTAATCAGGTTCAGGGTGTCTATCTCATAACTTCCTTCAATGTTGCCAAACTGGAAATTCCCTGTACTCTTGGAAGAACCTTGTGTCAGCAGATGGCGGTAGTCGGTAGACGTAAAATCTTCACGTTCGCTGTCAGAAAGGCTGCGGGGCTGGTTCTGATGGTTGTATGAGTAGTTTCCGGTGAGGGTAAGCTTTCCTACCTGCACTGTTCCGTAGCCATATCCCGACAGTCCCATGTTATTGACATTGGCTCCGAGCGTAACATTGTATCCCTGCATCTTGGCATCGGTCGTAATGATGTTCAGGATACCTCCGATACCTTCTGCGTCGTATTTAGCTCCCGGTTCCGTTATCACTTCGATGGACTTGACGGAGTTGGCTGGCAGACTGCGGAGCACTTCCTTCGGGTTGTTGCTCATCAGCGTATTAGGCTTCCCGTTTACATGTACCTTGAAATTGCTGGAGCCGTTGACTTGTATGTTGTCCTCTCCATCGACGGTGACGAGCGGTACCTTTCGCAGCATTTCGAGGGTAGTGTTGGTTTTGGAGTCAGGATCATCTTCTATGCTATAAGAAATTTTGTCAATTTCTGCTTTTACAAGGGGTTTCTGGCTACTACTTCCACGCCTTTTAGCATTTGGGCATCATCGCAGGTATAAAGTGTGCCCAGGTCGGCCACCCGCTGGTTATTGGTGATGGTGAAACGGCGGACTACTGTACGTTTTCCTACCGAAGTGATTTGCAGGGTATAATTTCCGGTTTGCGGTAATTTCTCCTGAAATTTTCCTTTTGCATCGGTCACATTCATTCTGACCGGTTTCTCCGGCGATTTGTCGAGCGTAATGCGTATGGTGGCATAAGGTTCGCTTTCATGTGTCAGTGAGTCGACGAGTACACCTTTCACGGAAAATTGTGCGTGAACATTACAAATGCTTAGAATCAGAAATGTAAAGATGCCTGTAAATTGTGCAAGAATTTTGTGTTTCATAAAATAAGGTGTGTGGTTGCGGTTTTTGGTTTCTTGTTTGTTTCAAGTTGCCCAAAGATAGGGAAAAAATAAACTGCTTCTGTAGGTGGTAATTTAAAAATATGAAAAGGTGTGATAAAAGAAGTAATGGTATATTTTAAAAATAGACCATTGATGGGTTGTAAAAGTGCTACTTTTTAGTTAATTATCAAGGATATTTGGACAATTTCCTTTTGCTGGCTTTAAAAATCAGCCAAAAATAAAATAAATTAGACCTTGTGAGGATTTGGGAATTGGTGTTACTTTGCACACGGAAAAAATAGTGTTCCGTATAAGTTTAAAGAAACTGATATTTTTGATGTTTGCTGCAATGAATCTAAAAAAGAGAGTAATACTCATTTACAGCTTATTATCTTTGATTTTGGTGTCCTGCGCTAAAGAGGATACAGCAAAGAATAATGGAATGGGTACTTTTACAATGAAGCTGAATGCGACTAGTGAAGTGATAGGTCTGAATGAAAAATCGCGCGCAGAAGAAGCTGGTGAAGGTGAAACATTGATTCTGCCCGATGTGAATGATTTCTCGGTTAGCATTTCTTCTTTAGGAGAACAGGTTTGTGGATGGAGTTCTTACAAGGACATGTGCGAAGAGGAGATGCCTGAATTACGTGTAGGTACCTATCAGGTAAAAGCATGGTACGGAGATGTGTCAAAAGAAGGGTTTGAGTTACCTTACTTTGAAGGAAATCAGGAATTTTCTATAAAGAAAAATGAAACGACTCCTGTAGAAGTTACTTGTTATTTGGGCAATGCTCAAGTGAAAGTTAACTATACTGATGAGTTTAAAAACTATTTTTCTGATTATTCTGCTGTCATTGCGACCTCATTAGGAAATGAGGTGGAGTATGTAAAAGATGAGACTCGGGCTGCCTATTTCTCTCCGGGAGAGTTGATTGCAAAGGTAAAAGTGAAAAAGTCCGGCCAGTCAACAGAGGCTGTTTATCAGGCTAAAGTGTTTACTGCAGAGTCTCGCCATATCTATACGCTGACGTTGGATGTGGATGCGGGTTCGGCTACTATGACGGTTTCTTTTTCTGAGGATGTCGCAGGAGAAGAAGTCCGATTCGACGTGTCGGATGCAGCTTTGAATGCACCGGCACCTTATTTTAAAGCTAATGGTTTTACTGAGAGTGTTCCTTTTCAATCAATCGAGGGGGCAGAACCGAAAGAGCAAGTTACTGCTTATGTGAATGCGGTTGCGGGTATCCAGTCTTGCCGTCTGACTACCACGTCGGGTTTTCTGTCGGGAAAAGGATGGCCCGATGTAGTAGACTTGGCTGCACCCGGAAAATATGCCTCAATTTTAACGGAGATGGAATTGGAAACCAAAGGATTGGAGGGTAATCGTGACCAAATGGCTCAGGTGAATTTTACCAAATTGATAAAGAACTTACCTACAGGTGGCAATCATATATTTAAACTGGAGGCTACGGATGTGTATGGCAAGGTTTCAGATACTCCGCTGGTGCTGACTGTGACTCCTCAAGGATGTGAGTTCTCGGTGGCTGCGTCTACGGTAGAGGCTCCTTTTTACGGGAATACTTGTCAGGTAAATGTATCATTTAAAGATGGAGATCCGGCAAATGTACATTTTCAACTGGCAGAAGGAAAACAGGATTTGGAATTTGTGCGTGCTGAAGAATTATCTTCAAAAGATGGTTTGAAGGTCTATACGGTTTATTTGAAGGCTCCTGAAACGGTGAAGTTTATAAATCCATTTAAAGTTTCTGCATCTTACTTAAGTTATATAAAAGAAACAGGAGAACTTCCTGTGAGTATGGGTATTTTAGTGGATAACCCAGGGGACGTGTGGGCTAAGAAAGCTGTGTTTCATGTATATAATGAAACTGCTTTGGCTGATATAAAATTGCAGAGACAACAAGGAGATGTTTGGACGGATGTGACTACAGAATCTAGCGGAAGCTATAGTTTGGTAGCGAAAGGATTGGACTCTGGAACGTCATTGAAACTTCGTGCAGTAAAAGGTGAGGAGTATTCTAATTCTGTGGATATTACGACGGAAGAGGAATTGCAGGTGCCTAATGCGGGATTTGAAGATTTTTATGATGAATATGTATGGAAAGGAATAAATGTTACAGGTGGTAATGTGGATATGTATACTTTTTATCCTTATGCAAAAGGAGAAACAGATCCTTGGTGGAGTAGCCGCAATGCTTTAACAACAGCCGAAGAGGGAGCTGGAGATTTCTCTTATTACTATATTGTTTATCCTGCCACAACTTATGTGAATTCATCTTGGGCTGCAAGTTCAAAAGTGGGGTTACCTACGGTGCCGTGTTCCGGAGATAAATCTGCGGAAATAGCTTCTATCGGATGGGGAAAAGGAAGCACTTGTACAACAGGATTGTTAGGTAATAAAATGTCTTGTAAAAAAACGATTGCAGGTGCTTTATTTATAGGTACCTATACAAATGGAGAGGAACATCATGGGCATGAGTTTTCTTCACGTCCTCAAAAAATGACTTTTTCTTATCGTTTCCATTCTTATAACTCAGAGTCTGCTTCCGCAACAATTCGTTTGGAACATCGAGATGGAGACCTGATATACGTGTTAGCTGAAAAAGAGTTAATACTTACTCCTGATATGGTTTCTAATGAGGTTCAAACTGGGGAGTTGGCGTTGGATTATAATGAACAGAGCAGTAAATATAAAGCTACTCATATTTCAATTTCATTTTTGTCTTCAACAGCTGATTCACCGGCTTATGAACCATTTTATGTAGCAGATAATTGGAATGGAAATCGTTATTCTCGGGCAATAGGTAACGTATTGGTTATTGACGATGTAAAATTAATTTATGAATAAAATAAACCTAACTTATATGAAGAAACAGATTTATTTCTTGTTAAGCTTGTTCGCAGTTGTTTTATTGACAGCAGCTTGTCATAGTGAAAAGGTGGATTATGAAATAAAGCAGGAAGGACAGTTGAACTTGTCTTCTTTGCAGTTGACTCCTAATACAGACCCGCTGGTTACAGAATCACGTGTAGCGGCAGAATTAAATGATTATATTGTGGAAGTGTATACTGAAGCGGGAGAACTTGTGAGTTCATGGAAGTACGCTGAGATGCCGGAAGTGTATACACTGAAAACAGGGAAATATAAGATTGTGGCACATGCTCCTGTTACGGAAGGTGCGGCTTTTGATACACCTTATTGTGAAGGAGAATCAAAGGTGTTTGAAATTACGCAAGATAACTTGACGGATGTGGGAGAAGTGGCATGTACACTGCATAATGTGAAGGTTACTATCAATTATGCTGATAATCTAAAACCTTTATTGGGCGATGATGCGAAGGTGACAGTTAAAATAGGTTCGGAGTCACTGGAATATGGAAAGGATGAAACTCGTTCGGGGTTCTTTCATTGTACAGAAACGAATACGGTTGATGTGATTTTTTCTGGTACAGTGGATGGAGTTGCGGAGAATGTAACCAAATCGTATACAGGTGTAGCGTTGGGCACAGAACTGATAGTTACATATAATTTGATTGATGCGGTGTTTGTGGATCCTGGTACAGGAGGAAGTGCTTCTGTAAACGGTTTAAAACTGGATGCGACTTGCACATCGGTAACTATAGAGGGATCGGTTCGTCCTGAAGAAGATGAAATTTTAGATTTTGGAATTCCTTCCATTGTAGGAGAAGGGTTTGATTTGAGCCAGCCTGTCACGGATTTGTCTCAGGAAGTGGTAGTAGACTTACTGGCTCCAGAAGGGGCAGCACATGTATTTGTGGAAATAACTTCTGATAATGCGGAATTTAGTGGAGTATTGCAGAAATGTTCCTCAGAATCCTTTTGATTTGGCTGAACCTGGTGAGGCTGAAGAAAATTTAAGTAATTTAGGTTTACCTATAAAGGAAGAAGTGATTGGTCAGCAGAAAGTTGTTTTTGATGTGACTCAGTTTGTTGGCTTGCTGGATGGGTTCCCAGGTGTTCATCAGTTTAAGTTAACTGTAGAAGATGTGAATGGAGAAAAGGCGGAAGCTACTCTGACAATTGACAGTAGTAATGCACAGTAAATTTAGGAAGTGATGAAAAAAGTATTCTTAATAATTGGAATCATCTTTTCGCTTTGTGCTTGCCGGCAGGAAAATCGTTATTTGGGTGAAGGAGAAGGGGCATTGAGTCTGCAAGTGACGATGGGAGAAGCTGTGGAGGTAGTATCCAGGACATCTCTTGAAAATGAAGAGATAGAAGCCTTGAAAAATGATTGCAAGGTACGTATTTATGAAGGCGATAAGTTAATACGAAAATATTCCTCCTGGAGTTCTGTGCCTGAGAAAATAGATTTGTCAGCAGGTACAGATTACCGGGTTCGGGTCGTTGCGGGTGATTCGGTCTCAGCTTCATTGGATAAGAAATATTATGAGGGAGTAGAGACGTTTTCTGTAGTTGATGGCCAGACAACTTCTGTGGAGGTAAACTGTAATATTGCCAATACGTTGGTGAAGGTGAATTTTAGTGAGGAGCTGAAAACGTATTTGGCTTCAGGTGCTGTGACTGTGTCGGTTGATGCAGGCAATGGTGCTTTAGATTATAATTGGAGTGAAGAAGGAACGGAGTCTCCGGTGGGATATTATATGCTTCCTTCAGGGAAAGAATATTTGACTTGTGTCTTTAATGCTACCACAAAAAATGGGAAGAAAATAACTCAGACAAATAAGATAGAGCCGGCTAAGGCTTCTACCTTATATACGCTAACCTATGCGCTTAGTACTGAGGAACCTGAGCATCCTACTGATGAAGGTGGAGCGTTTTTTTCATTGAAAGTAGATGAAACTCCACTTTATACACAAGAGGAAGAGATTGGCATTTACCGTCGTCCGGTAATTCGCGTAATGTCGGGAGAAGAGGAAATCAATACAGATTCTCCTTGGTTTCTTAGCTTGAACTCTTCTGTATCTCCCCAAATAATTATGTCTGGTTCGTCAACTTTGACGACAGCTTCTGTAGAGGGAACATTATTGGAAAAGTTGGGACTCTCAGGAATTATTGATTTGTTATCGGAAGAGTCAGTTGGAGCGTTACAGCAGAAGGGAATTACCTTGACAATTCCTGCGGAAGCTCAGGGAAAACAGATTGTCATGGATTGGGGGAACTCATGGAATGAACTGCTGAAAGAAGAAACGATGTATTCATTGAGATACGTACTGGCAGATGAACAAGGAAAACAACGTGAACTTGACTGGCAGATTGTGGTATCGGATATGAATGTTCAGGCGGTTGAAATCCACGTTTTGAGACTTGGGCAGATAGAACGGTCTTTTATGGAGAAGTGATTGAAGGGCATACTCCAGGAGCAGAAACGGTATATAGTTTCCAGTATCGTAAGAAGGGAGAAGAAGCTGGAGTCAGAACATTCCGGCTGTTCTTTCTGGGCAAACAATCAAATCAGATGTATTGAAGGGACTTACTCCGGGAACTACATACGAATATCGTATTTTAGAGGATACGAAGATTTCAAATATGATTTGTGAAGTGACTACAGAAAGTGTTTTCCCTTTAGATAATAATAGTTTTGAGTATACGTCAAGAGACGGAAAAGTATTAAGAATTAGTCCGGATCCTTCTAATTATTGGTGGGATAGTGGTAATGAAGGTTCTGCTACGTTAGGTGTAGACGTGACTTATCCGGATACTTCCGTGAAGCATTCTGGAAATCAATCTTTGAAATTGCAATTCTCAGTATGTATTCATTCTTGGGTTTTGGAAATTTGCAGCAGGAAATTTGTTTGCAGGTGAATTTTTAGGTACAGAAGATACTTATTATGGGATACTTGGATGGGGAAGAACTTGTGCGACGCGTCCGTTGGCTTTACGGGCATGGGTTCGTTATACTCCAGGTACAGTTGATTATACAGAGACTGATAAAATCAGTAAAGGTGATAAGGATAAAGGTATTATCTATATTGCTGTAGGAGACTGGGTTTCTGATGATGCAAATTATGGATCACAATGGCCGGTTGTGGTTCGTACAAAGGGACCTAAATTGTTCAATCCTAAAGATACAGGCACTATAGGATATGGTGAGATGATATTTACAGACAATGTAGGATTAGATGAGAATGGAGGAATGAAAGAAGTTATCATTCCATTGGATTATGATAATTATGGAGGAAGAACGCGTATACCTACCCATATTATAATAGTTGCTTCTGCAAGTCAGTACGGTGATTATTATTCTGGAAGTACTAGCAGTGTGATGTGGCTTGACGACCTGGAGTTGATATATGAAGAAAGTAAATTACCTGAAAATTTGAGATAAGTGAAGAAATTTATATTCCTTTTAAGTCTCTTGTGCTTGACCTTGTCGGTTCAGGCGCAAGAGGAAAAGAAAAAGATAGCCGATAACGTATTTGTGCCTAAAGGACAATGGATTGTGGGTAGTTCTGTGTCATATTCTGAGCATACAGAAGAAAACTATCAGTTTTTGATTATTGATAAGTTCAATTCCGATGGATATTCTTTTAAAGTAAGTCCGTTGGTAGTTTATGGTTTGAAAGATAACTTAGCTATGGGAGGACGTTTTTCTTATGGGCGTACCTTGACCAAATTTGATAACCTGAATTTTGATTTGGGAGATGATCTTTCTATTAACTTGAACGATACGTATGAACTGACGCATTCATACACTGTAATGGCTATCATGCGAAATTACATAACTTTGGGAAGTAGCAAACGATTTGCATTGTTTGCAGAAACACAGTTGAAATTTGGAGGTAGTCAGTCAAAACTTGTGACTAAATCAGGGCAGGAAGTGAGTGGAACCTATTCCACTTCTACTGATTTGGGTATTGGTGTTTCTCCGGGTATTGTTGCTTTTGTAAATAACTATACGGCTGTAGAAGTGAGTGTGGGAGTTCTTGGTGTGGATTTTGGTAAAGTACATCAGAAAAAAGACCAGATTTATACTGCAGATCGTTCTTCCAGTTCTGCAAATTTTCGTATTAACTTATTTTCTATTGGCTTAGGTATAGCCTTTTATTTGTAACAGAATGAGAAAGATAATATTATTCCTTTTCTTGTGCTTGGGAATAGGTGTGCAGAAAAGTTTGTCTCAAGTGCGTGATACGATTGTGATACATGATACGGTATATGTTGAGAAACCTAAGAAAAAACCGATAACTGTAGAATCGAACAATCTGATAAAGATGAAAGCGATTGGTCGTTATGATCGTGGAATCTTGAACTATCGTTTTGTTCCTAAAGGGAAATGGATTGGAGGATTAACCTTCTCGTACGTGAACTTGGACAGTGATAATAGCAGCATGTTGTATGCTATTTTGGGTGATATGGATGCTACGTTTACAATGAAGTCAATTCATCCGTTTGTGGGATATGCACTGAGAGACAATGTGGTAGTGGGAGCTAAGTTTGGTTACAGCCATATTGTGGGTGATTTGGGTAATATAGATTTGAATCTGGGAGATGATTTGAGTTTTAATATAGGAAATATGCGTTATACGGAAGATATGTATTCTTTCGGGGTTTTTAATCGCTCTTATGTGGGATTGGATGAAAATGGAATATTCGGATTGTTTAATGAAACAGCTTTGACTTATAAGCGGGGAACATCGAACTTTTCAGATGGAGAAGGAGATAGTATGACTCATACGGAGACAGATGTGAATGAGATACATCTGGGGATTAATCCGGGAGTAGCTGTTTATATTACTAAAAATGTGTGTGCAGAAATGTCCTTTGGAGTTGCCGGATTTAAGTATCGTTGGGAGAAACAACGGGATGAGTCAGGAGAGGTTGGAAAAAGGAATAGTAGTGGCGCTAATTTTAAGATTAATCTTTTTAATATTAATATTGGTATAACCTTTTGTATGTAGTTATGTGGAATACATTATATAGAATTGCTATTAGTATAATGCTGGCTGGTACTCTAAGCTGTTGCATCAAAAATGATATACCTTTTGCTAAGGTACCTCTTTCTATTACAGGTATAGAAGTTGAGGGACAGTCGGGAAGTGCGGTCATCTCGGAAAGTGAAAGTACTGTGACGGTTACTTTGCAGGAAACGGTAAACCCTAAAAAGGTGATGTTGAAAACTTTTACTTATACAGAAAAGGCTTCTTCTACTTTGACTGCCGGTACAGAGATAGATTTAAGTCAGCCTTATGAGGTTACTTTATCCCTTTATCAGGATTATAAATGGAAAATAATTGGGAATCAGCCTATAGCACGTCGCATGATAATTGATGGGCAGCTTGGAAATTCGGAGTTTGATGTGAAAAATCATTTAGCTACTGCTTCAATTCGAAAGAGTGCTGATTTAAAGGATATTGTTTTGTCTGATTTAAAATTGGGACCAGAAGGAGCTTTAAATGACGGAGTGAGTGGAACTCCGGAGGTTCAATGGACATTTTATCGTGATTTTGCCCAGGCATCTGTACATGTGACTTTTAGTGATTTTGTGGATGAGACTTGGACTCTCCGCGTTTACAAAAGTGATAAGGATGTGGTTACAGAATCTGCTGATGGATGGGTTAATGTGGCATGGTTATATGGTGCTGGTGTGGCCGAAACTGAATGTGGCTTTGATATTCGTGAAGATGGAAGTGAAGACTGGACACGTGTAGATCAGAAGTATGTGACCATGGATGGAGGTCAATTTACAGCTCGTGTCCCTCATTTGAAGGCGAATACTACTTATGAATGTCGTGCTTACTCTGGCGATCAGGTCGGAGATGTGGTAACTTTCTCTACTACGGAGACAGGATCTGTACCTAATATGGGATTTGAAGACTGGCATCAGGAAGAGAAGGTGATTTGTCCATGGGCACAGGACGGGACTCGATTCTGGGATACTGGAAACCATGGAAGTACTACGTTAAGCGAGAAAGATAATATTACATTATCTACAGAAGACATTCGTCCTAGTAGTACAGGGAAGTTGGCTGCTGTATTGAAATCTCAGAAAATTGTAGTAAAATTTGCTGCTGGAAATCTATTTATTGGTGAATATAAGGAGACAAAGGGAACTAATGGCGTTTTAGGTTTTGGAAGAAGTTTTACTTCCTATCCGACTCGTTTAAAAGGTTATTTTAAATATCAGACTGCTTTGATTACAGAAGCTATTGATAAATATGCTTCATTAAAGAATCAACCGGATACTTGTATCGTATGGGTAGCTTTAGGTGATTGGGAACTTCAGGAAAATCCTAATAGTGGTGAAAAAACTGCGGTGGAAGTGCAGACGGATGACAAGGGAACAGGAAAGTACTTTGATAGGAACGATTCGCATATCATAGCTTACGGTGAGATGACATGTGGAGAAAATGTAAATGAATACACTCCTTTCTCTGTGGAACTTGAGTATAGGGCAACGAATAGGAAACCTACAGCCTTGCTGATTGTTTGTTCTGCCAGCAAATATGGAGACTATTTTACAGGGGCTCCAGGGGCTACTATGTGGGTGGATGATTTTAGCTTGGAATATGATTATGATGATTAGTCAGTAAGGGTATTGTAAAAGAATTGTAGCTGAATTTAGCTATACCATGGTAAACAAGTGTATTACTTTATTTGTTAGTAATAGATGTAACAAACTGGATGCCAGGGATACCAGTCCCACGGGAGATGGAAGAACGTGCTGGGAGGCTTCTTCTTCGAACCTGATGCATTGGTGGCTGAATGCGAACCGTGATTATGTGGAACGTTATCTGGAATACAAACGTCGTCTGAACCCGGATTTCTCGATTCCTTCGGCTTATCCGGATTCAAAGCATAGTGAGATTTATCAAGATTCAAGAACCGTTTTGGCAATAAGTCGGGGTATATCGTATCGGGTGTAAACTGATTCTTGTCAGGAATCTGCAACTGGGTGATGTATCCTCAGAATGTGCCGGAACAGGAAAATGCGGGCTTCTTTTTTGAGGTGTTCGGTCGAAATTCGCTGGTGAAGCAGTATGGCAACGGTATATGACGAAGGAGGAGTTTAATAACGCCATCAAATTGGCAAGGAAGCAGGGAATGGCCGTCGGACTGGATATTTTTATTCAGGGAGGCGGGCATGCCATAAATCTTTGGGGAGCTGAGTTCGATGAGAAGGGAGAGGTGAGTACGATTTACCTGTAGATAACAACGATGGAAATTTGGGTGACTGGATTTACAAGGCTAAAATTGTGTATGAACAGGATGCTTCAAGCGGAGCATTGTTTACTTATATGAAGTGGGTTTATAATGAAGACTTGAAGATAAAAATTATGGATTTGGTACTGTTGGATAAAGGTATTTTTTATTGGGAGTCATTCTTTAAAAACAAAAACGGGTGAAACTTGAAAGTTCAAGTCCCACCCGGATTTATAAATTAAGAATTAAAGTTTTATACAATTCCCTGAGCTATCATAGCGTTAGCTACTTTCATGAATCCGGCTACGTTAGCACCCTTCACATAGTTGATATAACCATCGGGTTCTGTACCGTATTTCACGCAAGCTTCGTGGATGTTCTTCATGATGCTCTTCAGCTTTTCGTCTACTTCTTCCTGGCTCCAGCTCAGCTTGATAGAGTTCTGAGTCATTTCCAGACCTGATACAGATACACCACCTGCATTGGCTGCCTTACCCGGAGCGTAAAGAATCTTCGCATCCTGGAATACGCGGATTGCTTCTGGAGTAGAAGGCATGTTGGCTCCTTCTGATACAGCAAATACACCGTTTGCTACCAGTGCTTTAGCATCATCACCGTTGATTTCATTCTGAGTGGCAGAAGGAAGAGCGATGTCTGCTTTTTCATTCCATGGACGAGCACCAGCTACATACTTGCAACCGTATTTTTCTGCATATTCACGGATACGTCCGCGGTAGAGGTTCTTCAATTCCATGATGTAATCCAGTTTTTCGCGGTCGATACCATCCGGATCATAGATGTAACCGTCAGAGTCGGACATGGTAACAACTTTAGCACCCAACTGAATCAGTTTTTCTACAGTATACTGTGCTACGTTTCCTGAACCAGATACCAAGCAAGTCTTACCCTTGATGTCAATGTTACGGGTTTTCAGCATTTCCAGCAAGAAATAGATGTTACCGTAACCTGTAGCTTCCGGACGAATCAGTGAACCACCAAATTCACGGCCTTTACCAGTCAATACACCGCTGAATTCGCGAGTCAGTTTTTTGTACATACCGAACATGTAACCTACTTCACGACCGCCTACACCTATATCACCGGCAGGAACGTCGGTTTCAGGGCCGATGTGGCGCCACAATTCCAGCATGAATGCCTGGCAGAAACGCATTACTTCTGCATTTGACTTGCCGCGTGGAGAGAAGTCAGATCCACCTTTACCACCACCCATCGGAAGAGTAGTCAGTGAGTTCTTGAAGGTCTGTTCGAATGCCAGGAACTTCAAAATTCCCAGGTTTACAGAGCTGTGGAAACGGATACCGCCTTTGTACGGGCCGATAGCGTTGTTGTGTTGTACACGGTAACCCATGTTGGTCTGGATGTTACCTTTGTCGTCCATCCAAGTGACACGGAACTGGTATACGCGATCTGGAATACACAGACGTTCAATCAAGTTTACTTTGTCGAATTCAGGGTGTTTGTTGTATTCCTCTTCGATAGTTCCTAACACTTCTTCTACTGCCTGATGGTACTCAGGTTCATTGGGGAATCTTCTTTTCAGATCTTCCAGAACTTTAGCTGCATTCATAATTAAAAAAGATTATCTGTCTTATTTATTGGTTTTGAAAAATCACAGTAATATGTTTCTTCTTGTTTGATGTGCCAAAAATATAGATAAAAATTTATTTATGCAACAATAAATCAAGAAAAGTGAGAAAAAAGCGTCAAAAATCCCTTTTTATCTATTTATTCGTGTTTATTTGTTTCTGCTTTTAAGGGATTTAATTACAGGGATAAACACCAAAGCTCCTGATATGAGAATCATAATGACAAGTGGACCGTCAATTTTGGGAGTAGAGGTGAGTACTAAAAAGCAAAGTGCAGCCCAGCATAAAGTAAGTACGATACATTGTGTATGATTGAGTGGTTTTCTCATGGTTTATAGAAAAATAATACACGGAGGAACGGTGGCAAGGGTGAATGTTTTGGCTTGCGGCTGTTCCTCCGTGTAAGGTGAAATAATTCAGTAATGTTTATTGTGCTTTCTTCTTCTTGTCGACAATGGCATCAATGCAGGCGATAGCTGTGATATTGACAATATCGCGTACAGAGCTTTCAATGTCGGTGAAGTGAATTGGTTTGTTCAATCCCATCTGAATCGGGCCGATTACTTCGGTTTCACTCATGCTTTGGATGAGCTGGTAGGTTGCATTAGCTGAACTCAGGTTGGGGAATACCAATGTGTTTACTTCTTTTCCTTTTAAGCGTGTGAAAGGATATTTCTCATCACGAAGGGCATTGTTCAAGGCGAATTTCACTTGCATTTCACCGTCAATAGCCAAATCCGGGTATTCCTGATGCAGCTGGTTGATGGCTTCGTGTACTTTTGCCGGACTTCCTTCTGCGTCGGAACCGAAGTTTGAATAAGACAGCATAGCCATTACCGGTTCCTGGTTGAAGAAACGTACAGCCTTGGCCGACAGTTTGGCAATGTCTATCAAGGTATCGGTGTCCGGATGACGGTTAATCAATGTATCGGCAATGAAATAAGTTCCCTTCTTGGAGTTCAGAATATGCATGGTACCGAAATGTTTGTATCCCGGTTGGATACCGATAACTTCCTTGGCAACCTTGATCGTGTTGGAGTACTTGGTGTACAATCCGGTTACAAAGGCATCTGCTTCGCCGGTTTCCACCATCATCATACCAAAGTAGTTGCGTTCGAACATCTTATCGTTTGCTTCTTGGAAGTTGGCTCCTTCGCGGGCACGTTTTTCGCAGAGGATGCGTGCATAGCGTTCGCGACGTTCTGATTCGCGGTCGTGACGCAGGTTGACAATTTCAATGCCTTCCAGACTCAGGTCAAGTTCCTTGGCTAATTTTTCGATGCGTTCTTCGTTACCCAAAAGAATCGGATGACAGATACCTTCTGCTTTGGCTTCTACTGCTGCTTTCAGCATGTTCGGATGAATACCTTCGGCAAATACCACGCGCTGCGGGTTGCGGCGAGCTGTTTCATACAACTGGCGGGTCAGCTTGTTTTCCTGTCCCATCAGTCTCTCAAGTGATTCTTGTATTCATCCCAGTCGGTAATCTGTTTGCGGGCTACACCTGATTCCATGGCAGCCTTAGCTACGGCCATAGATACTTCGGTAATCAAACGTGGGTCAACCGGTTTCGGAATAAAGTATTCAGGTCCGAAAGTCAGGTTGTTCACATGATAAGCTTCGTTGACAACGTCGGGTACAGGTTTTTTAGCCAGGTCGGCAATGGCATGTACGGCTGCCAGCTTCATCTCTTCGTTGATGGCAGTGGCACGCGTATCAAGTGCACCGCGGAAGATATAAGGGAATCCGATAACATTGTTTATCTGGTTCGGATAGTCAGAACGTCCGGTTGACATCAATACGTCCGGGCGGGAACCATGGCATCTTCGTATGAAATTTCCGGAGTCGGGTTAGCCAAAGCAAATACGATAGGATGAGAAGCCATGCTGCGTACATATCCTGACTCAGCACGTTACCTCTGGAAAGGCCGAGGAATACATCGGCTCCCTTGATGCTTCTGCCAGTGTGTGGATGTCGGTACGGTCAGTAGCAAAGAATTTTTTCTGTTCGTTCAGGTCTGTACGTTCTTTGGAAATCACCCTTTACTGTCGAGCATGACAATGTTTTCCAGGCGTGCACCGAGAGCTACATATAATTTAGTACAAGATACGGCAGATGCGCCGGCACC
>ENA-OQAZ01000080-OQAZ01000080.1-human-gut-metagenome-genome-assembly--contig:-NODE-80-length-45251-cov-8.953329_pt1 | contig 45251 bp, 38 predicted proteins | sample MGYA00242737_ERZ504531 | MGnify/ENA primary metagenome ERZ504531 (study PRJEB26092, sample SAMD00036244) | human gut metagenome | host: Homo sapiens | study: EMG produced TPA metagenomics assembly of... | reverse complement strand
GCTGTTCGCCCATTAAAGTGGCACGCGAGCTGGGTTCAGAACGTCGTGAGACAGTTCGGTCTCTATCTATCGTGGGCGTATGAAATTTGCGTGGCTCTGACACTAGTACGAGAGGACCGTGTTGGACCGACCTCTGGTTTACCGGTTGTGCCGCCAGGCGCATCGCCGGGTATCTAAGTCGGGATCGGATAAGCGCTGAAAGCATCTAAGTGCGAAGCCGGCCACAAGATTAGATTTCTTGAGGGTCGTTGAAGACGACAACGTTGATAGGATGCAGGTGTAAAGCTGGAGACAGCAAAGCCGAGCATTACTAATTGCCCGTCAGCTTTCCTTATCCGCGCGGAGCGGATGGAAACAGTCATCGGAAAGGATGATATATACGTTTAGCAGAAACAAGTGCTGAAGTTGCTTGCTTGTGAGTCATGAATATATAAAGGTATTCAGGTGACTATTGCACGAAGGTTCCACCTCTTCCCATTCCGAACAGAGAAGTTAAGCTTCGTCACGCCGATGGTACTGCGCAAGTGGGAGAGTAGGTAGTCGCCGTTTTAACAGAAGTCCTGAGGCAGAAACGCTTCAGGGCTTTTTTTGTATCCGTAACCCGGATTTTATTGTATCTTTGTTTTAGGTTTTAAAATATATATTTTATGGATACAATCTTACCTTATGCACTGTTGTGCTTCACCTCTTTTTTTACGTTGACAAATCCCTTGGGTACAATGCCGGTCTTTTTGACAATGACGAATGGTCTGGAAGAAAAGGAGCGACAACATATTGTGAAAAGAGCTACAATCATTTCTTTTATTATACTGATAGCATTTACATTTTGCGGACAGTTCTTGTTTAAGTTTTTCGGAATATCTACCAATGGATTTCGTATTGCAGCAGGTATTATCATCCTGAAGATTGGCTATGATATGTTGCAGGCACGCTATACCAATACGAAGTTGAAAGACGAGGAAATCAAAGCTTATGCAAACGATATTTCAATCACGCCGCTCTCCATTCCGATGCTGTGTGGACCGGGAGCTATTGCCAATGGCATTATCATGATGGATGATGCACGTACATGGGGTTTGAAAGTTACTCTTGTTTCCGTAATAGCTTTGGTGTATATACTTACTTATATTATTCTACGTTTATCTACGAAACTGGTTCGCATTATTGGGGAAACTGGTAATAATGTGATGATGCGTCTGATGGGGTTGATTCTGATGGTAATTGCAGTGGAATGCTTTGTCGGAGGAATGCGTCCGATTTTGATTGATATCATTCAAGGAAGCCGTTTGTAGATAATAATTTATTATAATTTGTATTTTGAACATATCAAATCATAATTAATGTGTATTTCTTGCTAATATTCTGTTATTCGCTTTGTTTGACCGGATTAAATTGTTACATTTAATTCGAGAAAGGATTTTCAGTACCTTCTTTTTATTAACTTTTAAAATTTGATTTTATGAAAGTGCTATTAGTCGGTCTGGAACGTGTCGGAAAGCTGTTCTCAATGGAGTCTCTTTTTAAGAAGAAACTCACCGAAGCTGACATGACCGATGTGGAGGTGGTAACAGCTGAGATGACAGAATTTGGTTCTCCGGGAGGGAGAAAGTTGGAACGGAGCATGAACGAAGCTTTACGTGATGAAGCCGACTTCGTAGTAGTAATGGAGCCGTGGCAGAAAGATTTGCTGACTCGCTTTATGGATTATCGTAATTGGCACAAAATTCATTTGTTTGCAGATATCTGCAAACGCAAGTCTAAAGCCGATATGCCTTCATGTGATGTGGATTTTGGTTATAGGAATGGCAATGAGGAAATGAATGACGGATGTCGGAACTTATTGGAAGGTTTGAAAATGCTTTTGAGAAAACGTGAGTCGGATTCTTCCGACTTAGCAATGGTTTAAAAATACCGTTAGTTGTTATGATTCAATTTGTGTAGAGAAGCCCTGAATAACTATAGTTCGGGGCTTTTCTGCGTTTAAAAGAATTCCAGTACGAAGGTAGTATTCCATCCGTTAGTTTCTGCTTTTAGCAGGCTTATACTGCCGTTGGAAAGCTTCATAATCTGTCGGGAAAGAGAGAGACCGATTCCGCTACCTTCTTTTTTAGTGGTAAAGAACGGTATAAAGATTTCTTCTGCTTCCTTTTCAGGGATGGCAGGACCATCGTTGCTGACATAGACTAAGATATGTTCTTCCTTGGTGGAATAGGCTCGAATGTGGATTTTTCCTTTTTTTTCTCCAATAGCTTGTGTGGCATTCTTGAGAAGATTGATAAGTACCTGGCGAATAAGGTTAGGGTCGGCATACAGCATCAGGTCGTCCGGCTCAATCTGGAGTGTCAGCTGAATGTGCGAGGGGATTAAGTGGATACTTTTCACCTGAAGAAGGAGTTCTTTCAGATAGAACGGCTCCGGTGAAGGTTTCTGAAGCGCAGAAAACTTCCGGTAACTGTCTACAAAGGAAATAAGTCCGGTAGAGGTTTCATGAATGGCACGGATACCTTCGTAAATCGGACTATCAATTACATCTTTTCGTAGCAGGAAGGTTTCACTCAAAGAGGAAATTGGAGCGATGGAGTTCATGATTTCGTGTGTCAGTACCCTGGTCAGTTTTATCCACGATTCAAGTTCTTTCGTGTCCATTTCGTTACGAATATCGTTCAGGGTAAGAATCTTTACTGTATTTCCTCCTAATTCCATAATGGAAGCACGCACTAACAGTTGGATTTCCCCTTTGGAGGTAGCATATTGCAGGTTGCACCGTTCACCGGCAGGAAGCGAGCTGAGTAATTCGGGTATCTCATTCCCATAACGCTCCAGTTGTTGCAGGGTACCGAGGCTGGTAGTCCTAACAGCCTTGTGGCAGCCGGATTGCTTTGTATGATTTTATTTTGCTCGTCCAATACGATGATGCCGGAACTGATGCCCGAGAGAACCTGTTCATAAAACCGTTCCCGTTGTTCCATCAATTGTTTCTGCTCGCCCATCATGGCACCGAACTCGTTGAGCGCATTTTGCAGAATACGTTCTCCTCCGATGAAGCCATGCGTAGGAAGGCGGAAAGAATAATCCCTATTGCGGATAGCTTCCAGCATCAGCCAGCTTTTTTCTCGCAACTGTTTCTGGCTGGAATAAAACAGATAGATGGTTAAGGCAATCAGGAAACCTCCTATCCAGAGCCATTCGTTCTCATCCCGGCTGATACCGAGTGTCAGCAATACGGTACCTCCTGTGAGGAATACGAGCCGTGCCAGCGGAGAAGATAACCATTTAGATGCCATGACGTTTCATCTTGTTGTAAAGTGTCTGCCTCGTAATGCCCAATTGTGCCGCTGCCTGTGACAAATTGCCGTCGCATTGTTCGATGGCTTTCTTGACGAGATTTTTCTCCATCTCGTCCAAGGTTTGCAGCGGAGTGTCTTCTTTACTTTCTTCGTGTGTGGTTGGAGCATCTTGTCCCGAAACTTCTGTCAGTTGCAGATTTTCAGCTTTCAACAGATTTCCATCTGAAAGGATGACCGCCTTTTCAATGGTATGCTGTAGCTCACGGATATTTCCATACCAGGGATAATTCAGCAGACGCTGTTCTGCATCGGCACTGAATCCGGTCAGTGCGCGCAGGTATTGCTGATTATATTGCTCTAAGAAACGTTGTGCCAGAGGAAGGATGTCTTCTTTTCGTTCCCGAAGAGCCGGAATGTGCAAATGAATGGTATTGATGCGATACAGCAGGTCTTCACGGAACTCTCCGTTGTGTACCATTTCATCTAGATTGCGGTTCGTGGCACAAATCAGCCGGATATTGGTCGGTTGGGGAGTATTGCTTCCCACCTTGATAAAATAGCGCTTCTGAATCACTGTTAACAGTTTGGCTTGCAGATGATAGGGTAGGTTGGCAATTTCATCGAGGAACAAGGTTCCGCCATCGGCTGCTTCAAAACGTCCTACCCGGTCAGTGTGGGCATCGGTAAACGAACCTTTTACATGACCGAACAATTCGCTTTCAAACAGTGATTCGGTAATGGCTCCCATATCGACGGCTACCATCGGACCGTTGCGACGGGGAGACAGCCGGTGAATTTCTCGTGCCAGCATATCTTTTCCCGTACCGTTTTCTCCGGTAATCAGAATATTGGCATCGGTCGTGCTGACCTTCTCAACCAACAGTCGTAGCGGACGGATGACGGAGGAATTTCCCCAGTACATACTCGATTTTTCCGTCGGCTGTGAGGCCTGCTTTCCTTTCTTTTCGTTTCCATGAGCTTTGGCATAGGCTTCTTGCAGAGTCTGTACCAGTTTGGCATTGTCCCAAGGCTTTACGATAAAGTCGGTCGCTCCATCCTTTAGTCCCGTTACCGCTAAGTTGATGTCGGCATAGGCAGTGAACAATACCACTTGAATCTGCGGACGCAACCGTTTGATTTCGCGCAACCAGTAAAGTCCCTCATTCCCGCTGTTGATACCGGAAGAAAAGTTCATGTCCAGCAGCACCACATCAATCGCTTCCCGCTGTAGCAGAGAAGGAATGGTTACGGGAGAATTCAGGGTGATTACTTGCTGGAAATATTCTTCCAGAAGATATTGCAGAGAAGTAAGTATGTTGCGGTTGTCATCTACAACGAGTAAAGTTCCTTGTTTTGCCATCTGTGATTGAGATTTTGCGACAAAAATAGGAATTTTCAAGGCATAGCCTCAAAAATGTCTAAAAAATATGTACAGTGACAAAAAATTAGACACTCATTGTCAAAAAATTAGACACTTGGAATTGTATGTAATATTATATCTCGTTGAAAATGAATGAAATAAAACTTTGGCACGGTATTTGAATAGTCTTTTGCGGATAAAAGAAAACGATATGAATAAAAAGAATCTATTACGCATGACGATTTGCTTCTTTTCCGGTTGGATGGGGCTGGAAGCTGCGGCACAGGAGATATGGACGTAGACCGCTGTATGAACTACGCCGTACAGCACAACCGTACCGTCCGGCAGCGGGAACTGGAAGCAGACAATGCAAGATTGGATCGCATGAAGGCTATCGGTAGTTTCTTGCCTGGGGTAACTGCTGCTACCAGCGTACAATATAATTTCGGTCGTTCAGTCGATCCGGAAACCAATACTTACAACACCTTGTCTACTTTCAACAACGGTTATTCCATGGAAGCTTCCATGCCGATTTTCCGTGGCGGGGGACTGGTGAACGAGGTGCGCCGGGCAAAGGCTGCCTGGCTGATGGGAAAAGCCGCCTGGCAGGAAGCCAAAGATAATACAGCGTTAGAGACTTTTCAGGCTTATATCGATGCCTTGTATTGCTATGGCACGATGCGACTGGCCCGCAAGAAATTACAGGAAAGTGATTCGCTGCTGTACAAGACACGCCGTCAGGAGGAATTAGGCTTGAAAGGCTTGTCGGATGTAGCCCAAATGGAGGCCCAGCAGGCTACGGACAGTTACAACCTCACCCATCAGAAGAACTTGTATGAAACAGCCTTGCTGACATTGAAACAGAAAATGAATTTTCCGGCAGAAGATACTTTACAGTTGGATACTGCCGTACTCGATACACAAACACTTCAATATATTCAGTTGACTCAGGAGCGTGCGGACGATGTGTTCCGTATCGCACTGAATGTTAATCCTACCCTGCAGCAAGCTGCGTTGAATGCGAAAGTAGCCTATATGCGCCGTAAAATTTCATGGGCCAATGTGGTACCGTCCATCACGTTGTTCGGTGGAATTTCCAGTTCCTATTATAAGGAACTTCATTCTACGGCTTATCCTGATTTCCGCACCCAGTTCAATAATAACTTCGGTTCCTACGTGGGCATCAGCATGAGTATTCCTATATTCAACCGGCTTTCGGGAGTGACCAGCATGCGGCAGGCAAAAAACAATTACCGCATTGCTTGTGAACAATATGAGTCGCAGAAAGAGGAATTGCAGAAATTGGTGCTTCAGGCCGTGCAGGACCGGGAAGGCTATCTGAAGGAGAGTATACAGATGGAAAAGAAAGTCAGTTCCGACTCGCTGGCCTATCATGTCACCCGGCGCAAGTACGAAGAAGGCTTGATGACCTCGCTTGATGTACAGAACAATGCAGCCACTTTGCTCGAAAGCGAGACCTTGCTGCTGCAAAGCAAACTGACCTACCTGATGAAATGCCGTCTGGTAGACTATTACAAGGGAGAAGAAATCATTCGCGGGTTTGATGCCGCAGACAAATAAATAGAAATTGAAAAAAGACGATATTATGGATATACAGTTAGAAAAGAAAAAAGGAATCCAGAAGAAACATCTTCCTTATATTGGGGGAGGAGCAGTTATTCTTCTGCTGTTGGGCTGGATTATTTTCGGCAATCATGCTTCTACATTGAAAGTCGATGGTAAGTCACTGAACATTGCCGACGTGACTTATGGAAAATTCAATGACTATATCCGTGTGAACGGGCAGGTGCAGCCTATTTCCGTGGTACAGCTTAGTCCCGAAGAGGGAGGTATCGTGCAGGAAAAGGTGGTGGAAGAAGGAGCTCACGTGAAGAAAGGCGACGTGATTCTTCGTCTCAGTAACTCCAACTTGGATTTGCAGATTTTGAATGCGGAGTCTGAATTGGCCGAAAAGCAGAACCTGCTCCGTAATACACAGGTCACCATGCAGCAGGACAAGTTGAACAACGAAACCGAGAAAGTACAGCTCGACATTGATACGCGCCGCAAGCAGCGTACGTTCCAGCAGTACCAGCGTCTGTACAAGGAACGTCTTATCAGCCGCGAAGAGTATCTTCAGGCCAAGGAAGATTATGAAGTGGCCCAGAAGAAGCATAAACTGATAACGGAACGTCTGGTACAGGACTCCATCTACCGTAACATTCAGATGGATCAGATGGAAGATAACTTGCAGAACATGCGCAAGAACGTCTTGCTGATTCGCGAACGGAAGGATAAACTGGAAGTGCGGGCTACCATTGACGGAGAATTAGGATTGCTGGATGCGGAGTTAGGACAGAATATCACCGCCGGACAGATGGTGGGACAGATTAATGATTTGTCGGACTTCAAAATCGAGGCCATGATTGACGAGCACTACATCGACCGTGTGACCAACGGACTGCCCGCTACTTTTGAACGTCAGGGTTCCTCGTTTAACTTAAAGGTGCGCAAGGTGTATCCGGAAGTACGTGAAGGACGTTTTCGTACGGATTTCATCTTCCAGGGCAACCGTCCGGAAAATATCCGTAGCGGACAGACCTACTACATCGACTTGCAGTTGGGTGAGCCTACCGAAAGTGTATTGATTCCGAAGGGAACCTTCTTCCAGGTGACCGGAGCAACTGGATTTTCGTGGTCGAACAAGGAAGGAAGAAAGCCTATCGCCGTAAAATACGTATCGGACGTCAGAATCCGCAGTATTACGAGGTGTTGGAAGGATTGGAAAAAGGCGAACGCGTCATCGTTTCCGGTTATGAGAGTTACAAAGATAATGAAGTATTGGTGTTAAACTAAAAAATAAATTGTGATGAAAAAGATAGTACGTATATTGGCAGGTTTGGTAATGGGTTTGATGTGTGTAAACTGTGCCAGTGCAAGAAGTGGTAACGAAGAAAAAGTAAGTGAAACCCGCAGTGTGAATTCTTTCCATTCCATTGAAGTGGAGAGTGTAGCCAGTGTGTATTTCACTCAGTCGGATACCTATTCTCTTCGTGTAGAGGGAGAAAAGAAATGGGTAGACCAGACAAAGTGTACGGTGAAAGACGGAGTATTGCTGATTGCGTGGGCTGAGAAAGGAAAGAAAACTACTCGGAACGTGAACGGAATCTCTATTTACATCAGTGCACCCGATTTGCAGAAAGTGGCTTTTGAAGGTGTCGGTTCATTCAATTGCAAGTCCCGTCTGAACCTGAAGGATGTGAAGTTTGATGTGGAAGGCGTGGGCAGTCTGCATGTGGCCGACTTGCATGCCCGGAATGTACAAGTCAGTCTGGAAGGTGTAGGAAGCGGTGAACTGGCCGTAGATTGCGAATACCTGGATGCCAGCATAGAAGGTGTAGGCAGTCTTACTTTAAGTGGAAAGGCTAAATCGGCTCAAATTTCTAAAGAAGGAATCGGCAGCGTCTCCACCCGGCGGTTGAAAGTCGGTGAATAAATTTCGTAATTGCAGTATAAAAACACTTACCACTCATGAACACACTTCTTAGAAATTTCTCGCATACTTTCCGGCGTTTCTTTACGGCCAGCGTATTGAATCTGTTAGGATTGAGTATTGCCTTTGCGGCCTGTTTCGTCATTCTGACGCAGGTGGACTACGACTATAACTACAACAAAGCCTATCCGGCACACGACCGTATTTACCGGGTAGAAGTGGATGCAGGCGGAGATTACGGCTGGCAAATCTGGCTGGCCCGTCCTTTCTGTGAGCTGGTGGGAGCTTCTTCTCCCCACATACAGGCCATTTCAGTGACTTCATTGTCAAACTCTCTCAATGATTTTGAGGTAGACGAACACATTTACTCTGAACCTTGGTTTACGGGGTTTGGTGATTATCTGGAGGTATTTCAGCCTACTATGGTATGTGGAACGACCGCTTCGCTTAATGAACCCAATCATGCCCTGATTTCTTCATCCATGGCTCTCCGCTTTTTCGGTACTACAGATGCCATTGGTAAGACAGTTTATGTAGACCGTAAATCCCGTAACCAGTCGTTGGTGATAGGAGGGGTTTATCAGGACATGCCGGAAAACTCTCAGTTAGGGAACTGTGTCTTTTCTTCCTACTCCCCGAATCTGAACAAAGATTCCTGGACAAACTGGAATTATGCCTTGTATATCCGGCTTGATAATCCGGCTTCATTGGCCGATGTCCTTCAGTCGGTGATAGAAGCCTGCAAGCGGATGATTCCAAAAGACCTGATTAGCGGAGAGGGAGAGGAAGACTGGGAGAATTTCATTCATTTTACGCCGCTGGACGAAGTACACTATTCTACGGTGGGCAACAAGGCGGCTACCAGCAAGGCGGCCGTTTACCTGCTGCTGTGTGTATCGGTACTGATTCTGTTGACGGCAGCAGTCAACTACATGAACTTCTCGCTGGCAGAAACTCCCATGCGGTTGCGTTCCATCAACACCCAGAAAGTGTTGGGCGCCTCCACATTCTCTTTACGGATGTATCTGTTGTTGGAATCCGTATTGGTTTGTGTGTGTGGCTTTTTGTTGTCCTTGCTCTGGCTCTATCTGTTGCAAGATAGTTCTTTAAATACCCTGGTGGCATCTGACCTCTCTTTGATGAATCATCCGAACTTGCTGATAGCTTTGGGCGGAATGGCCGTGTGCATGGGCTTGCTGGCTGGAGCCTATCCTTCTTACTACGTCACCTCTTTTCCGCCAGCACTGGTACTGAAAGGATCGCTCGGTCTTTCTCCGAAAGGAAAGATGTTGCGTACGTTTCTGGTTTGCTTCCAGTTCTTCGTCTCTTTCATGCTGATTATTGCGGTAGGCATCATGTACCTGCAGAGCCGTTACATTCAGCACAGCGACTATGGCTATGACAAGGAGGTTGTACTGGTGGGAACGATTCCTTATGAGTATCTCGATCGCAGGGAAGCGATTGTCAGTGAATTGTCCGGACTTTCGGGTATAGAAGGTATTTCGATTTCCCAGTTCGTTTTAAGTTCAGCCGATAATTACATGTCGTGGGGAAGAGGAGAAGGAGAACATCACATACAGTTGGTCTGTTTTCCGGTAGATTACCGCTACTTATCTGTGCTTGGCATCAAGATTACTGAGGGGAGGAACTTTAAACCGGGCGACGGAGATGTGTATATTTTCAACGAAGCAGCCAGAAGAAATATTCCTGGATGAAGGTGGACGAACCCGCTACTCCTGGTGACTATCCTGTGGTCGGATTCTGTGAGAATATTCGTTTCAGCAGTTTCCGCAACAACGATGCCGTAGAGCCGATGGCTTTCTTTATTTACGGAAAAGATTATGCAAATTGGGATGCCAACAATATCTTGAACATCCGGGTGGCTGCGGGAGTAGACAAAGTGGACATGCTTCACCGCTTGGCTGAGGCAACAGAAAAGATGGCACCGGGCCGTGATTTCAGATTCCGTTTCATGGATGAGGTGATTGACCAGAACTATCGTCGGGAGTTGCGTTTTACTCGTCAAATTCTGTTGTTCTCCCTGATAGCTATTGTCCTCAGTATGATTGGTGTGTTCGGACTGACCTTATTTGAAAGCGAATACCGCCGGAAGGAGATTGGTATCCGGAAAATCATGGGAAGTTCCACTGGTGAGATTCTCTATATGTTTACCAAGCGTTATTTTGTCATGCTGGTGGTCTGCTTCGTACTGGCAGCGCCTTTTGGCTGGTGGATAGGGCACGACTGGCTGGAAAGCTTCTCCGACAAGACGCCTATCCGTGCCTGGGTATTTGTGGCCTCCTTCCTGCTGGTCAGTCTCATTACGGTACTGACAGTGACATTCCAGTGCTGGAAGAATGCCAATGAAAACCCCGTACGGAGTATCAAGACGGAATAAACACATAAAACTATAAAATACGATGAAAGGACTGAAAACCTATTTTACCTATCTTCACCGCAACAAACTATTTACGCTGGTCAATGTGGCGGGACTGGGCATTTCTCTGATGTTCGTGCTGCTCATTGCCAATATGGTGGTGCGGCAGCTCACTGTGGGCAGCGATATAAAGGACATCGAGCATATTTATGTGTTGTCGAACGAGGAATATAGCGCCAGCAATTACCTGGTGGGTGAACGGCTGGCCAACCGTTATCCGGAAATGGCCGACTGGTGTGCCGTGAATGCCGAAGCCTATAAGTCGGGCAGCTATGCGGTAATAGATAACCGGAAAACCAGTCTCGAAATATATTGTGTGAAAGATAATTTCCTCCGTTTCTTTGGTTATTCGCTGTTGTCGGGAAATCCTGAACAGGCACTGGTCGATGCACACAGCATCGTGCTGACCGAATCGGCTGCCCGTAAACTGTTTGGAGAAGAACCTGCGGAAGGCAAGATGCTTCGTTTGTCTGCAGACAAGAAGGAGATGTACACAGTGACAGGCGTCATAAAAGATTTTGAGAATTCCGTCATCCCCGATGAGGTAGAAGCCATTGTACCGTTCGATTATGTTGATTTTGTGAACTGGGGAAGCAGCATGCACAATCCGGATATGAACAACATGGGAGGAACGGCGATACTGGTCCGTTTTCCTCAAGGTGTCAATCCCGACCAGAAAGCTGCCGACATGCTGTCTTTTCTCAAAACCTTTTCCTGGGGGTATCAGCATGACTTGTTCCGCGAGGCATTCTGGATGCCGTTGAAAGACGTATGTTTCTCCGAAATAATGAGCCCTCAGTTGCGTCAATACAATCCGGTAAAAGTATGGATATTCTTAGTGGCAGGTATTCTGATTCTGCTGATGGCTATATTCAATTACGTCAGCATGTGCGTGGCACAAGTAAGCTACCGTGCCAAGGAAATGGCTACCCGTCGGTTGCTGGGCTCTTCCGCACGGAGCATCTTTTGGCGCTTGTTGGGAGAGTCGGCCTTGTTTACCACAGGAGCCTTTCTGCTGGCTTTGCTGTTGGCTAAGGCAGTGGAACCGACTGCCTGTGACCTGCTACAGACACGATTGGACATTTGGGACGACTTGAACGCCATTACTTTGCTAATCTATCTGATAGGCATTGTCTTGCTTTCCTTGCTGGCCGGAGTGGTACCTGCCGTTCTGCTTTCTCACTACCATCCATTAGATGTGGTGAAAGGCACTTTCCGACGGAAAACCAAGGCGGTGTACCTTCGGGCACTGTATGTGGTGCAGAGCGGACTCACCGTAGCCATGCTGACTTGTACCCTCTATCTGTCCGCACAAATCTACCGGATTCTGCGTGAACCGTTGGGCTATACATACGGTCATGTACTCGACTATCCTGCCATGACAGTCGGTTCTTCCGAAAAAATACGTCTTTTCCGTGACGAAGCCCGCAAGAAGCCTTTTGTAAGGAATGTCTGCTTGACCGCCGGTACGCCTGTAAACCGGGGAAACAACAATACCACCCAGCTTTACGATAGTAACGGGATACCTCAAAATGTCAGTTTTCAGGTATTCCGTACCGATTCGGCCTTTTTGGACATCTTTCACATCCAGGTGTTCGATGATAGGAAACTTCCACGGAAATGGGGGAATATGTATTTTTCCGAAAGTACGTTCGATTCTTTGCAGCTGGATTACGCGCGTACGGCAGAATTACGGAATGAATATGGCCGCCAGTATGCTGTAGGCGGACGGTATGCCGACATCAAATTCGGTTCCATTCTCCTTCCGCAGTCGCCCACCATGATTTCAGTAGAGCATCCGGACAAAGTAAGACCCTGGAACGTGCTGGTAGAAACCATTGAAGGCGATCAGGCAGCATATAAGAGAGAACTTGATGCGTTGTTTTCGGAAGTGGTGGAGGGCATTCCCTTTGAATCCAAATGGTATGCCGATGAGATGACGGAAGTCTACAAAGATTTGTTGCACATGCGTACTACTATTGTAGCCTTTACGTGTGCGGCCCTGTTGATTTCCCTGTTGGGACTGACTGCCATGAGCATTTATTTCATCAGCCAGCGCAAGCGCGACATGGCCATCCGAAAGGTTTTTGGTTCCAGTGCAGGTATGGAACGGGCACGACTGCTTCGTTTCTCCTTGCTGTCTTTGCTGGCAGGTATGCTGCTGGCCGTTCCTTTGGCATGGTTCGGCGTACAGCAGATAGACGGTATCCTGCACTATTCACCCATGGCGATGTGGGGCGTGTTTGGCGTCGCCTTTCTGTTGGTAGCCTTGATTTCTTTAGGCTCCGTGTGTCTCATCAGTTGGGGAGCCGTTCGTGAAAATCCGGTGAATCACATTAAGACGGAATAATTTTTCATAGTGTGTAAAAACAGATAAAACAATCGGGACCTCCGCTCATTTGCCGAGGCCCCGATTTATATTTTAGAGACGGGCAGCTACTTTCTGCCAGTCCACCAGTGTCCAGAATGCTTCGATGAAGGCCGCCCGGCGGTTGCGGTAGTCAATGTAGTACGCATGTTCCCACACGTCGATAACCAGTAACGGTTTTAGTCCCTTCTTGAGCGGATTTCCGGCATTCGATTCGCTGACGATGGACAAATGTCCGTCTTTGTCACTCACCAGCCAAGTCCATCCCGAACCGAATAGCGTGGTGGCTGCCTGTGTAAACTTCTCTTTGAAAGTTTCTACCGAACCGAAATCGCGAGTCAACGCATCTGCTAAAGGTTGAGGTATTTCCGGCTGCTGAGGAGTCAGTGTATCAAAGAAGAACGTATGGTTCCAGGTCTGGGCTGCATTGTTAAACATCGGCCCTTCCGCTTCCAGCAAGATTTGCTCCAGCGTTTTTTCTTCGTAAGGCGTACCGGCAATCAATTTGTTCAGGTTGTCTATGTACGTTTGCAAATGTTTTCCGTAATGATATTCCAGTGTTTCTTTGCTCATTTTCGGAGCCAGTGCTTCCAGTTGATAAGGAAGTTCAGGAAGTAAATGTTTCATTTTTTTCTTGATTTAAAGTTGATAAATTTCAATTCTGTTTCTATATAAACAAACAAATCGTTCGTAAAGTTGAAACTGCGGTACTAATTTAATATAAAAATCGGTGTTTTCATAGAAAATCTCTCCCTAAATTCCCTCTATATTGTGAGAAATCGTAATTTCGCTGACAGATTAGGTAGATTTCTATAATATTTTAAGGTTAAAAGTAACATGTGTGGAATTGTAGGATATATCGGAAAGCGAAAGGCTTGGCCGATATTGGTAGAAGGCCTGAAGCGCCTGGAGTATCGCGGATATGATAGTGCCGGAGCGGCCTTGATGAGCGACACTCATCAGTTGAATGTGTATAAGTCTGTGGGAAAAGTAGCCGATTTGGAACGGACAGCCGAAGGGCAGGATGTGTCCGGCTGTGTGGGAATCGCCCATACGCGTTGGGCCACCCATGGAGAGCCCAGTACGGTAAATGCCCATCCGCATTGCAGCCAGAACGGTGATCTGGCACTGGTACACAACGGGATTATCGAAAATTATGCTGTGCTGAAAGAAAAGCTGCAGGCCAAGGGCTGCACCTTCAAGAGCAGTACCGATACGGAAGTGCTGGTGCAGTTGATTGGCTACATCCAGCAGCAAGGTAATTTGGACTTGCTGACCGCCGTTCAGTTAGCTTTGCGGGAAGTCATCGGTGCTTATGCCATTGCAGTGGTCGACCGTAAGCATCCCGACGAGATTATTGCTGCCCGCAAGAGTAGTCCGTTAGTTGTCGGAGTAGGCGAGGGAGAGTTCTTCTTAGCTTCCGATGCTACTCCTATGGTGACTTACACCAATCAGGTGGTGTATCTCTCTGACGGAGAAATAGCCGTACTGCGGGCAGATGCTCCCTTGAAGATTGTCGACCTGAATAATGTAGAGTGTCCGCATGAGGCACAGACTGTAGCCTTAATATCGGGCAGCTGGAAAAAGGAGGTTTCCCCCACTTCATGCTGAAAGAAATCTTCGACCAGCCCGACTGCATCAGCGACTGTATGCGTGGGCGCGTGAATACGGACACTTGTACGGTCACCCTTTCCGCTGTGTCCAATTACAAGGAACAACTGTTGCGTGCCGGACGCTTTATTATCGTAGCCTGCGGTACTTCGTGGCATGCCGGACTTATCGGCAAGCAACTGATTGAAAGCTTCTGCCGCATTCCGGTGGAAGTGGAATACGCTTCCGAGTTCCGTTACCGCAATCCGGTGATTCATCCTGATGACGTAGTGATTGCTATCTCCCAAAGCGGAGAAACTGCCGACACATTAGCTGCCATTGAACTGGCCAAGTCGCAGGGAGCCTTTATCTATGGCATCTGTAACGTCATCGGTTCTTCCATTGCCCGTGCTACGGATACCGGTTCCTATATCCATGTGGGTCCCGAAATCGGAGTGGCTTCTACGAAAGCCTTTACTGGACAGGTTACCGTGCTCACCCTGCTGGCTTTGGCATTGGGGCGAGAAAAAGGTACACTTTCGGAAGAAGAGTATCATCGGATAGTGAAAGAACTGGTCGCCGTCCCTGAAAAGATGCGGACCGTCTTGAAGCAGCATTTGTTCATCGCCGATTTCTCAAAGATGTTTACCTACGCCCGCAACTTCATTTATTTAGGTCGGGGATACGCCTTTCCGATTGCCTTGGAAGGAGCCTTGAAGCTGAAAGAAATTTCGTACATCCATGCCGAAGGTTATCCGGCTGCCGAGATGAAGCACGGTCCATCGCCCTGATTGATGCCGAAATGCCGGTGGTCATCGTGGCCACACAGTCGCCTTTGTACGAAAAAGTGCTGAGCAACATTCAGGAAATCAAGCCCGAAAAGGAAGAGTCGTGGCCGTAGTGACCGAAGGAGACACGGTTATCCGTAACTTGGCTGATTACAGCATCGAACTTCCGGCTACACTGGAATGTCTGAATCCGTTAGTAGCTTCTATTCCGTTGCAGTTGCTGGCTTACCACATTGCGGTATGCCGTGGAATGGATGTCGACCAGCCACGCAATCTGGCTAAGTCTGTAACGGTGGAATGACGTAAGTTTTTCACAGATACACTTAAATCCCTGTATTTCTGACGCCTTTGGTGAGAAATGCAGGGATTTTTACTCTTTACTGTTTTAGATTTGAAAACGTAGTGTTGAAAAAGAGAAAACCGTAAGTAATTCATAATTAATGGTTGATAAGTAAGAAGAAAGCGTGCTGTTTTTCCTCTTTACAGATATTTTCTGTATCTTCAAAGGCAAAACCGCATGCTATGAATTACGAAACTTATCAAATCATGCTATATGTCCTGTCCTTTCTGGCAGTGATAGTCTTTATAGCACTTTATTTTGTGAAGGCCGGGTACGGCATGTTTCGTACCCGCTCGTGGGGATGGTCTGTGCCGAACAAAGTAGGCTGGGTACTGATGGAGCTCCTTCATTTGTGGCAATGGGGCTTTGGGCGTGGAAGGCAGGAGTAGAGGCGTATACTCCGCAGGTCATATTCGTAGGATTGTTCATGCTACATTATTTCCAACGTTCGTTTGTCTTTCCATTACTGATGAAAGGGAAGAGCCGGATGCCGCTGGCTATCATGGCGATGGGGATACTTTTCAATGTAATCAATGCGACCTTGTTGGCAGCCAGCTTTTTCAGTTGTGCTTTGCGGGAATGTACGAACCGGCCACCTTTTGGATAAATCCTTTACCTTGGGTAGGAGCCGCGATATTTTTCATAGGAATGGCCATTAATCTGCATGCAGACCATGTAATACGGAATTTACGGAAGCCGGGAGATACGCGTCATTACCTGCCGGAGAAAGGTTTTTATCGCTATGTGACTTCTGCCAATTACTTTGGGGAGCTGGTGGAATGGACTGGATTTGCCTTACTGACGGCTTCTCCTGCGGCCTGGGTGTTTGTGTGGTGGACAGCTGCCAACTTGGTGCCGCGTGCCGATGCCATTTACAAACGCTATTGTGAGGAGTTCGGAAAACAGGCGGTAGGCAGCAGAAAAAGAATTATACCTTATATATATTAGGGAAAGGAGGAAAGATGGATTCACTTTTATTTACTCCGGTCACTTTGGGGCCGTTGACACTGCGTAACCGTAGCATTCGTTCAGCCGCATTTGAAAGCATGTGTCCGGGAAATGTGCCTTCACCGCAATTGCTGGATTATCATCGCTCGGTGGCTGCCGGTGGAGTGGGGATGACTACGGTGGCGTATGCAGCCGTGACGCGTAGTGGACTTTCATTCGACCGGCAGTTGTGGATGAGGCCGGAGATTGTGCCGGGGCTGAGTGAGCTGACGGATGCGGTACATGCCGAAGGGGCTGCAGCAAGCATTCAACTGGGGCATTGTGGTAATATGTCGCATAAGAGTATTTGCGGATGCCTTCCGGTAGGAGCAAGCAGCGGATTCAATTTGTATTCACCTACTTTTGTGCGTGGGTTGCGTGCCGATGAATTGCCGGAAATGGCGAAGGCTTACGGACGGTCTGTGTGTTTGGCGCGTGAAGCAGGATTCGATGCGGTGGAAATACATGCCGGGCATGGATACCTGATTAGTCAGTTTCTTTCCCCTTCTACCAATCACCGGAAGGATGAATTTGGCGGAACGTTAGCGAACCGCATGTGTTTCATGGAGATGGTGATGGAGGAAGTGATGAAAGCAGCGGGAAATGACATGGCTGTGCTGGTGAAAATGAATATGCGCGACGGTTTTCGGGGAGGTATGGAACTGGACGAGTCCTTACAGGTGGCAAAGAAACTGCAGGAATTGGGAGCACATGCGCTGGTGTTGAGCGGCGGATTTGTCAGTAAGGCACCGATGTATGTGATGCGGGGGAGATGCCTATCCGAACCATGACGCACTACATGACTTGTTGGTGGTTGAAGTATGGCGTACGACTGGTAGGTAAATACATGATACCCTCTGTGCCTTTCCGTGAGGCTTATTTTTTGGAAGATGCCTTGAAGTTTCGTGAGGCACTGGACATACCGTTGGTGTATGTGGGAGGTCTGGTGTCGCGACAGAAAATAGAGGAGGTATTGAGCCATGGTTTTGAAGCGGTACAGATGGGGCGTGCGCTGCTGAATGAGCCCGATTTTGTGAATCGTATGCGACGTGAGGAGAATGCACGGTGCAATTGTCGTCACAGTAATTATTGCATTGCCCGTATGTACACGTTGGACATGGCTTGTCATCAGCATCTGCAGGAGGAACTGCCGCCTTGTCTGAAGAAAGAAATCGAACGAATTGAAAGCAAGGGATGAGATGGAGCGTAAATTAGCAGTGATTACAGGTGCCGACGGAGGAATGGGAACAGAGATTACCCGTGCGGTGGCGTTGGCTGGTTATCGGGTGATAATGGCCTGCTGTAACAAGGAAAAGGCTGAGGCTAAGAGAGAGTGCTGGTGAAGGAAACGGGGAATCCGGAGGTGGAGGTCATGTATATTGATTTGGCTTCGTTGGCTTCTGTGGCTGACTTTGCGGAGCGACTCTGTGCCCGTGGGGAGAGACTGGCATTGCTGATGAACAATGCCGGGACGATGGAAACCGGTCGCAGACTGACGGAGGATGGACTGGAACGTACGGTGAGTGTGAATTATGTGGGGCCTTATCTGTTGACACGCAGGTTGCTTCCACTAATGGGAGAGGGGAGCAGAGTAGTCAACATGGTGTCGTGTACGTATGCAATCGGCCGGCTGGATTTCCCGGATTTTTTCTTGCGCGGAAAGAAGGGGAGTTTCTGGCGAATTCCGGTTTATAGCAATACGAAATTAGCTTTGACACTTTTTACGCTTGAATTGGCAGCTCGTGTGAAGGAGAGAGGAATTGTGGTGAATGCGGCTGATCCGGGCATTGTTTCGACGGATATTATCACCATGCACATGTGGTTTGATCCTTTGACGGATATTTTCTTCCGGCCGTTTATCCGGACACCTCGTCAAGGGGCAGCCACGGCCATCGGTTTGCTGCTGGATGAAGAGGCAGGCAAGCGTACCGGTACATTGAATGTAAGCGGACATGCTGTAAGGTTATCCGGGAAGTATCTTCCTCATGTGCAACAGCGGGAACTGTGGGAGCGTACGGAGGAGATTGTGAAGAAATGGTTATAAGATGTATAAATGAAAACGGGCCGGCTTATCTGTGTGACAAGTCGGCCCGTAGCGTTAAAGATTATGTATTATACCAAGTGAGCAATCAGTTCTTCACGGTCGCCTGCTAACAGGTCGATAACCGGAACTTCAATCATGGTGTAGCATCCCGGTTGCTGCTTCATAGAAGCACGAGCTACACAAACCAGTACCTGAGCTGTCAGAGCCGGGTTGTTGATCTTCATGTCAAATTCGAAGAGCTGGTTGTGAGTCTTACCTGATACACCTTTGCGAACCAGGTTTACACCGTGACCTACATCGTTCAGGTCGTCTACGCAAGGAACCTGGATAACGTGTGTTTCATCGTTTACAAAATAGGGGTCAGCTTTGATAGCTGCTTCTACTGTCTTGAAATCTGCACCTTCTTCCAGTTCTACATATACCATACGGCGGTGAATACCTGTTCCCACCGGAATAGTCATAGACAATGCATCTTTTACTCCGGCAATGGCGCGAACGGCTACAGAGTGTCCCATGCTGCGGCCCGGACCGAAGTTAGTGTAAGTGATTCCTTTCGGAGCGATGGCTTCCAGCAGCGTACGTACTACAGAGTCGCTTCCCGGATCCCATCCGGCAGAATGATGGCTACTGCGTTGTGAGCTTTTGCTGTTTCACCCAAAGAACGGCGCAGGCTGGTAATCTGAGTGTGGATGTCAAAGCTGTCTACCGTGTTGATTCCTAATGCGAGGATTTCTTTTGCATATTGTTCTACGCTGCGGGTCGGAGTTGCCAAAATAGCTACATCTACATCTTTCAGTTCGCGAATATCTTTTACTACAGGATAATCGGCCAGTTCTGCAGGTTTGTTTTCTGCTCCATTACGGCGTACGATACCTGCTACTTCAAAATCAGGAGCTGCTTCAAGTGCTTCCAGTGTGAATTTTCCGATGTTTCCGTAACCTACTACGGCTGCTCTAATCTTTTTCATATTTCTTATTTGTTTTAAGTTGTTTCGTTTTAGTTGGCGCAAAAATACAGAATTAGAATCATTCCAAACAAGCAATAAAGCCACGAATTCCAAAAAAATCTGGCTGAACTTACAATTTATAACTTTCTTATCGTTATTTTTGTTCTCCATTTTATAAATTGTTAGAAAAACATGATTGAATATATCAAAGGAGAACTTGTGGATGCTACTCCGGCGTGGGTGGTTGTAGAGTGTAATGGATTAGGATATGGAATTAATGTGTCGTTGAACACTTACTCTGCCGTACAGGGAAAAAAGGAGGTCAAACTCTATATATATGAGGCCATCCGTGAAGATGCGTATGTGTTATACGGATTTGCTTCCCGTCAGGAGAGGGAATTGTTTTTGTTGCTTATCAGCGTATCGGGCATTGGAGGAAATACAGCACGTATGATTTTGTCGGCACTTTCTCCTTCGGAATTGTGTAACGTAATTGGCAGTGGAAACGACAAGCTGCTGAAGACCGTGAAGGGGATTGGCTTGAAAACGGCCCAGCGTATCATTGTGGAGCTGAAAGACAAGATTGCAGTGACAGGCATAGAGAGTGCGGCAACCATCAAATCGGTGGCTGTAGCTGCCAATACGGAAATATATGAAGAAGCAGTGGCTGCATTGACCATGTTGGGATTTGCACAGGCGCCTTCTCAAAAGGTAACTGCGCAGATTCTCAAGGAGGAACCGGATGCACCTGTGGAAAAAGTAATCAAACTTGCTTTAAAGCGACTTTAAATCAGGATTTTATCGTTTGCCAGTACTTCCTTGGCAGTACTGTAGTACTTTCCCGGCAGTACTGGAGTACTCCCACGGAAGTACTGAAGTACTGCTTAGGGAGTACTGAGCGGTGGGGCTGGTATTCGCGTAAAAGGGCACCGCACCCTCAAAGAGTGTTTCTTCTGTTTTGAAGCAATGCATTTTTTTTGTTCCTTTGTGAAGTTTATTGATTAAAAATTAAGTAGCATGACATTTGCGAGCATTGTATGGGATGTGGATCCGGTGCTGGTTCATTTGGGTTCGCTCGAAATACGTTGGTACGGGCTGATGTGGGGGCTTGGATTTATTCTGGCTTACGAAATGGTCTCCCGTTTGTTTAAGAAGGAAGGGTATCCGGAGAACTGGGCCGACAAACTGTTTGTATATTGTATTGTCAGCAGTGTGATTGGGGCTCGTCTGGGGCACTGCCTGTTCTATGAATGGGATTATTATGGAGCGCATCCGGCAGAAATCCTGAAAATCTGGAAAGGCGGACTGGCCAGTCACGGAGGTGTATTTGCCTTGATACTGGCTTTAATCTGGTATTCCAAGACAGTGACGAAAAAAAGTGTGTGGTGGCTGTTCGACCGTATGATACCTGCCGTAGCGGTGGTTTGTATGTGTATCCGTTTCGGTAACCTGATGAACTCCGAGATTTTCGGCTATCCCACGACTTTACCCTGGGGATTTGAGTTTGTCCGCTCGCGTGAATGGCAGGAACTGTATAATCAGAATGGAGTGGCGCAGGCTTGTCATCCTACTCAGATTTATGAAATGCTTTACTGTCTGGTGGCACTGGTCGTATCGTGGTTCATGTATCATAAGCTTCATTTAGGTAAACGAATCGGATTGACTACGGGCGTTTCTTTGCTAATCTTTTTTGGTGCCCGTTTCGGACTGGAATTCATGAAGAATCCGCAGGTAGCTGAAGAAGTTGGTATGACGTTGAACATCGGACAATGGCTGAGTGTGCCATTGATATTGTTAGGTATATATCTGATTGCAACCAGCGGAAAAAGGAAAGAATCCTTTTAATAAAGATAGTTCTCTTGCTTGAAGCAAGTCCTTGTACGAATGTTTCATCTTTGAATAATTATGTTACATGCAACATAATTATTCGAGGATGAAATATTTTTTATATGCCTTTTAGTTGCTGGACCATACATTTGCCATACCGTTTTGAACGGTGTATGAAATAAAATTGGTGTTGAACTTAAATTAATGCGTAAATGAAAAGCGACAAAAGAGCATTATTTTTTACACTCCTGTTTACTATGGTGTGTATGGTATTGCAAGCACAAAGTTTGCAGGTTGAGGGGACTGTGATTTCCAAGTCGGATGGTGAACCCATTATTGGGGCTACTGTACTGGAAAAAGGTACTACAAACGGTACGATTACCGATTTTGATGGTAAATTCTCTTTATCAGTCAAGCAAGGAGCTGAAATTACCATTTCTTATGTAGGTTTTAAATCTCAAACATTAAAAGCTAAAGGAGTTTTGAAGGTTATTCTGGAAGAGGACTCTGAAATGCTGCAGGAAGTTGTGGTGACGGGTTATACCACTCAGCGTAAGGCTGATTTGACTGGATCTGTGGCTGTGGTATCTACAGAATCGCTAAAGACAACTTCTGATACTGATCCATGCGTGCTTTGCAGGGAAAGGTGGCAGGTATGACGATTACAGGAAACGGTTCTCCGAGTGGTACGGCTACAGTACGTATTCGTGGTATCGGTTCTTTTAACTCTTCTCAGGATCCGCTTTATGTAATTGATGGAGTACCTACTAACATGTCTCTTAACTCATTGAATACGAATGATATTGAGAGTATGCAGGTGTTGAAAGATGCGGCTTCTGCTTCTATTTACGGTTCGCGGGCTTCAAATGGTGTTATTATCATTACTACGAAGAAAGGTAAGAAAGCAGATAAAGTGAAAGTGGATTTCTCAGCCAACCTGACTGCCCAGTTCTATACTTCACAGTCATTGATGGATGTTTGTAATTCATCAGAATATGCTACTGCAATGGCACAGGCCGCATTAAATGATGGACTGGATCCGGTTTCGTATGCAAGCAACTACGGCTTAAATTTGAATGCCGCGTCGGGAACTCCTATTACTGTCTGGAACCCGAGTACTAGCCAGTATGTAAATTATACGGTCAATGGTTTGTATGACGGATATATTAACAGTAAGAAAACCATGCGTTACTCTGATACTGACTGGATGGATGAAATATCAAGAGTAGGTTTCTCTCAGAATTATGATCTTTCTCTTTCACATGCCAATGATAAACATTCTACTATGTTCTCATTGGGATATAAAAAGAATAATGGTATTTTGAAATATACGGATTTTGAAAACATTTCTGCTCGTATGAATTCATCATACAATGTGAATAAATACATTACGGTTGGAGAAAACTTTACGGTAACTTATACCAGTCAGGTAGACTGTGCACCGATGGAAAATGCGTTGAAGATGGCTCCTATTGTACCGGTGTATGAAGAAGACGGAACTACATTCTCTGGTCCAGTCGGAGGTATGAGTGACCGTCAGAATCCTTTGCGTGAACAGTATCAAAATAAAGACAATGCATTGAACTACTGGAGATTGTTCGGAAATGGATATGTAGATATAAAACCTTTCAAGGGTTTTGTCTTCCGTTCTAACTTCGGATTGGATTTCTATAATTCATTTATTAATGCAATGACTCATACCTATCATTCTGATATTGTAAACAATGACATTGCTAAAACTACCTTGTCAAATAAGAATGAAGTGAACTGGACATGGTCAAATACCATCAATTATAATTTTACTGTAGCCAGCAAGCACGACATCAATGTGTTGTTGGGAGCTGAATTGTCAAAGCAAAGTTCTATTGATTTTTCTGCTTATTCAGAAGGCTATGCGTTGGAGGATGTAGATTATATGTGGCCTAATGCCGCTACAGGTGTGATGAAGAACACAGGTGCTAAGGTCGGATATAGATTAGCTTCTTTCTTTGGGAAAGTAGATTACAACTATGATGACTTTATTTTGGCTTCATTTACAATCCGTCAAGATGGTTCTTCTCGTTTTGGAAAAGGAAATCGTTGGGGTACTTTCCCAGCTGCTACATTGGGTGTACGTTTGTCTAAATTCTTGAAAGCAAACTGGCTGGATGATTGGAAGGTTCGATTGTCTTGGGGACAGACCGGTAACCAGGCTATTGATAATAATGCGCAGTTTGGATTGTTTGTTGTAGATTATGGGTTGGATCGTGTGACTTCTACTGCGTATGACTTGTATCTTCAGGGTTCAGGTACTTTCCCTTCAGGGTATCGTGCTACTCAGCTTGCTAATCCGGATTTGAAATGGGAGTCGGCTACACAATATAATATAGGTACCGATTTTGCATTCCTGAACAACAGTTTGTATGGAACTATTGATGGGTATATTAAGGATGTAGATGACATGTTGATTAACCCAGCTTATTTAGGAGCTATTGGTGAAGGTGGTGCGTCTTGGCTGAATGGACCTTCTTTGCGGAACTGGGGTATGGAGTTCAGTTTAGGATATCGGAAGTCGTTGGCCTGTGGCTTAGGCTTGGATATCAATGCTAATGTAGACTTCTTCCGAAATAAAGTGACTTATCTGCCGGCTACACTACGGGTTCATACGCACATACGTCTAAAGAAAATCTGGTAGAGTCTGGCATGCCTTATGGTTCTTCTGTAGGATATGTAGTAGAAGGTATTTTCCAGAACCAGGCTGAAGTAGATGCTTCCGGACAGGCAAATGCTCGTGTGGGCGGTTTGAAATATGCGGATTTGGATGGAAATGGCATCATTACTTCTGATGATCAGGATTGGATTTATAATCCGGTTCCGGCTTTCTCTTATGGATTGAATATTGCATTGAACTATAAGAACTTTGATTTGAGCATGTTCTGGCAGGGGGTATACGATCAGGATGTATACAATAACCAAAAGGCGCAAACTGATTTCTGGAGTATTACCGATGCAGGTTCTAATAAAGGATCTCGTTTGTTGGGAGCTTGGAACACCAATAACACCGGTTCTACTATACCGGCTCTGACTACCAATAATACGGCAGACGAGGGTAGAGCTTCCAGCTATTATGTAGAAAACGGATCTTATTTGAAATTACGTAATCTTCAGGTGGGATATACGGTTCCTGCTTCTTTCTTGTCGAAGTTTAAGATGAGCAGTGCCCGAATTTACTTGTCAGGTCAAAATCTGCTGACTGTCAAGAGTAAGAGTTTGACTTGTCCCGATCCGGAGAATCCGAACTGGAATTATCCGCTTGCTACTTCTGTTTCATTTGGTTTACAAATTGGTTTTAAATTTAAATAATGGATATGATGAAAAAATATATATTTCTGGCAGCTTGTGCATTAGGTTTGTCATTGACAAGTTGTGAAGATTTTTTAGACTATACTCCAACTGCTGTGGTGGATGAAGAACAGGCACTTTCCGAACCGGAGAAAATGGTAAATTCGGCTTATGCATGTTGGGAGATTGCTGGTACACTTATCCGTTTAACCTGTTCCCCTATGGTGACGTAAGTCTGATGATTGCCTGAAGGGTGGTTCGGGAACAACAGATACAGGCTATCATGCTTTTGACATTTGGACTACATTGACCGCTACGACTCCTGGTGAAATGGATGAACTTTGGTATCGTTTGTATGCTGCTGTTTCTCGTTGTAACCGTGCATTGATTTCGTTGGAACGGAATGGAGATAGTTTGGGAAAAGATGTAAAAGATCAGCGAATTGCTGAAGTACGTTTTTTACGTGGACATTTCTATTTTAAACTTCTGACCGTGTTCCGTCAGGTTCCTTGGATTGATGAGCAAGTGGTAGAGGACAACTCTCATGAGCAGGTCAGCAATACAGCATTGACTTACGAACAATTGTTTCAGAAAGTAATTGATGATTTCAAGGCGGCTTATGATGTGTTACCGGTAAAAGAACCGGGTGAGGATGGCCGGGCTAATAAGATAGCGGCTGCAGCCTATCTGGCTAAATGTTATCTGACTTTGGCGTGGGGAGATGGATATGAAGCAACTACCGGTGAAAGTCATATCAATTCTGAATACATGCAGAAAGTCATAACTTATACGGATGATGTGGTAGCTTCTGATTATGGATACCTGGAAGATTATGGCGATATCTTCTTGCCTGCTTATAAAAATAGTAAGGAATCAATTTTTGCAGTTCAGTGTTCTGATTATGAGGATGATAATACAACCTATGGACGTGCTAACTGGTCGAATACATTGAATGGTTGTTGGAAGATGTGGTCTTGTGGTTGGGACTTCCACAAGCCTTCTCAAAATCTGGTCAATGCCTTTAAGACACGAAATGGGTTGCCGATGTTTGATGATTACAATGACCAGATTGACTATCCGATTAATGGACAACCTGACAATCAAAAGTGGGACCCACGTTTGTTCCATACCGTAGGTATGCCCACTTTCCCTTACAAGTATGAGGCTGAATATACGATGACTACTGCCAATTCACGTACACCGAATACGTATGGATACTATACTTCGTTGAAAGAAGTTCCTCAGCGTTCTGAAGGGGAAACCTATAATGGTTCATGGCAGGCATTCGCAATGAATGATTATGTATTCCGTTATACAGATGTGATGTTGATGCGTGCAGAAGCTTTGATTGAACTGAACAGATTAGATGAGGCTGAGAAGATTGTAAATGACATTCGTGGTCGTGCTGCTTTATCGGTCAACAAACACATTAGTTATGCAAAAGATCAGTGTGAGATAGCCCAGTATCCTGATAATTATTTTACATCTAAGGAAGTGGCACGTAAATGTTTGCGCTGGGAACGTCGTTTGGAAATGGCAATGGAGAATGGACGTTTCTTTGATTTGCGTCGTTGGGGAATTGCGTCGGAAACATTGAATGCTTATTTCCTGACTGAGCAGAATGACGTTTACGAAGGACAGACTTATGGACAATATTATAAGGATGCTCATTTTACTGCGGGTAAGAATGAGTTCTTCCCGATACCTTATAACCAGATGTATTATATTCCTGGGTTGTACACTCAGAATAAGGGATATGAATAATAACATAGCGATATATACTAAAAACATAATTTTATGAGAAAGTATGCATATACAATAAAAGTAACCCTGTTGGGACTTTTTTTAGGAATGACATCAGTGGTACAGGCTGATTCTTCATGGACAATTCGGCATTTGGTGTGTGAGCAAAATATTGTTTCTTTGGATGTCACCGAAGATTATTTGCTTCTTCCCATACAAGATGATGCACCGGAAGGTAAAATTTGTATTGTAAAAGATAATGAACAGAAGGGTACTCTTATGAATGTCCGTTTGGCTCGCGAGAGAGTGGATTCATACGTCCCATTTGCTTTGTCGGCTTATAAAGGGCAGCATATTTCAATAGAAATACAAGGGGTTCCTGAAACGGCTCTTTGCTGGAAAGAATTGAAACTGTCGGGCTCATTTGATATGGCGAACAAAGAAAGCTTTCGTCCCGTTTATCATCATACTCCGGCATACGGGTGGATGAACGATCCGAACGGAATGTTTTATAAAGATGGATTATATCATTTGTATTTCCAGTATAATCCGTATGGGTCTGTTTGGGGAAATATGCATTGGGGACATTCTACCAGTACCGATTTGATGCATTGGAAGTTTGAAGGGTGTGCCATCGTACCGGATGCATGGGGGGCCATTTTTAGTGGTTCTTGTGTGGTAGACCATGAAAATACGGCAGGCTTTGGTAAAGAAGCTGTGGTGGCATTCTATACTTCTGCTAAATCTACTCCATGGGGAGATATACAGATGCAGAGCATGGCCTATAGTCTGGATAACGGAAAAACTTTTACGAAATATGAAGGAAATCCTATTCTGACTTCTTCTGAAAAGGATTTTCGTGACCCCAAGGTATTTTGGTATGCACCGGGAAAGCACTGGGTAATGATTCTTGCAGTAGGCCAGCACATGGAAATCTATTCTTCTGTTAACTTGAAGGAATGGAAGAAAGAAAGTGAATTTGGTGCTATGCAGGGGGCTCACGGTGGCGTATGGGAATGTCCGGATTTGGTGGAAATTCCTGTAGAGGGCACTCGCGAGAAAAAATGGGTACTAATATGTAACCTGAATCCTGGAGGTCCTTTTGGGGGCAGTGCCGCTCAGTATTTCGTAGGTTCATTCGATGGAAAGAAGTTTGTAAACGAATCGCCTACTCAGACAAAGTGGATGGATTGGGGAAAGGATAACTACGCTACTGTAACATGGAGCAATGCACCTGACGGACGTTGCATTGCATTAGGATGGATGAGTAACTGGCAGTATGCCAATAATGTTCCTACCCGTCAGTATCGTAGTGCCAATACTCTTGCTCGTGATTTAACGCTTTATCGCGAGAGACAGGAGTTGTATTTAAAAAGTACCCCTTCAGTGGAAGTGAAAAAAGCACGTGGAAAGAAAGTTTCAATACCTTCATTTAAGGTTTCCGAGAAGCATGAAATAGTAAATTTGTTCGAAGAAAAGCAAGGAGCCTATGAAGTAGAAATAGTCATTCAGAATGCAGGCGCATCAAAGATTGCTTTTTGCCTGTTGAATGATAAAGGAGAGAAAGTCTCTATGTATTATGACTTGAATCGTAAACAATTTGTGATGGATCGTAGTGAGAGCGGAACAGTTGATTTTAGCAAGGACTTTCCTGCAGTTACGGTTGCTCCGGTGAATGTTGACAAAGAGTTGACTTTACGCTTGTTTGTCGATCGGTCAAGTATTGAAGCTTTTGGTGAGGATGGAAAATTTGTGATGACAAATTTGGTCTTCCCTTCACGGCCTTATGTAAAAATGTGCTTTGAAGCGGATAAGAACGGGTATGCAGTGAAATCATTGAATGTGTATAAATTGCAGTAACTGTCCTCCTTGCTAGTAAAAATGTTGCGTCCTGTAGTAATATTGTTACATAAAACAATATTGTCATAGGATGCAACATTCGTTATGGCCTTGTAGCTGGCAATCACTTACTTTTGCGGTGAACAAATAAAAAATTTCATGCTAACATACTAATTTTAATAATGCTATGAAGGCCGAAAAAAAACAGTTTTCAAATCGTATGGGAGCTGCGGTATTGCTGCTCGCCTTGGCTTGTGTAAATGGATATGCACAAGAAAACAAATCATCAAATGACGGTAGTTCTAAAGAAGAAGGTAACCGTAATGTCATGTTGAATGCTGCCAGCGCAAACGGACCTCGTGAAATTCAGATTGGTCTTCCTTCTGCGGATGTGAATGTGCTTGAAAATGGAATTCCGGTAACGTATGCTACGAATCCGCACAGTGTAAACTCTTTGTGGCGTGCAGATGCCAGCTTGAACCATGTAGGATTGTTGAAAATTTCAGAAACTGCCATTACAACCGGTAATATCGGATATGCAGTCAATTCTTTCACTCAGCTTGGTGAAAAAGGTTTTCATGGAACATTGAATTATAAGTCCAATCATTTCGGCATGCAGGAGTTCTCTCTGAATCTGAACGGAGAAATTGCTAACGATTGGTTCTATAGTGGAAGCATCTATCAGGATTTTGACCCGGGAACATTCAAAATCAAATCTACTCCTTTCCAGGATCGTACACAGATTTATAAGTTTGCCTTGACAAAACGCTATAACAATAACCGGGGTGAGTTTACGGCTATGTATCATTACAGTAACAGTCATCCGGTATATATGTATGCCACTCAGTCGGCTCCGTTTATTTACGTAGGTGATGGTAGCGTAAGAGAGTTGGGTGCTTTTGCTTTGGGTACGACTTCTTATCTTCCGGTTGACAATGAAATGGTGTATCGCGACATGCGTACAGGGGAGTTGAAGAAAACAAGCTTGTATGATGCCGTACAGAATAAGGGTAGTGAGTTTACCTTAATGAACAATTACAACTGGGATAACGGTTTGTCTTGGAAAGTAATCATGAAATACGACCATGCGACCGGTTCTTGTGTGTACCAGACTCCGATGGAACTTTCACAGCGTGCAAACAGTGCTATTAATTATCAATATGAAGCAGAAGACGGTAGCATGAGAGCATACGATGGCGAATATGTACAGAGCCGTATGTCTTGCTTGAACCGTGGTTTCATTGATGAAGTAATGTTTACTACTGAGCTGTCTCGTAAATTGTCTAACGGTACATGGCGTTTGGGATTGAACGAATGGTATTATGATATTGATTATGCATCAAATACTACGATGTATGACCAGTCTGTACCGACTGACGGAAGCTATCCGGTCCGCCTTTATAATCCTGATTATAATGTAGCAGGAAGTGGACGTACCTATGGAGGAAATGGATATTACTATGACTTCAACAAGAATGCATCAGAATATTATAAAGGTCATGAAAACAAATTGGCTGTATATTTCACTCACGACTGGGATGTAACCGACAAATTAAACCTTTACTACGGTGCTCGTCTGGAATACCAGGCTCTTCGTGGAAACAATGCAGCTGTTAAAGATGCTGATGGCAATTTTGTAGGACGTTTTGCTGATTATTATCTGGGAGCTACTGCACCTAATGGAACAAAGATTGAACCGACTCCGATGGAGTATGACTGGTTTAATTACGCACTGAGTGCAGCCGCTACTTATAAGTTGACCAAACAGTTCGGATTTACTGGAGACTTTACTTACATTACCCAGCATCCGAGAATTGAGAACTTTGCTCCGGCTGTATTGCCGAATACCGATAAGATTTCAGTACCTCTGGGACGTGCCGGTATCTACTATAACAACGAATGGTTGAGCTTGACTTCATTGTTCTCTTATATCTCAAAGACCAACAACAACTCTACATTGAACTTGCAGCATAGCGTAAATGGAGTAAACGAAATCTTGGCTGCTCCGTTGAACTATGACATCAAGACATTGGGTTGGACTACTGACGTGGTAGCTCGTCCGTTTAAAGGTTTTGATTTGCACTTCCTCTTCACTTACCAGAAGCCGACTTACAAGAAATATGAAACTTCTGTGAAGTTCTCAGACGGTTATGTAGGTCAGATCAATGCCACTGGTAACATCGTAGCAGAAATCCCGCAGGTAATCGTGGAAATCGACCCGAGCTATATGATTACAAAAGATTTGAAAATCTGGACCAGCTTCCGTTACTTTAGCAAGACATACGCTAATATCAACGATGCCTATTATTTCAATGGCCGTTGGGAAACCTTCGGTGGTTTGAACTGGCAGGTAAACAAGAAGCTGTCATTAGGCTGTTCAGTTGTTAACTTCCTGAACCAGACTGGTGCAAAAGGAAGTATCGCAGGTGCAGAACTTGTAACGAAGGAAGAAGCTGGAAAATATGCCAATACAGTAATGGCAGGAAGCTACATCCGTCCGTTCACAGTAGAATTCTCTGCACAGCTTAAATTCTGACATTCATTTTTCTATTCCGATAAATTCCCGGCACAACGAATCCATGAGTTGTGCGGTTATAAAAAGTTTTCAATAGGTATTTTTAAAAGAATAATTTGTATTTTTAATCCCATAAAACAACGTATCATGAAAAAGAATTTTGTTAACCTCGCATTAGGAGCGTTTTTCTTGACTGGTATGTGGGCATGCCAATCACAAAAAAATAACTTAGTATTTGAGCATCAGGGAGACACTTTGACTGTCGTACACATAAAGAATCCTTCTAAATATCTTTTGCTTCCTATCCAGGAATCATCTAATGAGGGAAAGGTGAAATTAGTAACCGGAAGCCCGGCTGATATGCCGATGGATGTACGTCTGGCAGTAGACAGCGTAGAGTATTACGTACCCTTTGAATTGCCTCAAGGAGCTAAGGAAGCTACTGTTACCATTGGAAAAGTGGCTGCAAACGCTGTATGCTGGGAGCATATTCAGTTGTCGGATACTTTTAATACGGCAAATACGGACTATTATCGTCCGGTATATCACCACACACCGCTTTATGGCTGGATGAACGATGCCAACGGACTGGTGTATAAAGATGGAGAGTATCATTTGTATTTCCAGTATAATCCTTACGGTTCCAAGTGGGGAAATATGCACTGGGGACATTCAGTTAGTAAGGACTTGATTCATTGGGACCATTTGAATCCTGCTATCGCACGTGACACATTGGGTCACATTTTCTCAGGAAGTACAGTGGTAGACAAGAACAATAGCGCAGGCTACGGAAAAGATTCCATTATCGCTTTCTACACATCTGCCAGCGATGAACACGGACAGATTCAGTGTATGGCTTATAGCAAAGACAATGGACGTACTTATACAAAATACGAGAAAAATCCGATTTTGACTCCGTTTGACGGACTGAAAGATTTCCGCGATCCGAAAGTGTTCTGGTATGAACCAGCTCAGAAATGGTATATGATCGTTTCTGCGGACAAGGAAATGCGTTTCTATTCTTCTTCTAACTTGAAGGACTGGGAATATCAGAGCGGATTTGGTAAAGGTTATGGTGTACAGCCTAATCAGTTTGAATGTCCTGACTTTATCCAGTTGCCGGTTGATGGTGACAAGAACAATATGAAATGGGTGATGATTGTAAATATCAACCCGGGTTGTATGTTCGGTGGTAGCGCTACAGAATATTTCGTAGGTGATTTTGATGGAAAAGAATTCAAATGTGACACGAAACCGGAAGTAACTAAATGGTTGGATTTTGGTAAAGACCACTATGCGACTGTTTGTTTCTCAAATACTGGAGACCGTGTGGTTGCAGTACCTTGGATGAGCAACTGGCAATATGCAAATGTTACTCCTATCCGTCAGTATCGTGGAGCAAATGCCTTGCCGCGTGAACTGTCATTGTACACAAAAGATGGCCAGATTTACATGGCAGCCAATGCTGTAAAGGAAACAGCAGGCTTGCGTAAAGAAACACGTACCATTGACAATCAGACTGTGAAAGGTGAAAGCAAGATTGATGAAATCTTCCCGCAGAATGAGGGTGCTTTCGAAATTGAAATGGATGTAACTCCGGGCGCATCTGCTGTAGCTGGAATGGAACTGCTGAATGACAAGGGTGAAAAGACCAAGATTTATCTGGATATGAAAGCCGGTAAACTGGTAATGGATCGTACAGAAAGTGGATTGGTGGCCTTTGGTGAGAAAGCAGAACCTCATGCCATCGAAAATCATGACCGTCGTAAAACGACTTCTATCAACTATAAGAATGATTTTGCATTAGGCACATGGGCTCCTCTTTCATTGTGTGAAGGAAAAACTTATCATTTGCAGATTTTTGTAGACAAGTGCTCTGTAGAAATCTTTGCTAATGGAGGTCGTATTGCCATGACCAACTTAGTATTCCCTACCAAACCTTATAACTCTATTCGTCTTTACAGTGAAGGTGGTGATTATAAGGTAGAGAATATGAAGATACATAAATTGGGGTTGTAATTTATTAAAAAACCAGACAGACCATGAAAAACTTTTTTATTACGGCTTTAGGCTTGTTTTGGGGTTTTCAGTGCGCGGAAGCAGCGGAAGAAAAGGTTATCCGGATTTCAACGGATAATACGGACCTGGTGCTTCAGGTAGCTGAAAACGGACGTCTCTATCAGACTTACTTGGGTGAAAAACTGTTGCATGAATCGGATTTGAAGAAACTGGACTGGCAGATACATCCTGCATCAGATGCCAGTGTCTCTTCACGTGGATGGGAAGTCTGTTCAGGTTCAGGTAACGAGGATTTCTTTGAACCAGCTTTGGGAGTGACTCATGCCGACGGTAATGCTTCTACCTGGCTTTATTACGTGTCTTCTTCTACAAAAGCTGTGGAAGGAGGAACACAGACTGATATTCATTTGCGTGATGACAAATATCCGGTGAATGTAACCTTGCATTACGTGGCTTACGAAAAGGAGGACGTAATCAAGACTTGGAGTGAAATCTCACACCAGGAGAAAAAGCCTGTACAGTTATTCCGTTACGCTTCTACGATGTTATATTTCAATCGTCCAGCTTACTATTTGACTGAATTCAGTGGTGACTGGGCGAAGGAAGTACAGATGAGTACACAGAAGCTGGAGTTCGGTAAGAAAGTGGTAGATACCAAGCTGGGAAGTCGTGCTGCCATGCATGCACAACCTTTTTTCATGGTCGGTCTGGATACTCCTGCTGCAGAAAATCAGGGGGAGGTCCTGATGGGTACATTGGGATGGACAGGTAACTTCAGCTTTACTTTCGAAGTGGACAATGTGGGTAATCTGCGTGTGATTCCTGCTATTAATCCTTATGCTTCGGTGTATGAGCTTCAGAAGGGCGAAGTGTTCACTACTCCTGAATTTATTTTTACTTTGAGTAATAAGGGTACGGGCGAAGGTAGCCGTCGCCTTCAGAACTGGGCACGGAATTATCAGTTGAAAGATGGAAAAGGTTCTCGTCTGACGTTGTTGAATAACTGGGAGAATACAGGATTCGGCTTTAATCAGAATATTCTTGTCGATCTGATTAAGGAAACGAAAGAACTCGGTGTAGACATGTTCTTGCTAGATGACGGATGGTTTGGCAACAAATACAAACGCAGCAGCGATACAGCCGGACTGGGCGACTGGGATGTAACGGCCGACAAACTTCCTGATGGAATCAATGCGCTGGTTCAGGCGGCTGAAAAAGAAGGAGTGAAGTTCGGTCTCTGGATTGAACCGGAAATGGTGAATCCGAAGAGTGAATTGTTTGAAAAGTATCCTGACTGGGCAATCCATTACCCGAACCGTGAAACCTATTACTATCGTAACCAGCTGGTACTCGATTTGAGTAACCCGAAGGTGCAGGATTATGTGTATTGCATTGTGGATAAGTTGTTGAAGGAAAATCCGGGTATCGCTTATTTCAAATGGGATTGCAACAGCCCGATTACCAATATCTATTCTTCTTATCTGAAAGATGCACAGGGACGCTTGTATATAGATCATGTACGTGGCGTGTACAATGTCATGAAACGGGTAAAAGAGAACTATCCGGATGTACCGATGATGCTTTGCTCTGGTGGTGGCGCACGTTGTGACTATGAAGCGTTGAAATATTTCACGGAATTCTGGTGCAGTGACAACACGGATCCGGTGGAAAGAGCTTATATCCAGTGGGGCTTTTCTCAGTTCTTCCCGGCCAAGGCCATGTGTGCACACGTGACAAGCTGGAATAAGAATACTTCTATCAAGTTTCGTACCGACATGGCATCCATGTGTAAGCTGGGATTTGATATCGGCTTGAAAGAAATGGCTGCAGAAGAATTGGAATATTGCCAGCTTGCGGTAGCCAACTGGAAACGTTTGCAGCCGGTGATTCTGGATGGGGTACAGTACCGTCTGGTATCTCCGTATGAATCTAACCACATGGCAGTGAACTATGTTAGTCAGGATGCTTCAAAGGGCGTGATATTCGCTTACGATATCTATCCTCGCTTCCAGGAAAAGCTGATTCCGTTGAAGGTAAAAGGATTGGATCCGAACAAAATGTATCGTGTAAAAGAAATCAACCTGATGCCGGGAACAGAATCTACGCTGGAGGCCGATGGAGAATTATTCTCTGGTGATTATCTGATGAAAGTCGGATTGGATGTCTTTGGATTCCGCCCTACTCAGAGTCATGTGATAGAACTTACTGCTGAATAAGAAAGACGATTCTCAACAAGAGATGAAGCTGAATTTGAACAGATTAAAAACAAGTAAAAATGACAAATACTCAATTAAAATATGCCAAGCTGTTTCCTGTGATGCTTTGCTTCTTTGCCATGGGATTCGTTGACTTGGTAGGAATTGCTTCAAACTATGTAAAGGAAGATTTAGGTCTGACAGACTCTGAGGCAAATATTTTTCCTTCCTTGGTATTCTTTTGGTTCTTGATATTCTCAGTACCCACAGGAATGCTGATGAACCGGATTGGAAGAAAAAAGACTGTGTTGCTGAGTCTGGGAGTCACTTTCTTCTCTTTGTTGCTTCCGATGTTTGGTGACAGCTATGGATTGATGCTTTGCTCCTTCTCTTTATTGGGAATAGGTAACGCCTTGATGCAGACTTCACTTAATCCGCTGTTGAGCAATATTATCTCGGGCGACCGCCTGGCCAGTACGCTGACCTTCGGCCAGTTTGTGAAAGCCATTGCTTCTTTCCTTGCACCTTATCTGGCCATGTGGGGAGCTTTACAGGCCATTCCGACTTTTGGCTTGGGATGGAGAGTGTTGTTCCCTATTTATATGGTTGTAGCTGTGTTTGCCATTCTGTTGCTTTCGGCTACTCCTATTACCGAAGAACAGCCGGACAAGGCATCAGGATTTGCTGATTGTCTGAAACTGTTAGGAAAACCCTTTATTCTGTTGTCTTTCCTTGGCATCATGTGTCATGTGGGAATTGATGTGGGTACCAATACTACAGCTCCTAAGATTCTGATGGAGCGTATTGGAATGACATTGACTGAAGCCGGGTTTGCCACCAGTCTCTACTTTATATTCCGTACGTTGGGCTGCTTCTCTGGTGCATTTATCTTGCGGGCTGTATCGTCCAGAATCTTTTTCCTGATAAGTGCCATCTGTATGATGCTGGCCATGATCGGACTTTTTGCTTTCGATTCGCAGACGGTGATTTATATTTGTATTGCGCTGATTGGTTTTGGTAACTCCAATGTGTTCTCTATCATCTTCTCTCAGGCTCTTCTGGCTATGCCCGACAAGAAGAACGAAGTGTCTGGACTGATGATTATGGGCTTGTTTGGCGGTACTGTATTCCCTCTTCTGATGGGAGTGGCCAGCGATGCAATCGGACAGAATGGTGCTGTAGCTGTGATGACAGCTGGTGTGATTTATTTACTTGCTTATACGTTAAAAATTAAACATTAAGACTATGGAGAATACAATAGTTGTAGGTATAGGTGAAGCACTGTGGGACGTGCTGCCTGAAGGAAAGAAAATTGGTGGAGCTCCGGCTAACTTTGCATATCACGTATCACAGTTTGGTTTGGACGGTCGTGCAGTTAGTGCCGTAGGAGATGATAAATTAGGAGCAGAAATCCTGGAAAACTTCTATGAGAAGAATCTGCATAGCATGATTGAAAAAGTACCGTATCCCACAGGTACGGTTCAGGTAGAACTGGATGCAGAAGGGGTTCCTTGTTACGATATAAAGGAAGGTGTGGCATGGGATAATATTCCTTACACTCCGGCTTTGGAAGGATTGGCTAAACAGACTACAGCGGTTTGCTTTGGCTCTTTGGCACAGCGAAGCGTGGTTTCCAGAGAAACAATCAACAAGTTCTTGGATGCCATGCCGGAAGATACATTGAAAGTATTTGACATCAACCTTCGTCAGGGCTTTTATACGAAAGAAGTGCTTTGCAATTCTTTCCAGAAATGTAATGTGCTGAAGATAAACGATGAAGAACTGGTTACTGTAAGCCGTATGTTCGGTTATCCGGGTATTGACCTGCAGGATAAATGCTGGATTCTGCTTGCCAAGTATAACCTGAAAATGTTGATTCTGACTTGTGGCGTGAACGGAAGCTATGTCTTTACTCCAGGCCATGTGTCATTTGTAGAAACTCCGAAGGTAAATGTAGCCGATACGGTAGGTGCAGGTGATTCATTTACTGCTACTTTCGTGGCTTCTATTTTGAAAGGAAAGACCGTACGCGAAGCGCATGAACTGGCTGTAGAGGCTTCGGCATTTGTATGTACAGAATGGGCTATGCCGGAATTCCCTCTGTATTTGAAGGAAAAAATTTAAGCTATATAGTTTATCTTGTGAAAAATCTCCGGAAGTATGTTTCTGTACTTCCGGAGATTTTTTGTCTGATAAGATTTGGAAAGCCTGCTGAAGATAATGACGCTTCGGCTTTGTATGTTTTATGTTTTCCGTGTGAAAACCATACGTTTCCCGAAGCGAAAACATAGGTTTCTCACACGGAAAACGTATGGTTCCGCTTCGGGAGACATAAAAAGAGTAGAGCCGTTGAACGAAAAATTGTGGGTCGGTTTCGTGATTTTTGTATCTGTCAGACTGTATAAATCGCTGCGATTTTCATACATTTGCAGAAATAGATATAAAATTATGAAACATTTAGTCTGTGGTTGGATAGGTGTGATTTGCTTGCTGCTGTTGTCTGTAGCTTGCTCCCGAAAGGAGGCGGACTATACGATAGCCGTATCACAATGTAGTGAAGATGATTGGCGTGCCAGATGAACAAAGAGATTCTTCGGGAAGCTCTGTTTTATCCGGGGGTAAATGTGGAGGTTTATCAGGCTCATGATGATAATACCCATCAGATTAAGGACATAGAATCTTTGATTGAAAGAAAAGTCGATTTGCTGATTGTTGCCCCTAATGAAGCCGAAGCTATTACGCCGGTGATTGAGAAGGCATACGATGCAGGAATTCCTGTCATCCTGGTCGACCGGAAAATCAATTCTAAAAAATATACCGCCTATGTAGGTGCTGACAATTATGAAATTGGCCGTAAGGCAGGTGAATATATAGCAGACCGTTTAGGAGGAAAGGGACGGGTAATAGAGATTACTGGACTGAGAGGTTCTACTCCAGCCGTGGAGCGTCATCGGGGGATGATGGAAGCCCTGAAGGCCGCTCCGGGGGTGCAGGTGGTGGCATCTGCTGAAGCTGGATGGTTCCGGCAGAAGGCTGGGGAGGTAATGGATACGTTACTGGATGCTCACCCACAAGTAAACCTGGTCTTTGCACAGAACGACCGGATGGCTAGCGGGGCGTATGAGAAGGCACGCCAGAAGAATCGTGCCGGACAGATTGCATTTGTGGGAGTTGATGCGGTAGCTGCTGGAGTGGAAAGTGTGGCGGAAGGCAAACTGGATGCTACCTTCATTTATCCTACAGGAGGTGATAAGGTGATTCAGGTAGCCATGGCTATACTGCGTGGCGAACCCTATCAGCGAGAAAATATACTTTCTACCGCGTTGGTAAATCGTGCCAACGCCCGTGTGATGCAGATGCAGATGAAGCATATTCTGACGCTGGATCAGAAAATTGAGCTTTTAAATCATCAGCTGGATGATTATTTCCTTCGTTACTCCGCACAAACAATGTTCTTATATGCCTGTGTGGTAATATTGATTCTGGCCGGATTCTTGTTCTTTTTCCTGGTACGTGCCTTTTGGGTAAAGAACCGGATGAATACGGAATTGTCTACCCAGAAGCAGCAATTGGAACAGCAGCGTGACCAGTTGCAGGAACAACGTGACCAGCTGATTGCATTGTCGCGTCAGTTGGAAGAGGCTACACATGCCAAGCTGGCCTTCTTTACCAGTGTGTCGCATGATTTCCGTACACCGTTGACCTTGATTGCAGACCCTATCAACCAGTTGCTGGAGGAAAAGCATTTAGGTGAGAGGGAGCGGAATATGCTGGAAATTGTGCGGAAAAACGTCGCAGTCTTATTGAGATTGATTACTCAGATTCTGGATTTCCAGAAATATGAACATGGCAAACTGGCTTTGCGGCTTTCTGAATTTAATGCGCTGGAATGTATAAAGGATTGGACAGAGGCATTCCATACTTTGGCGTTCCGGAAACATATTCAGTTTGAAGTGAAGGCGGAAGGAGATGTGGCGCAGTATGTGATGGTGGCCGATGCGGAAAAGATAGAGCGCATTACCTACAACTTATTGTCCAATGCCTTTAAATTTACTCCGGAAAAAGGGGAGATAAAGGTGGTGCTTTCGCGGATAGAGAAAGATGGCCAACCATGCTTGTGTATGGAAGTCAGCGATACAGGTATTGGCATGTCCGAAGAACATATACATCACGTGTTTGAACGTTTTTATCAGATAGATGCACAGCATACAGGTTCCGGACTGGGACTGGCCCTGGTAGAGGCTTTTGTGCAGTTGCATAAGGGGACAGTGCGGGTAGAGAGCGAGAAAGGAAAAGGCACATGTTTCCGGGTTGTACTTCCTATGAAGCAGGAAGGAGAAGTGAAGGAGGTGATAGAGAAAAATGAATCCTTGAAAAACCTGCAGGAAGGGGCTGTGCTGGATGCCGGACAAGAAACCTTGCATCAGTGGGTTGAAAACGTGGAAGTGGACGGAACGGCAGACAAGGAAGTGGTGCTGGTCATTGACGACAATCAGGATGTACGTGACTACGTGAAGATGTTGCTGCAGGATAAATATACCGTGATTGAAGCGGTAAACGGACAGGAAGGTATAAGACAGGCCATGAAGTATGTGCCAGACGTAGTGGTGTGCGATGTCATGATGCCTGTAATGGATGGTATAGAATGCTGTAAACGTTTGAAAAGCGAGTTGCAGACGTCTCATATTCCGGTACTGATGCTGACCGCATACGCTATGGATGAACAGCGGATTCAGGGGTATGATTCGGGCGCAGACTCGTATCTGACAAAGCCTTTCAATGCCAAACTCCTGCTGGCACGAATCCGCAACCTGATAGATAACCGGAAACGGTTGAAATCGTTTACAGAAGATGCCACGGCGGTAAGCGGAAAACAGTCGTTGGGCGAAGTGGACAAGGGATTTGTGGAAAAGCTGAAGGCCTTGATTGAGGAAAAAATGAGCAATTCAGATTTGAGTGTAGAAGATTTGGGTGCTGAATTGGGATTGGGGCGCGTGCAGCTATATCGTAAAACGAAATCCTTGACCGGATATGCTCCGAATGAATTGTTACGCATTGCCCGGTTGAAAAAGGCCGCCTCTTTGCTGGCATCCTCTGAAAAGACGGTGGCCGAAATCACCTACGAAGTGGGATTCAGTTCTCCGTCTTACTTCACCCGGTGTTATAAAGACTATTTTGGAGAAAGCCCCAGTGAATTCCTGAAAAGGCGGGATGGGAAAAATTGAGAAGGGAGAGAGATTTTTTCTTACTAACAGAAATAGTTGTATATTTGGGCACTTTTTTGAATAGCTGGTTATGAAACGTATTTTGATATTGATATTCGTGTTGTATGTATGTGGTGCTGCAGGGCGTGCGCAGGATTTGAAAACGCTTTTTGTGGCATTGCCAGATTCCTTGTCACCGCTTTTGACGGAGGTAAACCGGGCCGACTTCGGTGATTTTCTGGAAAGTGGGATGAAGGCAGAGGTGAAGAACCGTTTTGGGAATATGTCGGAAATGACTAAACTGACTTCAGATTATTTGTTCCTGAAAACGACTTCGGCCAGCACCTTGGAACTGAAGCTGCTTCCGCTGAATGACTCCGTGAAAGTGATTTGTGCCGTTTCAACCTATTCGGCTCCGGCTGCTGACAGTCAGATTACTTTTTATGATACGAACTGGCATGAATTGCCGCTTTCCGATTTTTTACAGCTTCCGCAAGAAGATGAATTTTATTTGACTCCGGCTTCGACAGCCCAGGCTGACTCCTTGAAGAACCTTCGTGCCTATGCCGACATGTACTTGTGGAAGGCTGAATTGTCGTCTGACAAACCGGTGCTCAAGTTCACTTATACTACGCCCGACTATCTGGACAAGGAAACCGCAAAAGATTTAAGGCCTTATTTAAAATCGCAGCCCGTTTGTCTGGAATGGAAAGAGGGGAAATTTGTGGCTCGGGAAGATTTGAATCCTTCGTTAAAGTGATTTTGTTTAATTCTTTGTATTGCTGAATGTTATGTTGTAAAACATTTATTCTATGTTTTGCGTATAAAAATACATAAAAAATCGTTAATCCCTCAGCCGGATATACCGAATTTTTTTTATCTTTGGAACGCTATTTGTAAAGCAGTCAAGCATATCTGCATGAATGAAGGCAGAAGTGCACTCTGAAAGTGATTTGTTTTAAACCAGTAATGGTATTCTGAATAAGGGTCGGGCTGGAAAAAGGCCATCCGACGGATACTAGCTGAAAAATATAAGGTATAATGATTTTAAAGTGTATTAGAACAGTAGCAATGGCGGCTCTGGCCATGGTCAGTATCAATGTTTCAGGACAAGATCTTCTGGCTCGTCAGGCGCCGATTGACAGAAAATTAAAAGCAGTGGATTCATTAGCCTGATTCGCCAGATTAAGGCAGAACAGGCAGTATATCCCGCTTACAGTCTTTATCCAAACTGGAACAATGATCGCGTTCATGCTTACGGTGGTAATGTACAGGTTCCAGATAGTTTCCGAATCGATCTGACAGGCTTCTGCATGCCGACAACTCATACAAAAATTACTTCTAAATGTGGTCCGCGCTGGCGGCGTATGCACAACGGATTGGACATTAAGGTCTATATCGGCGATACCATCCGTGCTGCTTTCGACGGGCGTGTGCGCATGGTGAAATATGAACGTAGAGGTTATGGCAAATATGTAGTAATCCGTCATGACAATGGTTTGGAAACCATTTACGGACACTTGTCTAAGCAGATTGTAGCTGAAGATGAATATGTAAAGGCGGGTGACCCGATTGGTTTGGGAGGAAATACCGGACGTTCTACCGGTTCTCACCTTCATTTTGAAACTCGTTTCTTAGGTGAGGTGATAAATCCGGAATTTATGTTTGATTTCCCGAACCAGGATATCGTTTCAGACAGCTATTTGTTTGTGCGTGGTGCCAACCGTTATGCATATCAGCGTACTCGCGCATTGGCTGCTGTAAAATCAGGAAAATCCGGTGCGGCAGAGGCGGAAAAATCAGCTATCCGCTATCATAAAATCCGTAAGGGTGATACATTGGGACGTATCTCTCGTTTGTATCACGTATCCATCGACCGCTTGTGTCAGATTAATGGTATAAAACGTACTACAACGTTGCGTATCGGACAAGTCTTGAGATGTTCTTAATCTGGAAGACAAATTTATTGAAATAAAAGGAGATGCCATTTCATACAGTTCTGTCGGGACTGTATGAAATGGCATTTTTATCTCCGTTATTTTTGTGTGCTCTCTGAAAAAACAGTAACTTTGCCACATATTCGAGCATAAAAGATGGAAGAAACCAAGAAACAATTTGAACATGTAATTGCAGTATGCCGTGATTTGTTTGCTAAGAAGTTGCATGATTACGGAGCTGCCTGGCGCATCATGCGTCCGTCTTCCGTGACAGACCAGATTTATATTAAGGCAAACCGTATTCGCAGCATCGAAGTAAAGGGCGTGTCCTTGATAGATGAAGGCATTCGTCCGGAGTTTATTGCAATTGTCAATTATGGTATTATCGGGCTTATTCAGCTGGAACTGGGCTATGCCGAGAAGGAAGATATAACTGAAGAGCGTGCGCTGGAATTATATGATACCTATGCCGACAAGGCGCTGAAACTGATGCTGGCAAAGAATCATGACTATGATGAGGCTTGGCGTAGCATGCGCATCACCTCCTATACAGATTTGATTTTGATGAAGATTTATCGGACCAAGCAAATCGAATCTTTGAAAGGAGACACCTTGGTTTCAGAAGGTGTAGACGCCAATTATATGGATATGATTAATTATGCCGTTTTCGGATTGATTAAGCTGGAATTTGGAGAATAAGTTTCTACATAAAGCAATTGTGATCTGGAGTAACTTCTGCCGTTTTTTACTGGCTGTCGTTTTTCTGTTCTCCGGATTTGTAAAGGCCAATGACCCTTTGGGCACGGTCTATAAGGTACAGGATTACCTGGAAGCATGGGGGCTGCAGAGCCTGAGCGCAGGATATGTGCCTTATCTGCAGCTATGCTCTGTGCCTTGTTTGAGTTTATTCTTGGCATTTATCTGTTCTTCGGTATTCGTCGGAGGGTAGCTCCTTTGCTGGCTTTGTTGATGATGGCGTTTGTGACACCGTTGACATTGTGGCTGGCCATAGCTAATCCGATTTCCGATTGTGGATGTTTTGGCGATGCGGTTGTGCTGACCAACTGGGAGACTTTCTTCAAGAACATCGTGTTGCTTATTGCGGCTATTTCCGTTTTTAAGTGGCGTCGGCATATCTTTAATCTGGTCACCACGAAAGTGGACTGGCTGATTTCGCTTTACAGTATTCTGTTCATCATCTTCTTCATGTTGTTCTGCCTGCGCTACTTGCCTGTGTTCGACTTTCGTCCTTATCATGTGGGAGCAGACATCATAAAAGGTATGACAATTCCTGAAGGTGAGAAGTCTACCGAGTATGAAACGATTTTTATTTATTCGAAAGACGGTAAAGAACAGGAGTTTACGATTGATAATTTCCCGACAGATTCCACGTGGACCTTTGTCGATTCGAAGACGCGGGTGAAGGAGAAGGGCTATGAGCCTCCTATTCACGACTTCTCGATTACTTCACTGGAAACGGGAGAGGATTTGACCGATGACATACTTCATAGCGACCAGTACACGTTCTTACTGGTGGCACCATGGTTGAATCAGGCAGACGATAGTGGCATGGATTTAATTAATGAAGTGTATGATTACAGTGTGGAACACGGGTATCGTTTCCTTTGTCTGACAGCTTCTTCGGAGCAGGATATTATAGATTGGCAGGAAAATACAGGAGCGGAATATCCGTTTGCGTTGATGGATGAGATTACGCTGAAAACGATGATTCGTTCCAATCCGGGATTGATGCTGCTGAAAAAAGGAGTCGTGTTGCGTAAATGGAGTGTCTCCAATCTGCCAGATGAATACCAGTTGAATGCACCGCTGGAGAAACTTCCATTCAGTACATGGAATCCGAAAACCAATGTGCACAAGGTGGTAGAAGTGATCGGCTGGTTCCTAGGACCTTTGCTGTTCCTGACCGTGGTCGACCTGATATGGTTGCGCATAAAAAGCCGCAAAAAGAAAAAAGAGGAAGAGAATAAAAAAGAAACATTATAACTAACCCTTTAAAATTTAAACAAAATGAGAAAAAACATTGTAGCAGGTAACTGGAAAATGAACAAGAACCTGCAGGAAGGTATTGCATTGGCAAAAGAATTGAACGAAGCATTGACAGCAGACAAACCAAACTGCGATGTAATCATCTGTACTCCATTCATTCACTTGGCTTCTGTAACTCCTCTGGTAGACAGCTCTATCATTGGTGTAGGTGCTGAAAACTGCGCTGACAAAGTATCTGGTGCTTATACTGGTGAAGTTTCTGCAGAAATGGTTGCATCTACAGGTGCTCAGTATGTAATCTTGGGTCACTCTGAACGTCGTGCTTACTATCACGAAACAGTTGAAATCCTGGAAGAAAAAGTTAAACTGGCTTTGGCTAACAACTTGAAACCTATCTTCTGTATCGGTGAAGTATTGGAAGAACGTGAAGCTAACAAACAGAATGAAGTAGTAGAAGCTCAGCTGGCTTCTGTATTCTCTTTGTCTGCTGAAGATTTCGGTAAAGTAATCTTGGCTTACGAACCGGTTTGGGCTATCGGTACAGGTAAGACTGCTACTCCGGAACAGGCTCAGGAAATCCACGCTCACATCCGTTCTTTGGTTGCTGCTAAATACGGTCAGGAAGTAGCTGAAAATACTTCTATCCTGTACGGTGGAAGCTGCAAGCCTTCTAACGCAAAAGAATTGTTCGCTAATCCTGATGTAGACGGTGGTCTGATTGGTGGTGCTGCTTTGAAAGTTGCAGACTTCAAGGGTATCATCGACGCTTTTAAATAATTCTTTTTTGAATTAGTCAGGAGCGACTTATGAGCACAGAGATGATGTGAGGACGTAGCACCGTCGTATGGTCTCTGTGCTCAATTGACTTTTGTTTTCTATGTCTATCTAAAATTCCGCTTATGCTGAAATATCTTTTATTTGTAGTTTCTGTTTTGTGTGTCGGCGGGGCTTATGCCCAGCAGAACATTATCGAAAGCCTGCAGACCCGTCGGGCGGGAGAAGGT